>OCHK01000198.1_pt1 | contig 82226 bp, 98 predicted proteins | sample 1538551 | NCBI WGS metagenome assembly OCHK01 (sample SAMN04571707, study PRJEB22368) | human gut metagenome | biome: human gut; material: stool | host: Homo sapiens | place: Luxembourg | collected 2012-08-31
GTTACCTAGTCTGTGAAGCAGGAAACTTGGGAGGTGACGACCAAGGCGAATTAAGCTTACTTAATTCTTTTGTTCTCAAAAAAACTGTTATAATAAAATGGGTGATATAGATGAATAAAATCAAGAAATGGATATCAAAACATAAAATCATTATTTTCTTATTCTTATTTGCATTTGTAATTAGAATAGGAGTAATACTATGGATTGATACACCAGTAATATCGGACTTTAAAACGATGCTAGATGCATCAAAAGAATTAGTAAATGGAACAGATGCTTATAAGAGTATGCCATATTTTATATGTTGGGGTTATCAAATGGGACATGTAATCTATCAAGCTATATTGTTAAATATAATAAATAGTATTACATTTTTAAAAATAGTAAATGCCATAGTTACGTCCTCTACAGTAATTATGATTTATTTGATAGGAAAAGAATTATCTACCACCAAAGCAGCAATTATCATAAGTATTATTTATTCAATATTTCTTTTCCCTTTATTATTAAACACAGTATTAACAAATCAATTACTTCCTATGTTACTCATACTAATTGCTATTTATTTATGGATGAAAAAGAAAAAAGAGAATAAACTAATGCCTGTAATAATAGGTATCCTTCTTGGAATAAGTAATATGTTAAGGAGTGAAACAATAGTAATAATTATTGCTTTTGTTTTATATACTATCTTTTTAATGATAAAAAAAGAAAATAGAAAAGCACTAATAATAAATTTATGTTTAATTATAATCAGTTATTTCACTCTAACAACAGCAACATCCTTCGTTCTAAAAGCAACAGACATTAGTCCAAGCGGATTAGAAAATAAAAATTCATCATGGAAATTTTTAGAAGGATTAAATGTTGAAACAAGAGGGCAGTATAGTGAAGATGATGCTGTCAAATATTCATACGATAAAAAGAAAACAACCAAAGAGTTAAAAAAGAGAATCCAAGAAGAGTGGCAACAATATCCATTATTGTTTGCTAAAAAAACCAAAATACTATGGTTGAATTCTGATCTATCATGGCCATTAGGACATATAGAAAACCAAGAAGACTTAAAACTATATGAAGGTATCAATCAAATATTTATTTACTTCTTCGTTATCATGTCTTTATTGAGCGCTATTACTTTATTTAAAAAGACATATAAAAAAGAACAAATATTAATATTACTAATCTTATTTGTATATTTTGGTGTCTATTTATTCATAGAAGTAATGCCAAGATATGCATATTCTCTACAAATATTTGAAGCCCTTCTAGCGAGTATTACCCTAGGATATATATTAGATAACAAAAAAATAAGTAAAGTTGGTGACCATCATGCAAAAACTAGAAAATAATATGTTAATCATTTGTCCAAATGAAGAAAAACTAAAGATATTAGAAAAACTAGAACAAGAAGATAAATTATATAATTTAAAATTTATGACCAAAAAAGAATATTTAGATAACTACTTTTTTACATATAAAGATAACGCCCTTCTTTATTTAATGAAAAAGTATCATTATAAAGTAGATGTATGTAAAGTATATCTGAATTATCTTTATGTAATTGATGAAGACAAAGTTTTTCAAAATAAAAAATTAAACTTTTTACAAAGTTTAAAAAAAGAATTAAAAGAAAATGGATTATTAGAATATAACCCATCTTTTAAAGACTATATAAAAAACAAAAGAAAACTTATCTTAAATTACCCTAAATTAGACTTATATGAGCGTCATGCGTTAGAAGTAGAAGAAGATACTATCCCACAAGAAAAAGAGCTAACAGTAACCGAATATAAGACTATGGAAGATGAAGTAAATGGTATAGCTCTAGAAATATTAAAATTATTAAAACAAAATGTAAATATTAATAAAATTTATTTAACAAATGTATCAAAAGATTACTTATATACAATAGATAGAATATTTACTTATTATAAAATACCAATAAATCTAGAGATGAAATATACAATCTTTGGTACAAAAGTAGTAAAAGATTACTTACAAGAAGAAAAATTAGACCTAGAAAACAATAATAAAATAACAAAGAAATTAGTATCTATTTTAAACTCATTAATAGACTTAAAAGATGATAGTAAAGAATACAAAGAATTATTAATCTCTAAAATAAAAAGTGCTAGTATTACTAGTGAAGAATATAAAGATGCAGTACAAATAAAAAATCTAAAAAATGAAGAGTTTATGGATGATGAATATGTATTTGTTTTAGGCCTAAATCAAGATAATCTTCCAAAACTAGAAAAAGATACAGACTTTATTTCTGATAAAGTTAAAAAAGAAGTAGAATTATATACAACAGATGAAAAGAACAAACAAGCTAAAACATCTCTAATTAATATATTTTATTCTATTAAAAATCTTTATTTATCATATAAACTACAAACTCCATTTCAAAGTATGTATCCATCCAGTATAATTGAAGAATACAAAATAAAAGTAATAACACCAGAAGAAGATACTTACAAATCTAGTAATCTATATAACAAATTAAGACTAGGAAGTAAACTAGATACTTATAACAGATACCAAGAAATAACTCCAATGTTAAAAGAACTATATACACACTATGATATTCCATATCAAACATATGATAATAGTTTTAAAGGAATAAATAAAAATACATACTTAGAAAACTTACCATTCCCATTAAAACTATCTTATACTAGCATTAATTCTTATAATGAATGTAAATTCAAATACTATGCAAACTACGTATTAAAACTAAATACATTTGAAGATACATTCGCAGCTTTTATAGGATCACTTTATCATAGAATACTACAACTATATAAAAGACCAAACTTTGACTTTGAAGAAGAATATCAAAAATATTTAGAAAAAAGAACTTTATCTTTAAAAGAAAAAGTATTACTAGTAAGATTAAAAAAAGAATTATTAGACTTGTTAGAACAAGAGAAAAAACAAGATTTAATTTTAGGATATATAGATGAATTACATGAACAAAAAATAGAAATTCCCCTAAAGAAAGATATTGAAGTTATATTTACTGGAACAATAGATAAAATTATGTATTATAAAAAAATAGAAGATACTTATTTTGCCATTGTAGATTATAAATCAGGAACAGTAGATACTAAAATAGAAAAAATGAAATATGGTTTATCTATGCAATTACCAGTGTATTTATATTTAATTAATTATTCAAAAGTCTTCGATAATCCAATATTTACAGGAATTTATTATCAAAATATTTTATTTAACTATCCATCATTTGATAAAAAGCCACTAGAAGAAATTAAAAAAGATAGAATTAAATTACAAGGTTATTCAACAGACGATTTAAGTGTTCTAGAAAGATTTGATCCAACTTATGAAAATAGTGAAGTAATTAAAAGTATGAAATATACAGAAAAAGGTTTTTATCATTATGCAAAAGTATTAAATGATAAAGAAGTATATGATATGATTCGATATACTAAAAAACAAATAGAGAAATCCATGAATGAAATATTAGATGGAGACTTTACTATCAATCCTAAAGTATATGATGGTAAAAATATTTCTTGTGAATTTTGTTCTTTTAAAGATATTTGCTATAAAGCCCAAAAAGATACAGTATACTTAGACAAAGTAGAAGATTTATCATTTCTAGAAGAGGAGGGATATTAATGCCAAGTTGGACGCCCGAGCAACAACAAGCGATTGATGAAGAAGGAAAAAATATCATCGTATCAGCAGGAGCTGGTTCTGGAAAAACAGCTGTCTTAACAGAACGTGTAATTAGAAAACTAAAAAGTGGTGTTCATATTAATGAACTATTAGTTTTAACATTTACCAATGCTGCAGCAGCCGAAATGAAAGAACGTATTAGAAAAGCTATAAGAAAGACACCTGGCCTAGAAGAAGAAATGAATAGAATAGATGGTGCCTATATCACAACTTTCGATTCTTTTGCCCTATCAATTGTAAAAAAGTATCATACTGTAATTAACTGTACAAATAATATTCAAATTACAGATGATGTAGTCATAAACATAAAAAAGCAAGAACTGCTAGAAGAAATTTTAGATGAGAAATATCTATTACAAGATAAACGTTTTACAAAACTAATACGCGATTTTTGCTATAAAGATGATAAAGAATTAAAAAAAGCTCTTCTAGATATCTATCAAAAGATAGAGTTAAAGTACGATAAAGAGCACTTCCTAGAAACATATCTAGATAACTACACAAAATCCTGGGATAAAGTAATAGAAGACTATCTTCATAGTATCAAAGATAAAATAAAGGAAATAAGAGAAATACTAGCAGAAATGTCATCTTACTTTGATGGTAAATACATGATGAAAGTAGAAGATTATCTTTATGAATTTTTAAATAAAGAAAGCTATGAAGAAAAGAAAAAAGCTCTAGATAACTTTTCTAGATTTCCAGCTCTTCCTAAAAATTCAGAAGAAGCAGGTAAAACATTAAAGAAACAATTAACTGGAATACTTGATGAATTAAAAGAAGAAATGACTTATGAACAGGTAGAGGAGATAAAACAAGAATTAGAGTCAACAGTTTCTAATCAAGAAGAAATTATCGATATCCTAAAAGAACTAGATAAAAGATTAACTTCCTATAAAGAACAAGAAGAAATCTATAACTTTACTGATATTTCAAGACTAGCCATAAAAATTGTTTCAGAAAATAAAGAAATAAGAGAAGAATTAACTGCAAGTTTTCATGAAATTATGGTAGATGAATATCAAGATACTTCAGATACTCAAGAGACATTCATTAACTTGATTGCCAACAATAATGTCTATATGGTAGGAGACATAAAACAATCTATTTACCGGTTTCGAAACGCCAATCCGTATTTGTTTAAACAAAAATATGATACTTATCGTGATACAGACCAAGGAATAAAAATAGACTTAGTAAAAAACTTTAGATCAAGAAGAGAAGTATTAGAAGATATAAATTTATTATTTAATCAGTTCATGGATGATACTATTGGTGGTGCTGACTATAAAGCTTCTCATCAAATGGTATTTGGTAATATGGCCTATGAAGAAGGCGGAAAAACAAGAGACAATCATCATATGGAATTATTAACTTATAATTACGATAAAACAACACCAATCACCAAAGATGAACAAGAGGCCTTTATCATAGGAGAAGATATCAAAGACAAAGTAAATAATCATTATCAAGTATTTGATAAAGATACAGGAATTATAAGACCAATAGAATATAAAGATTTTGTTGTTTTGTTAGACAAGAGTAAAAACTTCGAGCTATACAAAAAAATATTTGAGTATTTAGGAATACCACTATCTATTTTAAAAGAAGAGTCTCTAAGTAAAGATAATGATATCTTAGTAATTAAAAACTTATTAAATTTAATTGTAAGAATAAAAAGAAAAGATGATTTTGATAGTCTAAAATATAGCTTTGTCTCTGTAGCGAGAAGTTATCTATTTGAACTATCAGATGAAGAAATATATGATGCTTTAGTAAAAGATAAAATAAAAGAAACAAAGCCATATATAATATGTGAAGAATTAAGTCATCTATTAGATGATACATCACCAACTGAATTTTTCTTAAAAGTAATAAAAAAAGTAGAGTATGAAGAATGTTTATTAAAAGTAGGAAATGTTACTTCGTTCCAAGTTAGACTAGAATATATATACAATTTAATTGGAAACTTAGAAGAAAATGGTTATACCATAGAAGATATTATTACTCACTTAGATGCAATTTTTGAGAGCGGACAAGACTTAAAATTCAATGTAAATACAGATAGTAGTAATAGTTGTAAGATCATGACAATCCATAAATCAAAAGGTCTAGAATTTCCAATCTGTTATTTCGCAGGATTTGCTTCTAAGTTTAACTTAAGAGATTTAAAAGAAAGAATCTTATTTGATAATACTTATGGTATTATTCTACCGATGGTAACAGATTTCTATAAAGATACTATTTTAAAGACCTTAGTAAAAGAAAAAACAAAACAAGAAGAAGTATCAGAGAAAATAAGACTTTTCTATGTTGCTTTAACTAGAGCAAAAGAGAAAATGATTATGGTAACAGAAAAGATAGAAGAAGAAAATGAGAATTCAGGATTAGTAAGTGATGCTATTCGTAGTAAATACAATTCATTCTTATCAATAATAAAGAGTATTTATTCCTCACTTTTACCATATGAAACAGAAACAAATGTTACTCCTTCCAAAGATTATTTACTCTCTAAAAACAATACAAATGAAGATGAATTAATATTAACAGAAGACTCTATAAAAGTAGAGGAGCTAGAACTAGAAAAAGTACCAGTAGAACATACCAGATACTCTAAAGATATTCTTCATTTATCAACAAAAGAAGAAGTAGAAAAAATGGAATTTGGTACTAAAGTACACCAAGTATTAGAACAACTAGACTTTAAACATCCAAATCTAGAAGGGTTAATAAATACAATACAAAAGAAAATAGAAGCATTTTTAAACAGTTCATTAGTAAAAGAAAATATAAACGGGACATTTTATCCAGAATATGAATTTATAGATAAAACAGAAAATACTCATGGTATTATGGACTTAGTAATCGAAAAAGAAGATAAAATGATTATAGTTGACTATAAATTAAAAAATATCGATGATGATGCTTATGATAAACAATTGAATGGTTATAGAGAATTCTTAAAAAAGAAAACTAAAAAAGATGTAGAATGCTATTTATATTCTATTATTGATGAAGTCTTTAGAAAAATAAAAGAACAGTAAATTTACTATTACTGTTCTTTTTCTAATACTTTATTTTTCTCTACAGGAACTCCAAACTCTACAGATTTTATTTTACCATCTTCTACAGAATAATTAGTACATTTGACTGTTTCAGTGTTAGTGTATAAAAGATAAGTTTCGTCTGAATCACAAAAGTACAGTCCATAAGTAATAGTGTCAGCACCAACAACTTGATAACCATCATGATAAGGGTATGTAGTATTTTTTTCAAAATTAGAATCAACTTCATTACTAGGTACTAATAAAATATGCTGATATGGTAAAAATTCTCCGCCCTCTACTTCTACATTAGAAGAAACAGGTGTTCCAAATTGATTGACTTTAGATACAATATCCTGATTATTTACAAAATATATACAACCATTATCAATATTTCCAAAATATTTTCCGTAAGATTCTAAGGAAATTGCAACTGGTTGATATCCTAAATGACCATCAAGCTGATTAATTTCATTCCTATTGACATTAATAACTTCAGAAATTGTTTGAGAAAAAGCATCATAAGAAATAGTTTCTTCTTCTACATTTGTATCCGATAGAGTAGTCTCTTCTTTAGTACCACAACCAGTAAGTATAGTTGAACCAAGAACACCAGCAACTCCAACAGTAGTCAAAATATTTTTTATCTTCATACAAATAAATCCCCCTCAGATAAATTTTACTAATTATATCATAAAGTCACAAAAAAAGCAATGAATATCAATTTATTGCTCTTTCACTAATCTTTTAAGAAGTAATACAAGTAATGTCTGGATATAAGGAATAATAATGCAAATAGCGACTGTAGCAACTAAAAATAAAAATAAAAGTGCTTGACCTAATGCAACAGCAAAGTCATCAGAAATAGAAAAACTATCGTAAATAAGACTTATGATACAACAACATCCAAAAAATAGAAAAATAGTAAGGGCAGGTAAAATAATAGCATAATATAAAATCTTTAATATTCGTTTATCTAATCGATTTCCAATTTTAATAAAAACTTTACTAATAAGAGTACTAGGAAAACTAACAATAAAAACAATTAAGGAAAATATAAATGCTACTATTGCCCAGGAAGAATCTTCATGAATAAACATAATTTTAAATATGATAAAAGTAATAACAACAAGTATCACCCTTGAAATCATATAAATCTTTTTCGTTTTTTTATTCTCCATAGTATTCCTCCTATACTATTGAATATCTATATCTTTCACAAACTCTTTATTTCGTTCAATCATTCGAGAATACATTTCTTCTCCTAATAAATGTATTAAATATTCTTCCTGAATCGCATCTTCGTAATTTTCTAATGTAACGATTGCTTCACTGTTTTGTAACTTAGAATAACTAATATAATAAGTGTGTTCCTCGTAGATTTGAGGAAGTAAATCATTCTTTCTTATATCTTCTTCTAAATACCAAGTGGGCCTTTCTGTATAGTAATCAGTAAAAGGCTTAACATAAGCTAATACAATTCCTAGACGATTAGGACTATTTAACTGATAACTAAGTTCATTCTTATACCTAGAATTATACTGATCAATATAGGAATCACATCCATCTTTTGTTTCTCTTTTTAAAAGAGTAGTAACTCCAAAAATTAAAGCTTCCGTATCAGTAATTTCAGAAAATGGATCATAATCAATTCCATCCAACAAACGAACTCTTTTAGAACTTTCTAAATACTCAGGTGTAGCGACAATAACCCCGAAATAATAATCATGAATATCAAGTGTTTGCCTCATAGTATCGCCTCTTAACTATCTATGATACAACAGAACCAATCTCTTCACCAAGCAAAAGTTTATGTAAATTTCCAGGTTTATGAATATTAAAGACTAGAATAGGTATTTCTTCTTCCATACATAAACTAATCGCAGTGGAATCCATGACTTTTAACTTTTTATTTAACACATCCAAATAAGATGTATGTGGAATAAATTGTGCATCTTCAAATTGCTTTGGATCTTTATTATAAATTCCATCAACATTAGTTGCTTTAATAAGAGCATCTGCTTTGATTTCTGCTGCTCTAAGGGCTGCTGCCGTATCGGTAGAAAAGAACGGACTACCAGTACCACAACCAAAAATAGTAATTCTTCCTTTTTCTAAATGCCGAATAGCTCTATCTTTAATATAAAATTCCGCAACTTGTCTCATTTCAATTCCTGTTTGTACGCGGACATCTTGTCCAATTTGTTTAAAAGCATCTCCCAAAGCCAAGGCATTCATCGTAGTAGCAAGCATACCGATATAGTCACTAGTTGCTCGATCCATATACGGATTTGCTTTTCCTCTCCAAAAATTTCCACCACCAACAACAATGGCAATTTCAATTCCATTTTCTGCACATTCCTTAATCTCTTTAGCAAAATTTAATACCTCATCAAAATCAATTCCAGAAGGTTTAGAACCAGCCAAAGCTTCTCCACTAAATTTTAGTAATACTCTTCTATATTTCAAAATTTCATCTCCTTTTAATAATAGTGTAGCATAAGAATGATAAGAAACATTGAAAAAAATAAAAATATGTAGTAAAGTAAACACCACAAGAAAGGAGATTCTTATGGAAATAAAAACAATAGATATAGCAACTGCAACAGAATCAGGATTATTAACAGTAATAAAAAATAATTGTCAAGTATCAAAGAAGATGCAATCACAAATGGACATGCTTTCAAAATACGAGTTAGCACAAGAACTAAATCAAAGAAAACCAAAAAAAATAGAAAGAGAGCAAGAATTAGTTGAACAGACGATGACAAGGAATGAAAATCAAGATGCTCTAAAATCTTATATTACTACATTTAATGTAATAGAAGAAAAAGAAGAGTTTTTACAAACAGCGAAACAAACAATGTCTGCTATTGATTTTGCAAGATTAGTATCACAGTTACAACTACAAACAATAAGTAACTTGCAAGAATTAGAAAATATGGAGAAAGAATGCAACGCCATAGAAGATTTACATGAACTTCAACAAGAAGTATCCATAGAATATGAAAGACTACAATTAATTACAAGAACCATAAAAGAAGAAGTACCAAGACATATTTTATATAAAGTAATAGGGGGAGAGACTAAATAATGACATTAATAGAAGCAATGACACTAGCAGAAATAAAAAAATTGGTAGAAATAGAAAAAGAAAAATTAGGACAAGAACTATCCACTGAAAACGAAGAATTAAAAAAATATGTAGATTTCTTCACAGACTATAATTTAAATGATGTAAGAAATTATGATAAAGTAGATACAAGTCGTTTCTTTATATTATATTTACATAGTGTAAATCCTAACAAATGGTCGATGGAAGAATTAGAAACGATGGTAGCAAAAAACAAAAAATTATTTCAAGAATCAGATAGCATTGTTTTTAGAAAACTGATTGATTTAGCAAGAGATATTGTGGAAGCAGGAGCAGCTGATATCCTAAGAGAATTAAGTAGAGAACCTAAAAAATCGCATATATCAATTTTCCAATTTATAAAATCAAAAAGAATATCAGAGATTGCTAAGAAATCTTTAGAAAATCTAAAAGAAGAAGGATATGATTTAGAAAATTTAATTGATTTAATAGAAAAAGAAGACGAAGATTTATGCCATGCACTTAGTCTAGTAAGTATGTTTAAAGAGTCTAAAGAAATCAAGAATGATATAAAAGAGCAAATGTTAGAATTTGCAGAAGAAAATAATTTATCACCAAGTGATAGAGTTTTTCAGAAAACAGCGGACAAGTATATGAATTTATCTGTTAAAAAAGATGAAGTATTTAAATTGTTTGAGGTAATGCAAGAGTATTATAAAAGATTATTAAGTAAAGAAAAATCAAGACAACAACAAGCGAAAAAAGGTTTAAAAAATTACCAACAATTTGAAAATTTATTTGCCAAAGCAATAAAGAGTAAAGAAATAACAAATTATGAAGAAATAATAGAATCTATTGCAAGCCCACAGTTACGTATAGAAGTACTAAAGTTTATTTACAGACATAACTTACAGTACCAGCAACAGTTATATACTACTTACCAAAGCGTATTTGATGATAATACGATGCCCTATAAAACGTTCTTATCGAGATATAGCCTATCCATCAAAAACCTAGAAGCTTTAATGACGAAATCTATCGAAGAATTAGAGAAGATGTTAAAAGAACTAAGTGCATTGAATATTCAAAATAAAGAACAAATTCTAGAAGGGTCTAACTTGGCTAGAATAAGTAAATTAAAAGAATTAATGAAAAAAGGAATAATTACAGAGGAATTCTTAAATAAGAACAGCTCTCTATTCCAAATAGAACAACCACAGTATCAGACTCTAACGGCAAATATAGAGTTTCTAAAAGAAAAAAATATGACACCCCTATTGATAGGTGAACATAAAGAATTATTATTAATACCATCACAAACACTGTCTGAAAATTATCAAACTTTAGAAGAATATGAATTTTCTATAGATTGGACTAGAATAGAAAATGCTTCATTTTTAGGAGCTAGTGATTTAAAGGGGAAAATTGATAAATTACTAGAACTAGGCTATGAAAATATATTAGAAACCAATTTAGAGTTATTGAATTATAGTAAAAAAGAATTAGAAAGATTGGATAAATTAAAAATATTAAGTTTTCCTCTACCAGAAACGCAAGAAGAATTAGACTTCATACTATCATCAAAAAGTTTTATCATGGATAATCAAGAATTAGTAGATTACAGCTCCATAAATATCTCTAATAGTTCAAAGAAATATATACGCCCAGAATTAGAAGATAGTTTACAAGCACTAGAATATACGAAAAGAACATACAAAGTAGGAGATAATATTTTTTCCAAAAGAAAAACATTGAGAAATTTATCCACAGAGTCAGAAGTAACACCAGAGACAGTATTTAGAAGTATGGTATCAGGAACTACACTTTCGCAAGCAGAAACAGAGGTAGTAAAAAATTCTTTGCAAGGATATAATTATAAAAAATAATACGAGAAATCTATCATAAGATTTCCCTTTTTTGTATGCAGTTAAAAATAAAAATTGAAAAATTAACATAATTATGTTATAATATACGCGTCAAAAAGGGGGATGCCATATGCTAGATACATCATTTGAAGTAGCGAATTTAGAAAACATAACAGAAGATAAACTGTTAAAAGTGTTAGATAATAATAGAAAAAAAGCTCATGAATTAAAACAGCACCTAAAAGAATTGCAAAAAACTCCAAAAAACTTTAAAACACCAACCTCTCAAACACCAGTGATAGAAGAGGAAATCCAAGAAGAAGAAAATACGTTTGAAAACGAAATAGATTTTTATTTAAATAACTTAAATAGCATTACTTTAAATACAAAAGAAGAAGATATCATACATTTATTACCACCAAGAAGAAAGGCAAATTATCGAGAAATTATATTACGTTTAAAATTAGAATGCTATAAAACATTACGCGAGTTTAAAGAGTGGATAACAACAGAGACAACTTTAAAATCAGAAGATTTAGAATCTATACAAAACAAAGTGCAATTAGAAAGAAAAAAACTTGATATTCTAAATCAACTACTACTATTACAACCGGTAGAAAAAGAAGAGAATTCAATTAAAAATCATTTTGTTTTCGTACCAACATCAGGAGGAAATATTCGGGTACTAGAAGAATTAGATAGTATTCCTACAGAGTTCTATTCCAGTTTCAAAACATTATTTCAATCCATCCAAGACGGAACATTTAAAGGCGTAAAAAGGTTTGGAACTAGTCATGTAAAATTAGCAGGTATTAGTGAAGTGAGAGATGTAGCAAATAAAACAAGAGTTGTTTTTGATAGAATTGGCCCAGATACATACGCAATTATTACAGCTTTTACTAAAAATATAATGCAAAGTCATGGCTATCATGAAAAATTAGAAAGAAAAATAGGAAATTATAGAACATGGCTTCCAACATTAAAAGCTAATTTAGAAAATGAAGAATTTATGGCGGAACAAGAGAACTATGAACAAGAGTTATGGAACAAATTAAGTAGTTCTGAAAAAAGTCAAAGGGGTGGTGATAATAGATGCAAGAAGAAATAATTGAAAAGATAAAAGAAGAGCAATTGCGAATCCAGCAAGAATTAGCGAAAGAAAATAAAGAGCTTATCTTTTTTGAGCAATTTTTACGAAAAATAGATTTTTCCAATATTACTACTTACTCAAAGGTTAGCATAGAAGAATTAATAATGGCTTATGTAAGAAGTGAGACAAACGAACTGTCCTTAGAAGAAATAAAAGAAATAACAAATGGCATAATACCAATATTTGAAAAATACACTGCAGAAGATATTCATTCACTCCTTCTATTAATTGATGATTTCGCAACAGCTGAGAATTATGAAGAAATAATGGGAGTTTTATATAGCGAGGATAAAGTAGATATATTAGAAGGTCTTATTGAAGATAGTGCGGGAATAGAAGATCAAGATTATGTGTTGCCAGCTGCTAGAATCATGGAACAAAAGGAAAATGAAAAGCTAATTGAATTTATAGAAGATTTCCATAGAAATTCAGAAGCATGGGGATATGCATTATTATTGGCCTCTTCTTTTTATCAAATCAAAGAAGATCAAAAATCCTTGCAGGAAAGAAACCGAAACCAAGCCATATTATTTCCAATGGCTAAAGCCCATACATTAGAAGAAGATTATGATATTTCTGGTATAAAGGAAGTTGTAAAAACAATACCCAAGCACTTAAGAAGATTAAGAAAACAACAGGATGAGATGCAAAGAAAAGGGAAAAAGGAATTAAAAGACTATGACCAAATTATAGATGTTTTAAAAGAACCAACCCAAGAAATCACAGACTATAGATTATATATAAAAGGTCTTAGCAATTCAAAATTGCGCCTAGAAATATTAAAAGAAATCTATCGAAGAAATCAAGCGTATTATGAAGGATTAGAAAAAAGATATAATGACCAAGTGGAAAAAAGTGAAGCAGGATATGAGACTTTATGCCAAAAATATAAGTTATCAAATATCAACATAGAAAAAATAATGAATAGATATTCATATAAAGAACTAGAAGGAATACTGGCTATATTAACAGAAATTGGAATTCAAGATTTAACATCAGCAATTGAAGATACTTCTCTTGGAATAGTAAAGCAAATAGTTGACTTATTAGATAAAAAAACTATCAGTATAGATGTTGTAAAAGCAACACCTGATATATGGAATGCAAAAAAGAATTACCCAAAGAGAATCAACGCAAATGTCCAAAACATTAAACAAATTACTGGATCAGACGAATTATATAAAACGAGAAGTTGGGTGACTTTAATAGATAACTCCATTCTAGAAAGAAATTTAAATATATTAAGACAATATAATTTATTAGGTCAATTACACACTACGACAAACTACCAATTTCTGCGACAAGAAGCTTTAGATGACAAAATAGACCTAGTATTAGAACTAGGAAGAGAAAATGAGTTAACTCATAATTTAGGATTATTAAATTATGATAGTGTTCGTTGGCAACGTTTACGAATACTAGAAACACTAAATATCCCAGTCGAAGAAGATATGCTGGATGGAACTCTTCATACGAACCATTTCTTAGTTCCAGATGAAAGGTTAAATGAATATTTAGATATCGCACCATTACCAAAAGAAATTAATTTAAACTCAGAAGAGATTATGGAAAGTAGTAGAACATATATTTATAGAGGTATTCCTTTTTCTAAGAATAAAGTAAGAAGAAATCTCACTCTTTTAGGAAAAGAAAACCCAGATTATATAGAAGTTTTAACCGCGGGAAGACAATTTACACAAAAGGAAATAGATACAATGAAACAAAACTATACGAAATAAATCAAATATATAAAGTTGACAGCATAATCGAGATATGATATACTCTAACTGTTTGACGCCTCATGCTCAAACCGCATTGAAAAGGTAGAAACAAGTATTCTTGTGCCTTAAGAGCGAGTCTTAAGTTAAAAAAGGAGGTATATGAATGAACGCTGTAATTAAAGTTGGAGGAAAACAATATTACGTAACAGAAGGTTCTGAAATTTTCGTTGAAAAATTAAATGCTAATGCTGGTGATGTTGTTAAATTCGACCAAGTATTAATGCTTGATAGTAAAATAGGAAGTCCTTATCTTACTAATGTTACTGTAGAAGGTAAAGTTATCAAAAACGGTAAACAAAAGAAAATTACTGTCTTCAAATATAAATCAAAAGACAGATCTAACCGTAAGAAACAAGGACATAGACAACCTTATACAAAAATTCAAATTACTAAAATCAATGGTTAATTATGATTCAAGTAAAAGTAGAAAAAGCTCATGCTAAATACAAAAAGATTGCTGTTTTAGGTCATGCTTTATATGATGACTATGGAAAAGATATTGTTTGTGCAGCAGCAAGCAGTATTGTTACAACTACGGTCAATGGTATCTTAGCATTAGATAAAGGGAGTCTAAGTTATATGATTAGTAAAAAGGGTTTAACTGTAAATATAAAAAATGAAGACAGTACAACTCAAATACTAATAGGAAATATGGTTAGTCTTTTAAAAGAGTTGGAGAAAAATTATCCAGCGAATATTGAAGTAAAGTAAGGAGGAGAATTATGGAATTTTTGAAGTTAAATATCCAGTTATTTGCTCACCACAAAGGTCAAGGTTCTACATCTAACGGACGTGATTCTGCAGGACGTAGACTTGGAGCAAAAGCAGCTGATGGAGAATTTGTAACAGCAGGTTCTATTATATATCGTCAACGTGGAACTAAAGTATTCCCAGGAACTAATGTTCGTCGTGGAAATGATGATACTTTATTCGCAACAGTTGACGGAATTGTTAAATTTGAACGTTTAGGAAAAGATAAAAAACAAGCTTCAGTTTATCCAGTAGGAGAATAATATAAAGAACCATCAAGGTTCTTTTTTTATCATAAGTGGGGAGGAAAAAAATGAATTCTAGAGATATTTATCAAAAAGTAGGTAAAAGAATGGCACAAGATGGTTATATCAATAATCCATTCGCTATACCAACTGCAAAAGAAGAAAAAGGCGAAGTAATAGCTTCAATGAATGAAGCTATATTAGAATATAGTTATGAAAAATTATGTAATCTTAAAATGACAAATCAAATAGTAATGGATTTAGGAGTAATTTTAGATGCTATTGATTCCCAATTACCACAAGAAGAAAAAGAGGAGTTTTTTAGTCATTATGTTCACTGCATGCTAAATGTTTATAATACATTAGAAGATAAAGGCATATTATGGAGCCCAGAAGAAACAGAGGAACCACAAGAATATCCTAAGTTTGAAAAAGAAGGTACATATTTAGAGTTTTTTAAAACAGCAACAACAAGTCAAAATAAAGAAAATGCCTTATGGCTAAATCATTATTTATCCACACAATATAGTCATCAACCTGTAAAAAATAATATTAAATGATTTTCACAACATCACTTTTATGTTAAACTAAATATATAAGATAGAGGTGATAATGTGAAAGAAAACAAAATTACAATAACAACACCAGATAATAAAGAAATAGAAGTAGAAGTACTAGATATTTTTAATGTAGTAGGATACGAAGGAAAAGACTACATCATGTATACACTTGGAGAAAAAATAAATGAAGAGAATGAAAAAGTATATATATCTATTTTAAATGATAGAGGAAATAATACTTTTGAATTACTTGAAATTTCAGATGAAAAAGAATGGGAAGCAGTACAACAAGCAATCCAAGAAGAAATAGCACATGAGGATGAGATGAACGATGAATAATTCGAAACCCGTATTGAACAATTCAGAAACCGTATATAGAGAAATATTACAAAAGTCTTTAAATCGTATTACTGATGAAATTATATTGTTAGAAACACAAAATAGTAAATTACTAAATATAGTTACTAATTCAAATAAGAGATTAGAACATCTTAGATTAGAACAAGAACAAATTAGACTAGAATTAGAAGGACGAATTCATACCAATCAAACAAAAGTTGATGGAAGAGCAACAGAGTTTATAGATGATAGAATAAAAGCTATATCAGAAAAACAAGGAGATTATTCAAAGAAAATAACAGAATTAGAAAGTTTAAAAAGAGAAGTAAATTCAAATGTTGCAAGAGCCATAATCAACAGAAGAATTAATCATGAAAGAGCAAAAATACAGAGATTACGAAGCGCAAAAAATGTGATAAGTGATGTTCAAAAAGCCATGATGCTGCCAAAACATATAGCAGATAGATACCGATTGGGAAAATATTCGAAAAGACAAGGAAATGTAAATTATTACGAAAATAAAGTAAATGAGATAGAAAATCGTCAAAGTAAATTGAGTCCAAAAGAAAATATAATAGATAAAGTAAAATCTAAGTATTACGATGTCATAGGAAAACATTATGCTAAAAAATTAGATAAATCAAGAAAATTATTAGAAAAGTTACAACAAAAAGGAGTACAAACACGTATTTTAGGAGCAAATGCTGCTGCAATCAGTAAAAAAGCAACAGATAAACTTCGTCAGAGAATGCAAAATCAGACAAAGGAAGAGCCAATAAAAGCAGAACAACCAGAAAAAGAGGGTGTACAACAACAGCCAAAAATGGAAGAACGTCAATTACCAGCAGTAATATCTCAAGCTCCAATTCCAGAGAATATAACAGCAGCATCTCTTGCAGAAGAAGCAGTAAGAAATGCAGATATGAGTCGCACAGCAACACAAACAAAAGCTGCATAAAGAAAAGAAATTCTTTTCTTTTGTTTTTTCTCATGATATAATATAGCGAAAAGGAGGAGAGTATATGTTCGTAGATGAAGTCGAAATAAGAGTAGAAGCAGGAAACGGTGGAGATGGGTGTACAGCTTTCCGTCGTGAGAAGTTTGTCCCTATGGGAGGACCATATGGAGGAAACGGTGGACATGGATCGGACATCATTTTCAAAGTAGATGAAGGACTTCATACTCTTCTAGATTTAAGATATCAAAAGTTAATAAAAGGGAAAAAAGGAGAAAATGGGAAAGGAAAAAACCAACATGGAAAAGGTGCTGAACCAATTGTTATCAAAGTTCCGCAAGGTACAGTAGTAACAGATTTAGACACTGGTTTGGTTTTAGCAGATTTATCAAAAAAGGATGATCAAGAAGTCATTGCTAAAGGAGGTCGTGGAGGAAGAGGTAATACAGCATTTAAAACTCAGACAAACACTGCTCCCGACTATTCTGAAAATGGAGAAGAAGGAGAAAAGAAGAACCTAAAAGTAGAAGTAAAAATGCTAGCTGATGTTGGATTAGTAGGACTTCCAAGTGTAGGTAAAAGTACCATCATTTCTATGGTATCCAGATCAAAGCCAAAAATTGCTGCCTACCATTTTACAACTCTAACACCTAATTTAGGAGTGGTAAAAGCAAGCGATGGAAGAAGTTTTGTTATGGCTGACCTTCCAGGATTAATAGAAGGAGCAAGCCTTGGAGAAGGATTAGGAGATAAGTTTTTAAAACATATTGAAAGAACCAAAGTAATAGCTCACGTTCTTGATATGAGCGCTAGCGAAATGAGAGACCCCTACGAAGACTACATATTAATTAATAAAGAATTAGAAGCATTTAATGAAAAATTAATAAAAAAACCACAAATCATTGTAGCTAATAAAATGGATTTACCAAATGCAAAAGAAGAATTAGAAAAATTCCGACAAAAACTAGGAAAAGATATTGAAATTTATGAAGTTTCAGCCGCAACAAATACAGGACTTCAAAGAGTAGTAGATCGTCTAGCTGATTTAGTCGATGAAGTACCAAATAGTCCATTATATGAAGATAGCCAAATAGAAAGTCATGTATTGTATAAATTTAAGAAAGAAGAACCATTTACTATTACTAGAGATGATGATGGTACCTGGGTGATTCAAGGTCAAGAAGTAGAAAGAATATTTAAAATGACAAAATTCTCATCTGACGAAGCGGCCTATAAATTTGCCAAAAAATTAACAAAAATGGGAATTGATCAAAAATTAGAAGAATTAGGAGCAGAAGAAGGAGACCAAGTAAGAATATTAGATTTTTACTTTGACTATAGAAAATAATGAAATAAAAGGAGAAATTTATGGAATTAGAGCAATTAAGGAATGAAACCCAAACCTTATCACAAAGAATAACAGGAATTAATAATTGGATTAAAGGAAACCCATTGGTTACAGATCCAAATGCCTATGAAATAATGGATTGTAATGTAACATTAGCTGAATATATAGCAGAATATAGAAATCATATGAATGAGTTACAAGCAATTGAAAACATTCGAAATGAAACATATCCAGTAGTAGAAAATATACCGGAGTTGGTCTCTTCAATAAAAGGAATAAGGGAAATGGATCAATTACGAGATACTGCACATCACCCATTTTTTCAAAGTGAAGAAGCTACTGCTTTATATAATGCAGTGAAACAAAGCCAACGAGATATGGATTATGATATTCCAGAAGATATAGAAACAAGAAGTCTAAAAAAAGAATTACTATGTAAGAGTATGAGCGTTCCATTCTATATTTGGCAAGTACAACGTACAGAGCCAGAATATCAATATGATAACGCTAGAGAATTTAATGATATGAAAGCCATGTTAGATGTCTATAAACAAGAAGGCAATACTCAATTTGTTCCTGAAATAGAATCGCTATTTAATGTAATTGAACAAAACTATAAATATAAAGAAACCAAAGTAGAAAAAAAACAAGCCTAGAAATCTAGACTTTTTTTCTTTTACATGAATAAAATATGTAGTATAATAACTTCATTAGCAAAGAGGAATCTATATGATAAAAAAAGAAATAAATATATTAGGACTACATCATCAAATACTAAAATTTTTAAAAGAGCATGAAAAAGACTATACAGACAGTGAAAAAGAATTTATTTTAAAAAATTATGCCTGGGGAATGAGAAGTAGTTTAGTGCCAGACATTTTAAGACAAATTTATGATGAATTAAATTTATTAGAAGATAATAAAAATATTTATAATGGTTTTCTAGATTTATTAGATGAACACTTTGACATTAATCAAAACATCGTAGAAATAGGTGGAGGAAATATTCCCTCATTAGGAAAAAAACTAGCATCCCGTCAAAAAAAGGGGAGTGTAACAGTTTATGATGATAAATTAATCACTACGAATACCAATGTGCCCAATCTTACCTTAATAAAAAGAAGATTATCCCCCAAAGAAGAACTTCCTAAAGCAGATATGATTATAGGATTTATGCCATGTGAAGGAACAGAAACAGCTATACATCTAGCCCAAAACAATAAGTTGGATTTTATGATAGCTTTCTGTGAAGGCTCATGTCATAACGAAGCATTATTTTCATCCTCAGAAGACTGGGAACTAAGTATGCTATATGAAGCAAGAAATGCTGCATCCAAAGCAGATCTTGGTACAGTAGAAAAAATTTATATGAAAGAATATCAAAATCCCTATCCTGTAATTTATAATAAAAGACAATAAATCGTTTATTGCCAATGTAAACAAATTAAGGATTGAAGATAAAATTTTTTTGAGTTATAATTTATATAAGATAAAGTAGATAGAAGGATTGAGGATTATGATGAATGTAGATTTTTTGAAAGAAAATGGAATTGATGTTGATAAAAGTTTAGATTTATTTGGAGACATTGAAACATATAATGACACCATAGGAGAGTTTATTCTTGGAGCCTCATTTAAGTTGCCCAAATTAGAGGAATATAAGAATGCGAAAGATATGAATAATTATGGTATTTATGTTCATTCTTTAAAAAGTGATGCAAAATACTTTGGATTCAGAAAATTAGCAGAGTTAGCAGAAAGCCAAGAAATGAAAAGTAAGGCGGGCGATGCTTATTATATTTATGATACATATGATGAATTAGTAGCAGAAGTGAATCGCTTAATTCATGTTATTAAACAATATCTAGGTAAAGAAGGATTATCCCCTGAGTTAGCAAATGTAGGAGTTGAAGGCCCTACTGTAGTAGCAAATCGAGAAGCTTATACATCTCCTACAATTTTAGTAGTTGATGATTCTAATATCGTTAGAAACTTTGTTAGTAGAATCTTTAGTGACTCCTATACAGTAGGAATTGCAAAAGATGGAAAAGAAGCTTTAGAAATTATTGCCTCAAATAGAGGAAACAATAATATTAAAGCCATTCTTTTAGATTTAAATATGCCTCAGGTAGACGGCTTTGCAGTTTTAAATTATATGAAAGAAAACAACTTATTACAAGAAATGCCAGTATCGATTATTTCAGGAGACTCTACAAAAGAGACAATTGATAAAGCTTTTACATATCCAATTGTTGATATGATAAAAAAACCATTTAATGATACTGAGATTAAAAGAGTAGTTGAAAAAACCATTTTCTTTAAAGAAATGCAATAAAAAAAGGAAAATTAACTTTCCTTTTTTTCTTCCTCTAATCCCTTCTCGACTCGCTTTTTAATAATATCAATCATTTGATTCTTTAATTCTTGATCAGCATTTTCCCAAATGATTTCTAAAAAGACACCAAGACCTGGCAATGTGACTTCGTCTTGAGAAGCCACCGATTCATCAATGGCTCTTCGCAAAGTATCATAATTATCTCCCTTAAAGTTATTAATAATATGTTCTCTAATACTTAAGTTCATAAGTTTTCCCTCCCACTGTTAGTATGAATAGAAAAAAGAAAAATATACAAATTTGACAAATAAAAATCAAAAAACAGTTGATTAAATATAAAGAACTTGTAATAATAAAAAAAAGGAGAGAAAATATGAAAGAAAAAAGAAATATTGTTTTACCAGTAGTTTTAATCATTATTGTTCTAGGGTTAGTAGGGTATATCTTAATAGATAAACAGATTATAAAAATACCAGGAATTGCAAAAGAAAATAATACAGTAGAAAAAGAAGAGAAAGCAAAGATTACAGAGATAGATACAGACAATGCAAGCGTAAAAGCTTTAATTACTCAAGTCCATAATCCAAGTGAGCAATTAGATTCACTAATTTATGAAAAAGGCGGAAGCAAAGTAGAAGATATGGATGAAGAATATAAGTTTGCTATCGCAACGAATAACAAAGACATAAACATAACAAGTATCCCAGCAGATGCAGCCGGTAATGTAGGGTATGTTGATGAAGAAAAAGTAAAAGAAGCTTATGAAAGATTATTTGGACCTGGAACTTACCATGAAATAAATAATTTTAAACTTGGATGTGCAGACATGTCTTATGATATAGAAAATAAGCGATATGTGACAAAAACAGACGGATGCGGAATCTCTATGACTCCAATAACAGGATACGAAGAAATTATTAGTGCACAAAAAGATGAAGACACTTTAACAATCATTACTGCAGTAGCATTTCATGACGCAAGCACGGGAAAACTATACAAAGATATGGATTTAACAAAAGAGACCCCATTAACTGCTAATACAAGTTTAACAGAAAAAGAAATACGCGAGTATATACTAAGTTATAAAGAAGACCTAAATCAGTACACCTATACGTTTGATATAGGAACTGACGGATTCTATTACTACACAGGAGTAGAAAGAACAAAAGAATAAAAGAAAGGAAACTTTCTTTTATTTTAATTTTATAGTACAATAATCTTGGTGGTAACATGAAATTACAGATAGATAATAAAGAATACCCTATCGAAATAGAAAAGAAAAGAACAAATAAAAATACATATATTAGGGTAAAAAAAAATATGACCATTCAAGTAACTACAAATTATTTTACTACTGAAAAAGCAATCAAAAAATTAATCGAAGACAACATAGATAAGATTAAAAAGATGTTAGCTCAACAAGAAACAAAAAATAAAAATAACACAGGCTTTTTCTACTTGGGAAAAAAATACGATATCGTATATGTAGAATATTGTGATATTAAAATAGGGGAAAATAAAGTATTTTTAAATAAGAACCTAGATTTAGATAAATGGTATAAATATCAAGCAAAAGTAATCTTTAAAGATCATCTAGATGCTATATATCATAGATTTTCTAAAAAAATACCATATCCAGAATTAAAAATTAGAAAGATGACCAGCAGATGGGGTGTATGTAATACAAAAACAAAAACAGTTACTTTAAATTTAGAATTAATGAAAAGAGATACTAAATATTTAGATTATGTTATTGTACATGAATTATCTCATTTAATTCATGCCAATCATTCTTCTAAATTTTGGGATTTAGTAGAAGAGAATATGCCAGATTATAAAGAATATCGAAAGGAGATGAAAGATTTCTAATGGTAATTACAAGTTTAGATAATGAAAAAGTAAAAAAATATAGAAAGTTAAAGAAACGAAAATATAGAGAAGAATATGAAGAGTTTATTGTAGAAGGAATGCATTTAGTATTAGAAGCATTTAAAAGTGGAATTATTGAAGAATTAATTATGGAAGAAAATGCTGCTGTTCCTCTACCATGTCCCTATGTCTATGTAACAAAAGAGATCATAGAAAAAGTGTCTGATTTAGATACTCCAACAGATATTATGGCACTATGTAAAAAACTACCAGATAGAGATATTATTGGCAATAAATTATTGATATTAGATGAGGTTCAAGATCCAGGGAATTTAGGAACGATACTTAGAAGTGCTAAAGCCTTTGATATTGACACAGTAATATTATCAGAAAATACAGTCGACCTATACAACCCAAAAGTAGTAAGAGCAACACAAGGAATGCTATTTCATTTAAATGTAATTAGTAGAAAAATAGATACTATTATAGATGTAATTAAAAATAGAGAAATTCCAGTGTATGGAAGTTCAGTAGATTATGGTATGGATGTATGTGAATTAAATAAAAAAGACCGTGAGAAATATGCTTTAATCGTAGGAAACGAAGGGAATGGAGTTCGCGCAACAACCTTAGAAAAATGTGATAAAAGATTATATATAAAAATGAATGAAAGAGTAGAAAGTCTAAATGTAGCAGTTGCAACAAGCATTCTACTATATGAGTTAAATAAATAATGGAAAAAGTATATTTAGGTAAAGTGACTGCAACTCACGGAATTAAAGGAGAATTAAAAATAAAAAGTAATTTCACATACAAAGAAAAAGCTTTTCGTATAGGGAACCATTTAATTATAGATAACAAGAAATATGAAATCAAAACGCATAGAGTACATAAAGGTCTAGATATGGTTACATTGGATGAATATCACGATATAAATGAAGTATTGTTCTTACTAAAAAAGAATGTCTATATTGCAAAAGAAGAACTAAATCTAGAGAAAGAAGAAGTACTAGATGAAGACTTATTAAACTATCAAGTCTTGACAACAAGTGGAAAAAAGGGAATAATAAAAGAAATATTTTATGCGAGTCCCACAAATAAAATTATACGGGCAGTAGTGGAAAAAGAAATACTAGTACCAATGTCTTCTCCATTAGTTAAAATAGATGTAGATAAAAAAGAAATTATAATAGATGAAATATTAGAAATGTAGGTGATATTATGAAAATCGATATTTTAACACTCTTTCCAGAGATGTTTAAAAACGTATTTTCGTCATCTATCATAAAACGAGCAATCGAAGAGAAAAAAGTAGAGATAAATATTCACAATTTTAGAGACTATTCAAAAGATTCTCATCATAAAGTAGATGATACTCCATATGGTGGAGGAGCTGGTATGGTATTAACATGCCAACCAATATTCGATTGTGTAGAAAATATAAAAAAAGAGGATAGTAAAGTAATCCTGTTAACACCAGATGGTACCCCGTATAAACAAAAAATAGCCTATGACTTATCTAAAGAAAAACATCTAATTTTTATCTGTGGACATTATGAAGGTTTTGATGAAAGAATTCGTTCTCTTTGTGATCTAGAATTAAGTATAGGAGATTACGTACTAACTGGTGGTGAACTAGCAAGCATGGTAATTACAGATTCAATTGTACGATTATTACCAGGAGTAATAGAAGAAGAATCTCATAAGAATGATTCCTTTAATAACAACTTGCTAGATTATCCAACATATACAAAGCCAAGAGTCTTTCGAGGTATGGAAGTACCAGAAGTGTTGTTATCTGGGGACCATAAGAAAATAGAAGAATATCGAAAAGAAGAAAGTATCAAGAAAACCAGAGAAAAAAGGCCAGATTTATTAGAAAAGTAGGTGGTAATATGTATCAAGTAGTAAACCAAAAAAAGAAGTTTAAAAATGTGGAATTTAGTGATAAGATTTATGGCTTTCCAATGGCCAGTCCAAGAAAAGTATTTACAATAGGAAAATACCAAGTAAAAAATATCATTATTGTCAATACAAAATTAGCACATCCTTTAATATCAAAAAAGGTATCAAAAGAATATCAAAAATTGGTTGCTACACTGATGGAATTACTAACTAGTGATGATGATACTGGAGAAAGTTTTAGAGAAGCATTAAACAGAATAGAAAAATTCCGTCAAGAAATAAAGAATAAATACCGCCACTTTTTAAAAAAGCAAGAGTTAGAAGAAATGGCAAAACAACTTAAAATATTTCAAAGAGAAGCTAATATGCGTTTTATAGAATTACAAAATGCCTTTTATGAAAACACTTTACAACAAGGAAAGGGAAAATAATGTCAAGAACTACAAAAATAGTAGTTCTTTTTTAGTGAAAAAGTATATTTAAGATATAATAAAAGAAAAGGAGTAAATATGAAAGAAAAAAAGAGTCGAAAATTAATAGTAATAATTGTTATATTAGCAATTGCCTTACTCGCTAGCACTTCTTATATTATCTATGATAAAGTATGGAAGAAAGAGGAAAAAACAGAAGAAAAAGAAAAGACAAAAACAGATGTACCAAAAAAGGAAGAGAAAGAAAGAATATTGACGGAGGAAGAACAAACCCAAATAGAAAACCAAATTAAAGAATATACAGCCGCCTTTGCTGATTCATATCCAATAGATGAAGAAACACCATTAGAAAATCAGAAAGCTTTGAATTTTGCTTTAGTGAAGAGGGGAACTTTAGGAGAAAATATCATGGAAAGTGATATTGAAAAAATTTTAGAAAACTATTTTGGAAAAGATCATTCATACCGCCACGAAGATATAGATTGTTTTATAGGTGATGGTGTTTTATATCAATATAACAGCGCAAAAAGAGAATATATCTTTCAAGATACTCATGGGCACGGAGGACCAGGAACATTTACTGCTCAAATATATTATATAGATGGAACTGTAAAAGATAATCAGTATACAGTAAACGTTCATATTCTATATGGAGACTATTGTGGAGGAGTTTGTGGACCAATACTAAGCTATTACAAGACGGCAGAAGATAGTATGAATGGAGAAAATCCAGTTTTAGGACCTTATGAAGATTATCACACTATAACAAATGAAGAATATGAATCAGTAAAAGCGAATCTCCCTATTACAACATTTACCTTTGAAAAAGATGAAGATAACAACTACGGATTAAAAGCAGTTGAACTTAAATAATATTTTCTTGCTTTTTAAAAAAATATAAGTATAATAAGTATACAACTCATCTAAACAGATAAAAAGAGAGCTAATAAAAAGGCGAACTATCAATAGTATTTAAACATTGATAGTTTTTATGTCCTCAAAAACTGGCAACACTCTATTCTAAATCAAGGAGGAAGTTTATGAAATTAATACCAGAACAGGTACAAATACTAACGGAGAAACTAAAACACATAAGAAAATCATTAGAAGGTTATAATGATTATTTTTCAGAACTACACGGGGTTAGCGGAGATAGAAATTATACAATTGATAGCGGTAACAATAGAGTAACAGCATCACAATACCATTTTTTAGAGCAACAGCGAAAAGAGTACGAAGACTATTTAAAAACAGCTAATCGTATACAAGAAATAGATACAGATAAAATAGAATTGGGAACCAAGTTTCATATCCATTTTGATGGGGAAGAAGAAAAAGAAGAATTTACATTAGTGGATAATTCGTTAGGTTTAAGTATGGGACATATTAGTACTACAAGTGATATAGGAAAAGCTATTTTTCATTTGAGAGAAAAAGATAGATTTGTAATAGTACTAGAAGATGGAACTAAAGTATCTGGTGAGGTAACAGATATTATCACAAATCCGAAAGAATATGTAAATTATATTATAAAAACTCCGGTAAGAAATAGAGTATCACGATTAGCTAAATCAAAAAAAACTCTAACACTAACAAATAGCCAAAGAGATCTATTGAAATTAGAAAGAAATCTATTAAAAGAAAAATTATCCAAAGAGGAACAAGAAAAACTAATGTTTCATATAGGAACAAAAGTAACTTTAAAAATAGGAGCAACGACTCCAAAAACATATACGATTGTAGATAAAAAAGAAAAAGATATTGACCCAGAGTGTGAAATTTCTATAGATAGTAGTTTAATAGATAGAATGTATCATAGAAAAGAGGATGGTAAGTTCTACATCTATACAGGAAAAATAAGAAAATCTTCTTCCAAAAAAATCGCCAGAGTATTAGAAATAAACCAAGAAAATGTATATTCAGAGGAAGAAAAAAAGAAGACAATAAAAACACTAAAAACAAGAATAACTTGCATCGAAAAATTATTAAACACTTCAACTTTATGTCATCCAGAAGAAAATGAAGAAGCAATTGGTATTGGCAGTAAAGTAAGGTTAACTATTCAACAAGGAACAGAGATAGAAGAAAAAGAAGTAGAAATCATTCAAAGAGCGGTTTCTTATGAACTAGATTCAGAATATATTGAATCCATTAGTCCTTTAGGCGCAAGACTATTAGGAAAGCAAGTCGGAGACGTAGTAAACTGTCCAATGCAAAGTGAAACATATAAAGCTACCATAAATGAAATAGTGAATGAAAAGCAAGGGGCTAAAGGTTTAATCAAGCAATAAAGACAAATCTTGTCTTTTTTTTCTTTTTTCGGTATAATGAATAAGTCGTAAGGAAGTGACCAAATGAAAATAAAATATAATTTATTAAAAACAGAAAAAAATACAAAAGCAAGACTTGGTACAATTGAAACAAATTATGGAACTTATGAAACCCCAATGTTTATGCCAGTTGGGACACGTGCTACAGTAAAATCTTTATCCAAAGAAGAACTAAAAGCGGAGCATGCTGGAATCATTTTATCAAACACTTATCATTTATGGCTAAGACCAGGGCCAGATGTAATTAAAAACTGTGGAGGACTTCATAAATTCATGAGCTGGGATCAGCCAATTTTAACAGATAGTGGTGGTTTCCAAGTATTCTCGCTTGCTAAAAACAAAAAGAAAGATATCACAGAAGAAGGAGTTCACTTTAAAAGCCATATAGATGGACAGAACCTATTCTTAACTCCGGAAAAATCAATTGAAATTCAAAATAAATTAGATAGCGATATTGCTATGAGTTTTGATGAATGCCCTCCAGCTAGTGCTTCTTATGAATATTTGAAAAATAGTATTGAAAGAACCATTAGATGGGCAAAAAGAGGAAAAGCAGTCCATAACAATCAAAACCAAGCTCTATTTGGAATTGTTCAAGGAGGAGCACATGAAGATTTAAGAAAATATTCTGCAATTGAGACTGTAAAATTAGACTTTGATGGTTATAGTATCGGTGGAGTAGCAAATGATGGAGAGAGTAAGGAAGACATGTATAAGGCTATTGACTATTCAGTGCCATATTTACCAGAAGATAAAGTAAGATACCTAATGGGTGTAGGAGAACCAGTAGATATTATTGAAGGAGTAATTCGCGGAGTAGATATCTTTGACTGTGTTTTACCCACAAGAATTGCTAGGCATGGACAAGCCTTTACAAGAGATGGAAAAATCAATTTAAATAATGCTAAATATAAAGAAGATTTATCTTGTATAGAAGAAGACTGTGACTGCTACACATGTAATAACTATTCTAGAGCTTACATCAGACATTTAATTACAACAGGAGAGACACTGGGTGGAAGATTACTATCTATTCACAATATTAGATTCTTAATTAGATTAACAGAAGAATTACGTGAAGCAATAAAAAATGATTCTATTTTAGAATATAGAAAAGAATTTTTAGAAAGATATGAAAAAAACAAAAAGTAGAATTTCTACTTTTTTATTTTGGATGAATTTGCTTAATATAAGCTATCTTGTTATAATAAAACTATAGATGGGAGATATCATGCAAAACACACAAAAAGAGTTAATAGAACAAATAAAAAAAGAACTACAAAAGTGGGACAAAAAGAAAGAAGCCTATTATAAGTGTACAAAAAAAGAAATGAAAAATTTCCTAGCAGATATTAAAAGAGGACACTATGCACATATGCTTCAAGGAACATATTACTATTCTCTTCCTTCACTGATTGCTTGGCATAAGCTAAGACTAAAAAGACAAGCAAGAAGCCTCCCTATGAGTGCAATCACCGTAGAAAATTACGAGGTTTTTAAAGAAATAAGAAAAGTTTTAACACATATTAGAGATTTAATTGATGACAACACCTACACGTCACGTTATCAAACTCCACCAACCGAAGAAGAACTGCAAAGAGTATTAGCTACTTATCAAAATGTGTTAATCACAAATTACACATGTAGCGAAGTGGAGGAAATTAGAAGAAGAGTAAGACAACTCAGAATATATAATAACCAAAAATTTCCTCATAATACAGAAGAAATAGCATCAGCATTCTTTCCACAAATAATAAAAATGTCACCTAAATATGAAGGAAGCCCCATAGTAACAGACACCCAGAGTACAAAAAGATTAGCTCACAAACTTAAAGAGGAAATTGAGAGTGGAAAAATCCAAGAAATTTTTATATCACCATCAAAAAGTAAAGAGGAAAGTTATTTACGACGAATGATATTAAGTCAAATAGATATTCCAGCAGCGGTTTATGAAAACTATAATTTCTTTTTTAGACCAGCAATAGATACCGTAAGGGAAGCCTTAGAAAATGGTTTAGTATTAGATGAAGAAGTACAAAACTTGCTTTGGAAGGATATCTATACAAAGGAAACATGGATTCTTCCATTAGTTACATCGGTATTAGCATCTTTAGAACAAGAAGAAAAGCCATTAAATATAGAAGAAGAGTTAAAAAGAATTCAAAAAGAAAATAATTGTTCTGGAAACGTAGTGACAAGCCCATATCAAAACAAAGTTCATATAGGAAGCATGAAAACAATATACTCCATAAATCCAAAAGAAATTCCATACTTTTTACATAGCTTGCAAATTAAGTATAATGAACTATATAGCAAAGGAACAAATTATGAATTTGTAGAAGGATGCGTAGAAATTATGGGAGATCTTATGATGGCTCAAATATTTCTATCAGGAAACAAAAGAACTGCAAAATGCTTATTCAACGAAATGTTAATCTCAAGAGGAATACTACCTCCAGTAGTAGATTTAAATGAGAATGAATTGGCATTATGGGATTCTTTTGTAGAAAGTAGAAACCTAAACTATAAGGAAGCAAAAGAACAAATATTAGAAGAAACAAAAGATATGTCCATAGAGTTTAGTGAAGGATATTATGATAATCCAGTAATACTATCCAAAGCAGCAGTATCTAGACCAGACTTTTGTAATAAATATTATAGAAGATAAGGAGAAAAATATGAGAGAAGTAAAAATACACGGAATTTATAAACATTTTAAAGGGAATTATTATTTAGTAGAAGAAATAGTAAAAAATAGTGAAACGTTAGAAGATATGGTAGTATATAGAAAGTTATATGAAGATGGCACTTGCTGGGTAAGACCATTAACTGATTTTCTAGAGGAAGTGGATCATAAAAAATATCCAAAAGTAAAACAAAAATATCGTTTTGAATTACAAGAAGTGGAAAGTGTTATGAACAAATTCAAAGGAGAATAATATGGTAAAATTAGTAAAGTTTAAAGATATTAGCAAAGAAGAGCTAGAAGTAATTATTAATAAACATTATAATCATTGGAAAAAGTATAATCCTATGCTAGATTTGAATGAAACAGTAGACAAATTTAAAAATCAATTTACAAGAGAAGAGGGTCTCCCAATAGGTTATGCCTGTTATAATGAAAAAACATTAGTAGGCTTCTGCACTTTACAAAAAAACAATCTAAAAAAATATCCAGAAATCTATCCTTGGATTTGCAGTGTAATGATTTTTGAAGAGTATCGTCATCAAGGATATGGTACCAAGATGTTACAAGAAATAGCAAAAAAAGCAAAAGAGTTAGGATATAAAAAAGTATATCTATGGACAGACCAAACTCCAGAATTTTATAAGAAAATAGGTTATACATATCTACAACAAGTAGAAAAAAATGAAGGTGGGTATGGAGAACTATTTTATAAAGAGGTAGACTAATGAAAAGATGTACCTGGGTAAATGAAAAAAATCCTCTATATGTAAAATACCATGATGAAGAATGGGGAACACCAGTCTATGATGATAGAAAATTATTTGAAATGCTATTGCTAGAGTCGTTTCAAGCAGGCCTTTCTTGGGAATGTATCTTAAATAAAAGAGTAGCATTTAAAGAAGCTTTCGATAATTTTGATTATAAAAAGATAAAGAGCTATGATGAAAAAAAGACGGAAGAGTTAATACAAAATAAAGGAATTATAAGAAATAGAAGAAAAATAACCGCGACGATTACCAATGCAAAAATATTTATGGAAATACAAAAAGAATATCAAACATTTTCTAAATATTTATGGAGTTTTACTAATAATAAAATTATCTATGAATATAACAAAACAACATCAGAATTATCAGATAAAGTTTCTAAAGATTTGCAAAAACGAGGTATGAAATTTGTAGGGACAACGATTATCTATTCTTACCTTCAAGCAGTAGGAATCATTAATTCTCATGAAAAAGGCTGTTTTCTTTACAGGAGGGAAGAAGATGAAAAAAAAGTATAAGCTAGTAATGATAGTAGTATTAATTTTAATAGTAATAGGAATCATTGCTATCTTTACGTTTAACCAAGAAAAGTCATCATTAAAAATAGAAATAATAAAATATAATAACACCGGTCTTGGAATAACAAATAAAATAAAAGTTACTTCAAAGAAAGACCAAAAAAAGATTCAAGAGAGTATAGAAGAAATAAAACTTGTTCCAGAAAGAGAGATGGTAGATCTATCGATTATGAGGCAAATAGAAATTAATTATAATGATACAGTTACCATTGGGATACAAGAAGGACAAGAATATTATTGTTGGTATGAGGATAAGAACAAATCGGGATTGGCTTATTTACCAACTGAATTATATGAAATAGTAATGGAGATAGAATAGAGGTGCCGAATGAAAGAACCGTTAGTATTTGATGTAGAAAAATTAAAAAAGCAAGCTAGAACAGATGGCCTTGCTTGTTATATCTTAGGAAGAAGTTATGACAGTGCAGAAAATGGAGTTGGTCAAGACTTAGAACAAGCCGTATTTTGGTATAGTGAAGGAGCCAAATTGAAGGATCCAAGAGCAATATATGGACTCGGTGCTTGCTACTACTTTGGAGATGGTGTAGAACAAGATAAAGAGAAAGCTTCTGATTTGTTTGTTGAAGCTTATCCCTTACTATGTAGTTTAATTGACCAAGAAAAAGACATCCCAGAAAGGCAAGCATTTTCTATCTTTTGTTTAGGAGCTTATTATTATTTTGGCTTTGGTAATATTACAGAAGATAAGAGACGAGCTTTTGAGTTAATTAGTGATGCTGCAGAAAAAGGTCATATTGCAGCAATCTATGATTTAGGAGCAAATTTTTATTATACAGGAACAGGTACCGAAAAAGATTGGAATAAGTCTAAGTACTATTTAGAGTTAGCTGCTTCTTATAATTTACCAAGAGCAAAATCAAAATTATTAAGTTATAAGGATAGCTATTTAAAATATAAAAATAATTAGAAGGGATAATTTATGGTAAAGGCAATTATTTATCAAAGTAAAACAGGACATACCAAAGAGTATGCAGAATATTTAAGTAAAGAATTAAGCATACCATGCTATTCTGTTTGTGAAGCAAAAGAAAAAATAAATAAAAAAGAGGAAATAATCTATTTATCCTGGGTACGAGCAACCACTCTAGTAGGATATAAAAAAATAAATAAAAAATATCAAATCGCATGCCTTGGTGCAGTAGGTGCCTATCCTAAGAATAACGAATATCTAAAGCAATTAAAAGACTATAATCATACATCCCAAGAATTATTTTATTTACGTGGCGGAATTAATTATGAAAAATTAAGTAAATTTTATCAAAAACTATTAAAACTAGTAGGTAAAGCAATCACAATGGAAAATCCTAGAGATAAAGAAATGTCTCTCTTATTTGAAAAGGGTGGAAACTTTGTAAATCCAAAACAGCTAAAATCAATGATAGAATATATAAAAGAAAAGATGTGATTAGATGAAATTTCTAGGCAGTAAAACAATAGAGACAAAAAGGTTGATTTTACGGGCAACTGAGGAAGATGATTTAAAAACAATCTGGGAAATACTTTGTATACCAGAAGTGAATAAGTATTATTTAACATGTAAATTATCTTTTGACTGGGAAAAAGAAAAACCTTGGCAATATAAAAAATTACAAGAAGCAAAAAGTAAGGACAAGTTCCAATGGAGTATTATTTTAAAAAGTAATAATGAATGTATAGGACAAATTAGCGTACATGAAGCTCATGAAGAAGATGAAGAAATTACAGACAGGTCCATTAGAGGAATTGGTTGGTTTATCAGCCCTAAATATCAAAGGCAAGGGCTTACCTATGAAGCAGCATCAGCTATTTTGGATTATATGTTTCATGAAGTAGAAATTAAAGAGATAAAAACAGGTGCCGCAATAGACAACGAAGCCTCTTGGAAACTAATGGAAAAACTTGGCTTTATCAAAGATAGGAACAATACAAAAAAGATAAAATATACATTTATAGATAACCCAGTAGAAATATATCTATATAATATGAGTAGAGAAAATTATCTAAAAAAGTGTAACAAATGAATAAAACGAAAAGGTTAGGGATACTTGCTACTACAATTATTGTAATAGGAATAATTATCACTATTTTTCAAAGAATGAAATAATTTTTGAAGAAAGAAAAAATAGTTTATAATAAGCAAAGAAAAAGAGGGATAATATGAATTTAAAATTTCTAGGAATAGGTTCAGCATTCCAAACAAGCTTATATAATAATTGTGCTTATTTTATAGAAGATAATCAATTATTTTTAATTGATTGTGGGGAAACTGCTTTTGAACAATTAAAAGAACAAGAAGATTTTTCTGCTATCAAAGAGATTTATGTAGTATTTACTCATACTCATTCTGACCATATTGCAAGTCTAGGACAATTAGTAGAGCACTGTGAAAATGCTCTAAATAAAAAATTAAATATCATAGTACCCCAGGGGAAAGAAGATACACTAAAAGAAGATATTAAAACTTTACTAGATATTTTTTCTGTTCCAAAAGAAAAATGTAATTTTTTATCAAGAGATGATATCACAAACAAATTTAAAACATTCCAGACTATGGAATTTTTAAAGACAAAACATTCTCCTGAATTAGAGGGAAAATGTTATTCTCTAATGTTTGAAACTTCCGAGGGAAAAGTACTATATACAAGCGATTCTATGGATACTAAATATATAGAAGAATTAATAAACTCAGATTTCTCAAAGATTTATACAGATGTAACTCTATCGATACCTGAAGTTCATTTGGATTTTAATGTATTAAAAGAAATAGTACCTGAAAAAATGCGAAATAAAGTATATTGTATGCACTTTGATCATCCAAATACGATAGAAGAAGCAAGAAAAAATGGTTTTCAAATTGCAAATACTACAGCAAAAGACATAAGTGTCCTACCAAGAGAATTTGAATATGTAAAAGTAGAAGATAAATTGATATTAAGTAACTGTGGTGAGTTAGCATTTATGCATCTAAAAAATCAAAATATCTTAGATGGAATAAAAGAGATTTATCTTCCTCTGGAAGACACCAATCATTCTTCTGTTGCAAGTTTAGGAAGTCTATTAACTTATTGTTATTTTGTATTGCAAAATCCTCTATATATTTGTACAGAACAAGAAGAAGTAAAAGACCATATGAAATCATTAATAAGGTTATATGGAATACCAAAGAGTAGTGTAGAGTTTAAAAATAATTTGCCAAGCGAAGTGTTTACACAAAAACAGGTGAAGGAAAAAGAAAAAATAAAGCAGTAAAGAAAGTTGGTGACAACATGAAAGGACAAAATATGTATCTAGCTTTTGGTAGTGAAGTAATTTATGATGCTGCCGAATTTAGTATTGAAGAAAAAGATAAAGTCGGAGTAGTAGGAGTAAATGGTGCTGGTAAGACAACCTTATTTAAGATTATTCTAAAAGAAGAACGGCTAGATAGCGGGAAGATAACCATCAACAATAAAAAAATAGGTTATCTTCCACAAGAGATTAGTTTTGAAGATAAAGAAATGAACGTACTAGACTATCTTTATAGTGCAAGACCAATTGAAAAACTAGAAAAAGAATTAAATAGCATCTATGAAAAACTACCAAATGTAGAAAATAAAGAACAAACAAAACTATTAAGACAAGCAGAAAAAATCCAAAATGAACTAGATAGTCTTCATCAATATACTGCAGAAGATGAACTTTTATCTTTGATAGAAAACATGAAAATAGAAAGTGATTTATTAGAGATGAAAGTAGGCGACTTATCCGGAGGGCAAAAATCCAAAGTGGCTTTCGCAAGACTCCTTTTTTCTTCTTCTGATATCTTACTACTAGATGAACCGACCAATCACTTAGATATGAAAACTAAAGACTTTGTTACAGACTACTTAAAAAACTATCATGGTATGGTTTTAGTAATAAGCCATGATATTGATTTTTTAAATGAAGTAATTACAAAAACGATGTTTATTAACAAAGTTACTCATAAAATAAAAATCTATAAAGGAAACTATACAGAATTTAAAAGATTATATGCTGATGAAATGATGCAAAAAGAGTTGAGGATTAAAGAACAAGAACGTGAAATAAAACATCTACAAGAAGTTGTAAAAAAAGCAGAACAAGCATCCGCAACCAATCACAAATTAAAGAAAATGGGCCAATCTAGAAAGAAAATGCTAGAGAAAAAATTAGATGAATTAGAAACAAGAGAACAAACATATAAAACAGTCACTATGAAAGTAGACCCATTAGAACGTAGTGGAAAAATTCCTCTAGAAGTAAATCATCTAACTTTCCATTATCCAAATAAAAAAGACCTATATCGTAATCTTTCTTTCCAAATGGCAAGAGGAGAAAAATTTCTAATTGTTGGAGAAAATGGTGTGGGGAAATCAACACTATTAAAATTGATTATGAAACAACTAAATCCAATTCAAGGTGAAATTGAATATGGATATCACGCAAGTATTGCCTATTATGCCCAAGAATTAGAAATATTAGACGAAGAAAAAACAATACTAGAAAATATTGATAATCCAAACTATAATGATCAAGAATTAAGAACATTTCTAGGTAACTTTTTATTTTCTAATGATGATGTCTTTAAAAAAGTAAAAGTTCTATCCCCTGGAGAAAAAGCAAGAGTGGCTTTATGTAAAATACTAATTCAAAGAACAAATATTATTATTTTAGATGAACCAACGAACCACTTTGATCCAGAAACACAAAAAATCATTGGAGAAAACTTTAAAAACTATACAGGAACTTTAATTATGGTTAGCCACAACCCATCATTTGTAGAACAAATTGGAGTAACCAGAATGTTAGTATTACCAGAAGGAAAAATAGTAGAATACAAGAAAGAACTTCTACATTACTACTATTATTTAAATACAGAATTAGTATAGAGAGTAAATCAAAATAATGGAAGAAGTAGGGATAGACTATAAAGTTCATTCTATTTATGAGCTTGAATATATAGGAATAAAAAATTATTGAAATAAATGAAAGGAGATTATATGAAAAAATGGATACCACTAATAAGTGTTATTGTAATAGTAATAGTGGGACTAATTATATTTTTTATAACAAAAAATACAAATGAAGAGAATACTACAAAGAAAACAGAAAATACATCAAAAGAAGAATTGACAAACGATAATGTTTTTAAGGAGGAAGAAATTGAAAATATGCAAATATTAGTTAGTGATGGAACAAATGATGTTATTTATGAATTAAACAGTAGTCAAGCAGCACTAGATTTATACAATCAGCTTCCATTAACGTTGGAAGTAGAAACTTTCAGTACAAATGAAAAGATTTTCTATCCACCAGCAGAACTAAATACAGCGAGTACACCAAATGCTGATGAAGGAGGGAGAGGAGTACTTGCTTACTATGCACCATGGGGAGATGTAGTAATGTTTTATGACTCTTTTAGTTCTGCTAGTGGTCTTTATATGCTAGGTAATGCCATAGAAGGAAAGAATAAAATAGAGAATTTATCTGGTGAAATTAAAATAGAAAAGATTACGAATAAATAACAAAGAATATGGAGCTGTAGTTTTAAAAGATAGAAATAATATACATAAATTGTTTTTATTAACACACTGCCAATTCTTAGATTATGAGCAATTATCATATTCTTGCATATCGTAGCAACCTACATAATAACACAAATCCTTAAAACAAAAAAACTAGATAGAAATATCTAGTTTTCATATGTAAAAAAATCCTGTATAATAAACATAAGAGGGATGATATGAATAAAATAAAAGATATATTATTTATTATACTAGGAATGATAATTACTTTAGCGTGTCTTTGGTTCTTTTTTACCATTGCATTACCAGTTTTATTAATATTAGGACTTGGAGTATTAATCTATTTTGGAATTAGAGGAACAAGCTTTTTTAAGAGAACCAAGAAAAAAGTAAAAAAAGGAACAGAAAAGATTCAAGAAGCAGTAATTATAGACGAAAAATAAAAACTGGATAGAAATATTCAGTTTTCTTTTAGTAAAAATTTAGGTATAATGAAGAAAAGAGGTGCAGGTTATGAATCGATGTATATCAAAAGGGGAGGATGACTACTATACAGATATATTAAAAGTAGTTAATGCAATAGGCGGTAGAAGTTTAAATTATAATTGGTTGATTACAGAAATTGAAACAAGTACTGGCGACTATTTTTATGAAGAATATGTAATATTATCAAATGATGAATTGTTAGATAATCTAGAAAACAAGGAAATCCAATGGATTTGGGGAACATTTTTCGCAATCCCTAAAAAATACAAACAAGAAGAAATACTGAAGTATAATTTACCTGGAGTAGAAAATATAGATAAAAAAGAAATAAAAATACAACATCCTCTAGCAGAAATAGAAATTATTGCCTACGATTCTACTTTTGTACAACTTATTGCAAAAGATAAAACAATAGCAGAAAAATTTAAAAAATTATACAAAAAAGCTTATACTACATTAAAAAAAGAGGTATAAAATGAAAAAAATAATCATAACACATTACGCTTTATTATTGTTGTCAATATTAATCTTTATAACTTCAATTGTTTTGAGCCCATACGGATTTTCTTATTTTGGAGCTGTAATATTTATTGTGTCATTAGCAATATTTATTTTTGTTACTGGGTTAATAATAAATAAAAAAGAATTTTATCTAAAAAACATCAATAAGTATATAGTATTATATTTTATTCTTCTATTATCTTTAACTCTGATTATTAATAGATCAGGAATTAGTTTTCTAAATAAGGACTTATTAGAAAACTATGCTCAGTTTATTAACGTAATACCATTAAAAACAATTATAAACTACATAGTTGCACCGGCAAACATAAGTATTAAAATCGTAAATATAATAGGAAATATGGTAGCCTTTATCCCTTTGTCATTTCTATTATTAATGAAAAGCAAAAAATATCAAAAATTAAAATACCAGTTCAAATATATAGGAACCACTGTGCTAGTAGTTGAGGTGCTACAATTAATAACCATGACTGGCAGATTAGATATTGATGACTTTATTTTAAATGTAGGTGGAGCCTTAGGGTTTGTTTTATTGATTAATAAATTAAATATAGTAGAAAAACTAAAAAAAGTATTTTTCCAAGATTTTCGATTATTAAAACCAATAAAATATATGATGTGGACGATAACCATAATATTTATAGTATTAATTAACATTCTATTAGTAATAGATATGACTACAGTAAAGACAATTATTAAACAAAACTTTTATGTAGAAGAAAAAAATAACTGTAATACATTAGAAAAGATAGAAATGAATGGATATAATTTGTACTTAGATTGTGTAGATGTTGTTTATGAAACTAAAGATTATTATCAAATGCCTTTAGAAAAAGCCTTAAAAGAAAAAAAGTTAACGAGAAAGAAAATCAAAAATAAATTGTCTTTAAAAAACATGTTAAAAGATGGTGGAACAGCAACATATACAAATCAAGAAGAAAACATCTCTATAATTTTATGTAACACAATAGAAGGAAATAAAGATATTTATGTAGGAAGTGCAAATATGAAATATAAGGATAATTTTTGCAAATAAGGAAGGAGTGATAGTATGTCATTAGAAAAGGCCAAAGAACATCTTAAAAAGTATAAATTAAATCCGAATATAATGGAATTTACTACCCCATCTGCAACGGTTCAACAAGCAGCTATTGCTCTAAACTGTACAGAAGGAGAAATTGCTAAAACACTATCATTTTTGGTGGAAGAAAAGCCCATCCTAATTGTTGTGTCTGGAGATGCTAAAATAGATAATAGCAAGTACAAAGCAGAATTTCATAAAAAAGCAAAAATGATACCACATGAAAATGTAGAAAAAATAATTGGGCATCAAGTAGGTGGTGTTTGTCCCTTTGGAATTAATGAAGGAGTAGAGGTGTATTTAGACAAATCACTACAAAAATACAAAACAGTTTATCCAGCGAGTGGTAGTGATAGTAGTGCTGTAAAATTAACAATACAAGAGTTAGAACAAGCATCAAACTATCAAAAATGGATAGATGTGTGTAAGTAGGAATGAAAGTATTACTGCAGTAGGAGGAAGTATGACAAAGAAGTTAATAACCGCAACAATTTTAATTATTATAGGAGAAGTATTATCTTTGGCCAGAGTATATTTTGCTGAAGCAATGAGTGGTATTCCTAGTATTGTAACAGCGCTCCTTTTAGTAATATCAATCATTCTTGAGGTAGTAGGTATTATTTTATTATTTATATGTATTGCAAATTATGATAAGAAGTAAAAGTACTAAAACTTACATTTCTCGCTTAATTTAATAGAGAATTAGGTAAAAGGCAAGGTTTATGATATAATATAATAAATAACAATTTAAGGAGAGTGGATAACGTGAACGGTTTTCTCTAACTTTTTTACAGGAAAAAGCAAGAGAAGTAAATCCTATATCTAAAACATTACATAGAAAATACAAAAATAAAAGAAAGTGAAGGAGAAAATGTTAACAGAACAAAAGGTAAGAAGAAACTTGCCAGAATACCAAGAACTAAAAGAATTAATGAAACGTTCCTTTCCTAAAAATGAATTATATTCGATGTGGCTTTTAATGTTAATATCAAGAATTAAAAAGGTAGATTTTTTAGCATTTTACGATGAAGAAAAATTTGTAGGTTGTGTATATTTAATTAAATCAAAAAAAGTAGCCTATTTAATGTATATAGTTGTAAATGATAAAGTACAATCTCAAGGATATGGTACCAAGATTTTAAAGCAAATTATGAAAGAAAATAAGGATAAAGAGATTGTACTAGATATTGAACCATTAGATAAAGACGCAAGTAATTATGAACAAAGAGAAAAAAGATATCATTTCTATAAGAAAAATGGATTTAAGAAAACAAGCTATTTCGTCGATGATGAAGACGATCCAACAGACTATATAATTCTTTCAACGGAAGGAACATTTCCTAAAAAAGAGGTAGAAAAACTATTATGGGGACTATCTTATGGAACTTACAAACGAAGATATAAGAAAAGAAAAAATAAAAAGAAGTAAATTTTTATGAAGAAATATTTGCTAAAAAAATAATTTTATGTTAAAATAGCGACAAAAAAAGGGGGCAATTATATGCAGTCAAAAGAATTGAACTCTATAAAAAGAGATGAAAACGGAAGAATAATGTTAGGCTATATACCAGCATCTGTTGAAACACGAGATGAGTTCAATGGAAATAGAGAAAAATTTTGGTATAAATTTGATGATATAGATGTGTTATTTAAAAAGTCAAATTTAGATATCGATACCTATGAAGACTATGCCGAACTACTAGCTGAAGAATTAGCAAAACAGATAGGCTTACCAACAGCACATTATGATATGGCAATTATTAATGATGAACCTGGTGTATTAAGCTATGATTTTAGAAAAGGTGGTGCCTTTACCTCTGGCAGCCTTATCCTAAAACATTACATAAATATAGCTAGAGTAAATGAAGGGTTGGAACCAATAAATACTATAGAAAACGGTTTATATAATAATTTACAAACAATAGAAAAAGCCCTATCACTAGAATGCTCAGAAAAACAAGTTGCTTCCATTATGAAAAATTTAGATTTACTATATGGTTTGGACTGTATTGCCTTGCAAACAGATCGCCATTGGAATAACTGGGGTATTGTTACTAAAATAGATAAAAATGGTACGATAAAAAAAGAATTTGCACCGCAATTTGATGGTGGAAGTTTATGCAGGTTCGCAATATCTAAAAAGAATATTGGTAAAAAACTTCACTATTTAGATATGCAAAAAAGATTGCCACAAATTCAAAAAATCCTAGAAGTAGATTTAATCCCTGCTGATTTTGATGTGTCACATACCCTAAGATATGATAGAGATTTAGATAGAGATTTCATCGGTGTAAGTAGATTGATGAAAGCTTATGAAGATAACCCATTCCGTTTTGAACCTGTATTGGATAAATTGTCACAGATTGATACCTATAAAGCAATATCGGAAGTAGAAGCAAGAATAGGGACTAATATTCCAGAAGAATGTGGTCTTTGGTTCCATGAGGTTGTTAGTTATAACCTTGAACTAATGAAAGAAAAAAGGGAAGAAATAGATAAAGCAAAAGGAATTTATAAATCATCAGAAAGTAGAGGGAAAGCAAGATAATGGAAAAATTAATCTATTTATATTGGAAAGATATTAATCTTTTAAGCTTATCATATGAAAATCAACAATATATACAAAATGTAAATATAGATAATTTAAAATCAGCTCTATCGACAGGGTGTCCAATTCAATTACTTTTTAACAAAGAGATAGAAAAAACAATGACCACTAAATATTTACCAATTATTTTTGATGAATTTAATTTTTCAAATGCCCGTACAGATTTACTTACCTCATACGATATAACTCCAGAAGACTCCGTATTTGATAAGTTATATAAAATTGCTCAAAAGAGCGAAAAAACAACTCATGATGGTTTTTGGATTAGTGTAAATTAAGAATCAACCTATAGAAAGGTTGATTCTTTTATTGTATAATAAAAGAAAAGGAGAAGAGAATATGCAAAAAAGAGAAGTAAAACCATTTACTATGTGGAGACATTTTAAAGGGGCAAGATCATTTGTAATTACAGTCGCAAAACATAGCGAGACTGGTGAAGATTTAGTTGTTTATCGTTGTATGGATAACAACGGAAAAACAAATCATAAAGATGGTATCTATGCTAGACCTCTAGACATGTTTTTATCAGAAGTAGATCATGAAAAATATCCAAATGCAACACAAAAATATAGATTCGAAGAAATTATTGATGAATAATTATAAAATATAGGAGATTAGTATGGAAAAAAGTTTATTTAATAATGGATTCTTTGAATTCGTACAAAGCGAGAAAGAATATAACATAGATAATAATAAAAAAGTAATAAAAAGAAATTTTGTAAGACGTCCTCCAGGAATTAGAGCCTTAATTATAGACAAACAAGAAGAAAAAATATTATTATCAAAGGAATATAGATATGAATTAGAAGGTTGGGATTATCGCCTACCTGGAGGAAAAGTATTCGAGGACTTAGAAAGTTATAAACAAGCAATAAAAGAAGGTAATGTTTTAGAACATGTAGAAAAAACTGTACCAAAAGAAGTAGAAGAAGAAGTGGGATTATTAATAAAAAATCAAAAACTTCTAAAAATATCCAATGCTGGTGCGGGAGTAGAATGGGATTTATATTACTATGAAATAACAGACTACGAAATAGACAGTACTGGACAAAAGCTAGAAGAAGAGGAAATAATAGAAGGATATATCTGGAAAAGTTATGACGAAATTATAAAAATGTGTATAGAAAATAAAATTCATGAGGAACGTACGGTTGGAGTATTACTAACCTATATTTTAAAAAAGAAACAATGGAAGGAAAGAAGAAGATAAAATGAAGATAATAACTGTTTGCGGAAGTTTAAAATATAAAGAAGAAATTATGAAAATAACAGAAGAAATGGCATTACAAGGAAATTGTATGCTAAGTATTGTATATCCCTCAAAGAAATTAGATGAATATAAAAAAGAAGAAATAGAACTATTAGGAAGTCTGCATAAAGAAAGAATACGAATCTCGGATGCTATTCTAGTAGTCAATATAGATAACTATATTGGTTCACAAACACAAAAAGAAATTGAATTTGCAAAAAGTCTAAATAAAGAAATTATTTATTACAATAGCAATGAATAGAGTGAATTGCTATTTGTTGAAAATAAATAGAAGGAGATAACCACATATGATTAAACTAAATAAACAAGAATATGCCAATTATACCACTGAAATAACCTGGGGAACTTTTGATGTTTACTTCCAAGGGAAAAAAAGAAAGAAAATGAAATTCTAATTGGGTTAGAATTAACATTTTCGAAGGAAATGTTTAATAATTTAAAATTAAATGAACAAATAAATATAGAATCATACATAACGGATATAACATATGAAGATAAAAATGGGTGGATATCACTGATAACAGATAAGCATAAATGTAATATTACAAAAATAGAACAGAGAAAATTCAAACTAAATATTGATGTTATAGCAGAACAATTTGAAGAATTAAAAATAAGTATAGATACTAATATTGAATTGTAATATATGACTAAAGTAATAATTTTGGGGAGGATGATTTAGTATGAAAAATAGAGCAATAACGACTTTATTTATGCTAGAATCTCTTGATGGCAAGATTAGTAGTGGAAATACAGATGAATTAGATGCTGATAAAGACTGGTGTCAAATAGATGGAGTTAAAGAAGGGTTACATCAATATTATGAAATAGAATCTACCACTGATTACTTTTCATTAAATACTGGTAGGGTAATGGCTAAAATTGGCGTTAATGATAGGAAAGAATATCATAATAAAGTAGAAGTGAAATTTATTATTATTGATAATAAACCACATTTGAATGAGAATGGCATAGATTATATATGCAACTGGGTTGAAAGGTTAATATTAGTTACAACAAATAAGAAACATGTAGCATATTCTCTTGCAGATAAATATGATAATTTAGATATTTTATATTATGAAGAATTAGATTTAACAAGATTATTAGAAGACTTATTTAGTAAATATAATGCTGAAAGAGTAACAATTCAATCAGGAGGAAGCCTTAATGGTCTATTCTTACGAAACAACCTAATCGACTATGTAAATATAGTGATTGCACCGTTATTGGTAGGAGGTAAAGATGTATCTACTTTAATTGATGGAGAAGCTATCAGTTGTTCAAAAGAACTAGACAACTTAAAAGCTTTAGAACTTATTGAATGCAATCAACTAGATAATTCTTATATTCAATTAAAATACAAGGTAAAAAGATAAAGTACAAATTATATAGGAGGATAATTATGAGAAAATGTTTACGATGTGATACAGAAATGATAGAAAATTTAGATGTTAAAGTTGAAGGTGGAGCATACGGAATTAAGGTTACTCAACAGGGGATTTTTAAAGATAATTTGGGTAAACTTAAATGTGCAGTTTGTCCAAAGTGTGGTTATACTGAGACTTATATTCAAAATACTTCTAAATTAAAATAAATGTAAATATGTAATATTAGATAATCTACTATGATGCCATTCACATAAGGTTATAAATAAAGAATTGAATAAAGATAATAATAAGGAGTTAAAAATGAATCAAAGATTATATAAAAAGAGTATTATTTTAATCGGACCATCTGGTGCTGGAAAATCAACCGTTGCAGAAGAACTCCGTAAAATAACCAATATGCCTAGATTGTGTTTAGATAGGATCGCTAATAAAGCAAACGCATCAGGACTGAAACAAAGATTTAAAAGTGAAGATGAATTTAATTGTCATATGATTTCAGAAGTATTAAAAAGTGTGAAAGAACATAATGAGTATGGTATTGTAGATTTTGGAGCAGGACATTCTGTATATGATGATATATTAATATTTGAAGATGTAAAAGAAATGTTACAGTCTTTTCAAAATATTATTCTGTTACTTCCAAGTCAAAATGAACAAGAAGCACTTGAAATTATGAAACAAAGGTCGACAGGTGACACAAGAAATAATCAAAAGTTTTTTGAGAGTCCATGTAATAAAGAACTAGCAACTATGACAGTATACGAAAATGGTAGACAGCCCTCAGAAATAGCAAAAGAAATTATATCACGTATAAAAGAAAGAGAAAAAGCAAAAAATAGTTCAAGAATGAAATAAATAAAAAAGATTGAAGTTCTGACAATCTTTTTTTGTTGAATCGCCATAATTCCTACCAATAGGTAACTATCTAACAAAAAAGTGCATTCTTCCAAAATAAAAGATAACTTCATATAATGATATTGTCAAAGAAAAAGTGCACGAATCTTTGTAGAAAATAATTAGGAGGAATAAAATATGGAATATAAAAAAATAGATTTAGCAAAAGAAAAAAATATCAAAACCATCGCTTTTCCAACTATCTCAACTGGAGTCTTCTCTTTTCCAAAAGAGTTAGCTAGTAAGATTGCGGTAAATACGGTAAGAAAATATGTAAAAGAAAATCCCAATACATTTGATAAAATTGTTTTTGATGTATATGAAGAGGAGGATAAAGTCTACTATGACAGATTATTCTAAAATAAAAGAATTAATTCAGGATACAGATGCTATTATCATTGGAGAGGGGCAGGACTATCCACCTCTGCTGGAATCAACTATGGAGAAAAAGACTTTACTAAACTTTTCCCAGAATTAGTAGAAAAATATCATATGACAGATATGTATACATCCAGTTTTTATGAATTTAAAACAGAAGAAGAACGCTGGAGTTACTGGGCAAAACATATAAATTACTTGTATAATGTAGAAGCCAAAACAGTATATAAAGACTTATATCATTTGGTAAAAGATAAAAATTATTTTGTCATTACAACAAACGTAGATGGACAATTCCTAAAAGCAGGATTCAAAAAAGATAAAGTATTTAAGTACAAGGATCCCTTTCTAAAATTCAATGTAGTAGGGCATGTCATAATAAATTATATGATGACTTAGATTTAGTAAATAAAATGTTAAAAGAAGATTATGATTGTAAAATACCAAAAGAACTTGTCCCATATTGTCCAAACTGTGGCGAGACTATAGAAGTAAACCTTAGAAAAGATGACTATTTTGTAGAAGATGATAATTGGCACAAATTACATAAAAATTATGAAGACTTTATAAATAAATATAAAGACAAAAAAATTCTATTACTAGAATTAGGAGTAGGATTTAATACACCAGGAATAATTCGCTTCCCATTCGAAGAAATGACTGCCAAGTTGAAAAACACAACCTTAATTGATAAAATGAAAAATATTTAGAATCATTTTATGACATAAAAGAGAAAACAATTTTAATAAAAGATGATTGTAAAAACTTTCTAACAAAGTTAAAAGAGAAATAATTACCCAACAAAACGAAAAAAATTCTTAATAAAAAATGCAAAATCCCTTTCTAAAATAGTAGAAAAGGATTTTTTTTGTGATTTGTATAAAATTATAGTCTATGATAATGTAAAATCTAGGAAATATTTAACTGTTTAAGTGCTTGCCAACTTCAAAAGGAAGGAGGCCTGAATATGGTTAAGAAGGACTTTTTAATTTGTTCCTTACTTCTAATCATCTTTTCACTACTATCTATCCTTTTTATTATAGTGAAATAAAAATAAAAAGCACTCAAACTAGTTAGTTGAGTGCTATCACAAAACAAAAGGCAAGTACTTAACTAGCGAATGTTAAGTATTTCCTATTTTTAATTGTAAGAATTCTTCTTACGAATTAATCATAACATAAGAAAACTAGGTTTTCAAGTACAAGATAAAGAATGAATAAATCAAAAGTTATAAAAAAGATAGATATTAAACGAAACATTTTTAAAAAGTATAAGAGTAATAATTAAAAACCCTTTTCTAAAAAACGAGAAAAGGATTTTTTAGTCATTTGTTTTAAAATTTAGTCTATGATAACGTATACCCCAGGAAATATTTAACTGTTTAAGTGCTTGCCAACTTCAAAAGGAAGGAGGCCTGAATATGGTTAAGAAGGACTTTTTAATTTGTTCCTTACTTCTAATCATCTTTTCACTACTATCTATCCTTTTTATTATAGTGAAATAAAAATAAAAAGCACTCAAACTAGTTAGTTGAGTGCTATCACAAAACAAAAGGCAAGTACTTAACTAGCGAATGTTAAGTATTTCCTATTTTTAATTGTAAGAATTCTTCCTACAAATTAATCATAACATAAAGAAAACCTGTCTTCAAGTACAAAAATAGAAATAATAAGTAATTGCTTTTAATATACAAATAAATTATAAAAACCATTCCAAAAGCGAGTCGGTTGTATTTTTAAAAACATTATGATATAATCATAATCGAAAGAAGGCGAATATATGGTAATAAATAATCAATTTAAAAACTTTATCTATAAAATTATGGATTAGATTGATTATTTTTACTATGTACAAATTAAATAAATAAAATAAAAGGCACAGTCTATAACATAATAGTTATTGTGTCTTTTTATATTTGGTGGTGATAGCATGAGAATAGTAACAAGATAAGTACGGCATAAACTTTAATTATGCCAGAAAGGAAGGCATAAGAAATGTTAGAAATAAATAATTTAAGTATTAAAGTAAACAATAAATATATAATAAAAGACTTATCATTAATATTAAATAAAAAAGACAAACTAGCAGTCATTGGCGAAGAAGGAAATGGAAAATCAACTCTTCTAAAGGCAATATTAGGAATTATCAACTACGCAGAAGTAGAAGGCACAATTAATAGAAAAGGAAACAGGCTTGGCTATCTAGAACAATCATTAACAGAAGAAGAACTTGAAAAAACAGGATATGAATATTTATTTACTAGTGATGAAGATTATTATAATAAGATAAATAGTTTTTATAAACATCTAGATAAACTAAATCTAAAGGATGACCTACTGGATAGAAAACTAAAAACATTATCTGGTGGAGAAAAGGTAAAGATTCGTATTGTAAAGCTGTTAGTAGAAGAGTATGATATTTTATTGCTAGATGAACCAACGAATGATTTAGATATTGAAACATTAGAATGGTTAGAAAACTTTATAAATAAATCAGAGCAACCTATCATCTATGTGTCACACGATGAAACATTACTTTCTCATACGGCAAACATGATTTTGCATATAGAACAAATAAAACACAAAACAGAATGTAGACATACTCTAGTAAGAATTGATTATGATACTTATGTAAAGATTAGATTAAACAAATTAAACAAACAAACACAAATAGCAAAATCAGAAAAAAGAAAATATCAAGAACAACAAGACAAATTAAAACAGGTCATGCAGAAAGTAGAGTACCAACAGAATACCATTTCCAGAAGTGATCCCCATGGAGCAAGATTATTAAAAAAGAAAATGCATTCTCTAAAATCACAAGAAAAGAAACTAGATAATAAAGAACTAACCGAACTACCAGATATAGAAGAAAGTATCAATTTTTCCTTTGAAGAAGTAGAAATTCCTAAAACAAAGAAAATTATTAATATTTCCCTAAAAGAATTAAAAGTAAAAGATAAAATATTATCAAAAAATATAGAATTAGAAATAATAGGAAACCCTCATGTCTGCATCATTGGACAAAATGGAGTAGGGAAATCTACGTTAATAAAAGAAATTTATAACACTCTAAGGACAAGAACAGATATCAAAGTAGGATACATGCCACAAAATTATGAAGATATTCTAAAAGAATATGATAAAGTAATAGATTTCATTGCTCCAAGTGGTAAAAAAGAAGATGTTACAAAAGCTAGAATGTATTTAGGTAATATGAATGTCACAAGAGAAGAAATGGAAGGTAAAATAGCAGAACTAAGTAATGGGACAAAAGCAAAACTAATCTTAATGAAATTAGTATTAGAGAAAAGTAATGTACTATTATTAGATGAACCAACAAGAAATGTTAGTCCCTTATCGAATCCTGTCATTAGAAAAGTATTAAAAGAATTTAAAGGGACAATTATTAGTGTTTCACACGATAGAAAATATATAGAAGAAGTAATAGATAAATTATATACGTTAACACCTAATGGACTAATTTTAGAAAAATTATGATATACTAACTGTATAGTTAGGAGGAATTATAATGAGAAAAAATATTAAAACAACAGAAGCCATCTTCCCAATGCCAGTTTTGATGATTGCAACATACAACGAAGATAATACAGTAGATGTTATGAATGCAGCCTGGGGAATGATGTTAGAAAGAGATTATGTAGTATTAAATTTAACAGAAACTCATAAAACAGTAAAAAACATTAAAAATAGAAAGGCTTTTACCGTAAGTATTGCCGATGCAAATCATGTGGTGGAAGCAGATTACTTTGGAGTAGTATCAGGAAATAATACCCCAAATAAATTTGAAAAAAGCGGTCTAACTGCAACAAAGTCAGAAGTAGTAGACGCTCCAATTGTCAATGAATTTCCAATCTGTATGGAATGTGAATTTGTAGAATATCAAGACGATGAATATGGATGTGGAGTAGTTGGTAAAGTAGTAAATGTAACAGCCGATGAAAAGATAATGACAAACAATCAAGTAGATATTACAAAAGTAAATGCTATCGCTTTTGATCCATATACTCATGGCTACTATAAAGTAACAGAAAGAGTAGGGGAAGCCTTTAAAGACGGATTAAAATTAAAATAATAATGAAAAAGCCAAGGATTAAAAATTGGCTTTTTATTTTTAGTGAACCATGAAAATATTGTACTTTCAAATTTATCCTGTATAATGATAGTAAAGGAGAGTAGTATGAGAAAGAAAATATGGATAATTGTTGGGATTTTAATAGTTGTGATAGGAATTACTGCTATCAGTATTTGGCTAATTCAGTCCAATAAGCAAAGAATGAATCAAGTAGCTGGTGTTAGTATAAAAATTAAAGAAGGTACTCTAACAAATACCGGAGCAACTATCATCATTACTGATACTACAGATAAAAATTATTCTTATGGAGAGCCATTCAGAATTGATAAAAAAGAAAATGGAAAGTGGAAGGAAGCTCCAAAAGTAATAGAGGATGCCTTTTTTAATATGCCAGCTTATTATCCAGATGAAAACAATGAAATAGTTAGAGAAATTAACTGGGAATGGATTTATGGAAAATTAAAACCCGGAACTTACAGATTTGTAACGAATGCCTCTGATAAGAATATATCAGTAGAATTTGTTATCGAATAAAGCAAGTGAAGAACTAAAAAACGAGAAATGATTATCTTAATAAAAATAATTTAATATTTGGAGGTGTTAGTTTATGAAATGGTATAATGATATGACAAAGCAACAAAAACAAAATTTTAAAAAAGTAATAGCCGTATGCATAGTAGCTGTAATTTTAATTTTACTTATTCCTGTAATTTGGAAAGTCATTTTATAGCTAAGCTATAAATTCAGTAATGGTTAAATAATAATGTATTGAGCAGGTCAACTTTTAGTTGATCTTTTTCTATGACTGTTTTATTTTTTTATATATGACATAATAAATATAGAAAAAATTTACATATTAATCTAATTCTACTTTTGAGAGGTGTGAAAATTACAAAGTGATATAATACTTATGGTTATAAAATGATAATTATTTTGCTTGCTCTGAATGTAGTAAAGAAATGAATGGATATTTAAAAGATATAATCGATTGGGCAAATATTAACCACAATATAGAAAATATAAAAAAATATTTTAAAGAAAAAGTTGGAACTTGTGAAGATTAATTTTTTTGATAATTACTACATTATATTTATATAAATTTTTATCAATGATTTTGTTTAACAGAGCCTTTTGATTAATCTTTTTAATTTTTTTCAAAATGTCACTTACTTGTCATTTTAGTTATCATATAATTAAAACGACAAAGGAGGAAATTAGATGGAAATATTAAGAGTTGAAAATCTTTCTAAAGTATATGGAAAGGGAGAAAATAAAGTTGTTGCTTTAGATAATGTATCTTTTTCAGTAGAAAAAGGTGAATTTGTTGCAATTGTAGGAGCAAGTGGATCTGGAAAATCAACACTTCTTCATTTAGTTGGAGGAGTTGATAGACCAACAAAAGGTAAAGTTTTTATTGATGGTAAAAATATTTATGCAATGAATGATGATAAACTTGCTATTTTTAGAAGAAGACAAGTGGGATTAATATATCAATTCTATAATTTGATTCCTATATTAAACGTAGAAGAAAATATTACTTTACCATTAGAATTAGATAATAGAGAAGTTGATAAGAAAGCATTAAAAGAATTATTAGAATTACTTGGACTAGAAAATAGAAGTAAGCATTTACCTAATGAACTATCTGGAGGGCAACAACAAAGGGTATCTATTGGTAGAGCTTTAATTACGAACCCAGCTATTATTTTAGCAGATGAACCAACAGGAAATTTGGATTCTAAATCAAGTGATGAAATTGTTGCACTACTTAAAAAATCTAATAAAGATTATAATCAAACAATTATCATGATTACTCATAATATGGAAATTGCCAAAGAAGCTGATAGAATTATCAAAATTGAAGATGGAAGAATTGTAGAGGAGGATTAGGTATGAAAGTTTTAAATAAACTATCATTAAAGAATCTTCTTCTAAACAAAAAAAGAAGTGTAGGTACTTTAATTGGTATTGCATTATCGGTTGCTTTAATATGTGCAGTAGCTGGAATGTTTATCGGTCTTCAAGATGCTTTAGTTCAAACAACAATCCAAAGTCAAGGTAATTATCATATTGAGTTATTTAATCAAACTGATGATGATATAAAAGTTTTAGAAAATAATCGTGATATAGAGGAAATAGAGGTTCTAACTGATGCTGGTTATTCAGAATTTGATATGCCCACAGAAGAAAGACCATATATTCACTTATATTCTTATGATGATGAAAAAAGTTTTGCTAATTTAACAGTTGATTTACTAGATGGAGATTATCCAAAGAATAGTAATGAAATCTTAATAAGTGAAGAACTTTATTTACTTGATAAAGATAAATACAATATAGGTAAAGAAATTACTTTAAATTATGGTGAAAGAAAGACATTAGATGGATATACTATGACAAAAGAAAATCCATATAATGAAGATGAAGTAATCACTAACTCTACGGAAGAAACATTTACTATTGTAGGTATTATGGATAGAGATTATGGACTAGATCCACATGGAGATCCTGGGATTGGCTGTCTTACAGTTGATTTAGAAAATAGTATTAATAACAATCAAAGTGTTTATATTCGCATCAAAAATCCAGCAAGTTATAAAAAAACATTTTCAGAAATTTTAGGAACTACTTTTACCAATGACTCACCAACAGCAACTGAAGAATATAGTATTAATGCTTCATTACTTAGATGGCAAGCATTAAAATTTGATTCAAGCACTACAACAATGATTTATTCTATCATGTCAGTTTTACTTGTAATCATTGTTGGAACAAGTGTATTTTGTATAAAAAATTCTTTTGATATATCTGTAATGGAAAAGAAAAAGAATTATGGAATGCTTGCAAGTGCTGGAGCAACAAAAAAACAAATAAAAAGAAATGTTATTACTGAAGGATTAATGATTGGTATTATTGGTATTCCAATCGGAATTATAGTAGGTTATATAGCAGTCTTTATCTTAACTATCATTGTAAATGGTGTAATTGGAGATTTTATTACAAGAGATGTAGAAATGAGATGTATTATTTCATGGCTACCAATTTTAGTATCTATCATTCTTGGTGTAGTAACTATTTATTTTTCAAGTATTAGAGCAGCCAAAAAAGCCAGTAAAGTAAGTCCAATTGATTTAATCAGAAGTAATGATGATGTAAAAATTAATAAAAACAAATTAAAAACACCATCTATTATTAAAAAGGTATTTGGTATTGGTGGAGTAATAGCTTATAAAAATTTAAAAAGAAGTAAAAAGAAATATCGTACAACAGTTATTTCTCTAGCAGTAAGTGTGTTTGTATTTATTAGTATGAATACTTTTATGTATTATACTTTTAATGTAACTTATGCTTATTATTCTAATATTGACTATAATATTATGGTAACATCAGCTTTTGATGACAGCCCAAAAATAGAAGATGTTTTGCAAGCGAATGGTACAAATGATTATACGATGTTATATCAATCTGAATTTACAGCAGATGGTTATTTAGAAATTGATGATTTATCTAAATTAACTAATTTTGGTAAAGATATTATGAAAGTAGAATTAACCAACAATGGATGTTATGATGATAGAAAAGATACATTTAATATAGATTGTGAAGAAAGATTACAAATGAATATTATTGGTGTGGATGAAAAATCATTTAAGGGATACGTGGAGAATTTAGGATTAAATTATAATGATGTTAAAGATAAAGGCATTCTTGTGGACGATTATGAATATATAAATGAAGATAATGTTCATATTGGAAAAAGAATTTATAATTATAAAAAGAATGATACAATAAAAGGGACATACAACGGTAATTCATTAGAAATTAATATTGCTGAAGTAACAAAAGAAAGACCAAGGGGGCTTGAAAATCATGTGAATTATGCTGGTTATTTAATCGTATCAGAAGAAGAATATCACAATTTAGGTTTTGTGCCATATATTTTAACAATTAATGCTGACAATCCTACACAAGTTACTTTAGATATAAATGAAAAATTTCCTGAAGTGGACACTATAAATATTGAAGAAAATGCTCAGGCAGAAAGATCTATTTATTTGCTTGTGTCAATATTTTTATATGGATTTATTGCAGTTATTACTTTAATAGGTGTAACAAATATCTTTAATACGATTACATCTAATTTAGAATTAAGACAAAAAGAATTTGCTATGCTTAAAAGTGTTGGCATGACTAAGAAAGAGTTTAATCGAATGATTAACTTAGAAACAATATTCTACTCTATAAAAGCACTTATTTATGGTATAGCATTAGGTTCAGTAGGTTCTTATTTAGTATATCTTGCAACAGCAAAGAAAATGGATTATGGTTATCATTTCCCACTATCAGCAACTATTATTTCTATCGTTGCAGTATTCGTTTTAGTATATATTATTATGCGTTATTCAATGAGTAAAATTAATAAACAAAACATCATTGAAACAATCAGAAAGGATAACATTTAAAGGGGAAATTATTCCCTTTTTTTGTTATAATATTTATAGCTGGAAAGGAGCATATCATGAATGTATTATTAATCGAAGATAATGAGAGTATTGTATCTGGATTAAAATATTCTTTAGAGCAAGAAAAGTATAAAGTATTTTCTTGTACTAATGTAGCAGATACCATAAAGTTTTTAGAAGAAAATAAGCAAGTAGATATTGCAATTATAGATATATCTTTACCTGATGGTAATGGCTTTGATTTGTACCAAAATTACATTAAAGAGAAAAATATTCCTAGTATATTTTTAACAGCAAGAGATAGTGAAGATGATGTGGTAAAAGGATTAGAACTTGGTGTAGAAGATTATATGACAAAACCATTTTCAACAAGAGAGCTACTTGCTCGTATCAAAAGGAATATTATGAAACATAAAAATGAATCAGTTATTACAATTAAAGGTATTAGTTTTGATTTTGATAAAATGGAGGTAATCAAAGAAAGAAAAGTCATTCCTTTGACTAGACTTGAGCTTAAAATATTACACTTACTTTTTTCTAACTTAGATAAAGTTGTTAGAAGAGATTATATAATAGAAAAAATATGGGAATGGACTAGTAATGATGTTAATGATAATACAGTTACTGTTTACATGAAAAGAATTAGAGAAAAAATTGGCGTTGATATTATTATTACAATTAAAGGAATAGGGTATAGAATAGATGATACTAGAAAATAAAGTACTTTTAAAAAAATTCTTATTAGTATCAATTATCCCAATTATTATTTTTCTAATTATTGGAAATATATTTTTTACTTATCAATATCAATCATATATACAAAACTATAATAATAAAATTGCTACACTTGTTAACTTGATTGAAAAAGAATACCCAAACATAGATAGAAATGAATTGGTTTCTATTTTAAATAGTAATAAAAAGGTATCTGAAAATATTTTTAGCAGATATGGTATTGACATTAAAAATGAATCCATAATTATTCAAAATGACAAACTATTTAGTGGATTTATAATTGTATATAATATTTTATTGATAGGATTAGCTTTGAGCATTATTTTATTATATTTAAAACATGAAAAAAATCAGAATAAAGAAATTAAAAAGATTGTAAAATGTATTGAAGAAATCAATAAGAAAAATTATTCAATTAATATTGATGATAATAGCGAAGATGAACTTTCTATTTTAAAAAACGAACTTTATAAAATAACCATAATGTTAAAAGAAGATGCTGAAAATTCTAAAAAGGATAAACATATGCTAAAAGATTCTTTATCGGATATATCCCATCAATTAAAAACCCCATTAACATCAATTAATATTATGCTTGATAATATTTTAGATAATCCAGATATGGATAATAATACAAAAGAAAAATTTATTCAAAACATAAAAAGAGAAATCAGAAATATCAGTTCTTTAGTTGGAGAAATATTAAAATTATCAAAGTTTGATGCGAATGTAATAAAATTTGAAGCTCAACAAGTATTTATAAATGATGTTGTTAAGAAAGCTATTTCAAATGTAGAAATGATGGCAGAACTCAAAAATATAAATATTAAAGTGAATAATCAAGGTAATGTTAAACTAGTGTGTGATGCAAAATGGCAGATAGAGGCAATAACAAACATCTTAAAAAATTGTATAGAACATTCAAAAAATAATTCTATTATTACAATAGATATAGACTCCAATAAAATATATAAACAAATTATCATTAAAGATAATGGTGAAGGTATTGATGACAAAGATTTACCCCATATTTTTGAAAGATTTTATAAAGGAAAAAATTCTTCTAAAGATAGTGTAGGGATTGGTTTGGCACTCGCTAAAACTATTATTGAAAAAAATAATGGTTCTGTTAAAGTTGATTCTAAAAAAGGAAAACAAACAACATTTATTATTAAGTATTATTAGTGTTACGTTATTGTAATGTAAAATTCGTTTAATGAATGGTATAATGAAAAATGAAAAGTGGTGATTTTGTGAGGACAACTTTAATAGTTGAAGATGAAAAGACAATTAGAAATAAACTTATGAATTTTATATATTTTTATAAAGCGGATCTAATAGTTTTAGAACTGCTTTTTTCATGGTATAATTATCTAAACAGAATAATAAATAGTAATTTGAAAGTGAGATAATATTATGGAAAACAAAAAAGTCAATAAGAAAGAAATTAAAGATGAAACTAAAACATATATGTTAGAGGGAATGTCAGTAGGACTGTGTATCGGAACATCATTAGGAGTGATTATAGGAGTGTTCGCTGATAATATCCCTATATGTATATGTTTTGGAATAAGTATAGGTTTATGTGCTGGTTTAGGAATAGGATCTTTAATTAAAAAAGATAAGCAGTAATTTGAAATTATAAAAAGGAATGATAAGATTGAAAACAGAAAAAGAAAAAATGATTTCTGGAGAAAAATACAATCCTGCTAATCCTAAACTTGTTTTTGAACGAGCACGAGCAAATAGAATATGTAATAAGTATAATAAAAGGAATTTTAATGAGATAAATATGAGATCACGATTAATGAGAAAATTAATAAACACCAGTGGAATATTTTGGATTAAACCACCATTTTTTTGTGATTATGGATATAATATTTTTATTGAAAAAAATGTTATGCTTAATTATGGTTGCGTAATATTAGATGTTTGCCCTGTAAAAATAGGAGAACATACTTTAATTGGACCAAATACCCATATTTATACTGCTTGTCATTCATTAGTTCCAGATGAAAGAATTTCAGATATTGAATTTGGCAAACCTGTAACTATTGGTAAAAATGTATGGATTGGAGGGAATTGTACCATTTTGCCTGGAGTTACTATTGGTGATAACTCGGTTATTGGTGCTGGAAGTGTAGTAACAAAAGATATTCCAAACAATTCAGTAGCAGTAGGTAATCCAGCAAAAGTGAAATCAAAAAATTAGTTATATAAATTAAAATACTATTAAGTAGGAGATGGAAAATATGAAAGAACTAGTAGATTTTATTGTTTTATTTCTTTTATATATTTTTATATTTTACAAGAGATGGAAATTAAAAGGAAAAGATGTATTATTTATAAATACTATAATGTATATATATTTATCATTTGTATTGTATTTTACTTTAATGCCAATAATCGCTTCTTTACCATTTATATTTAATCACTCTTATGTGCCAATGAATTTAGTGCCTTTCATTGACGTTTCAAGTGGCAAAGGAGATTTTATTAGACAAGTAGTTTTAAACATTATAATGACAATTCCATTTGGATTTCTATTGCCACTTATTAAAAACAAGAAAACAAACTTAATAAAGATAATATTATATACATTTTTATTAAGTTTAGGTATTGAGTTATTACAACCTTTAATAAATGATTTTAGATCATCAGATATAACAGATTTAATAACAAATGTACTTGGTGGAATTATTGGCTATATATTGTATATAATATTTAAACCATTAACAACTAAAATATTGCATTATATAAAAGAAGAATAAAGACCAAATTACAGTTTAGTGGTATGATATAAAAATAGTAATTTGAAAGTGAGTTGTTGAGATGGAAATATTAGAATATGGTAATCCCAAAAATGAGAAAATCATTTTGATTCACGGTTTTCAAAGTCCATATCAAATATGGGATGATTATATTGATTACTATAAAAATGACTACTGTGTAATTGTACCGATTCTTGCAGGTCATAATATCAATGAGAAAGAGGATTTTGTATCATTCGATATTTGTGCTAAAGAATTAGAAGAATACTATATTACTAAATATGGTAATAAAGTTTTTGCAATTTATGGTATGAGTATGGGTGGAATTTTAGCAAGTTATATTTGGAAGAATAAAAATATAGAAATAGAAAAACTAATATTAGAGAGTTCTCCTCTTTTATCTTGGAATAAATTTATGACAAATTATTTTACAAAATGGTATTTGAATATTACTCATAAAACTCAAAATAGAGATGAAAGAACCATAAAACAAGCCATTGGCACTATTATTAGCGAAGATAAAGTAGATGTGTTTTTAGAGTTGTTTGATTATCTGTCAGATAAAACAATAATTAATTGTGTTCAGGAAGTTGGAAAATTTAATTTACCTAGCGATATTAACACACCAAATACAGAGATTTATTATTTTTATGGTAGTAAAATAAATGAGATTTTATTTCGTAAAGTTGCACATTATTTGAGGAAAAACTATCAAAATACTACTACTATTTGTTTAAAAGGAAAAGGTCATTGTGAAGATGCACTGATTAATCCCGAAGAACATATTAAAACATTAAATAAAGTATTAAAAAAATAAATTCAAATAACAATTTATCAATTAACTAAATAATTAATTTTTTCAAATTAAACTGCTAATTATAGTAGTTTTTTCTTTTTTAAAATTAAATGGTATTGACAAACTGTTACAAAGTGTTATAATTAGAGCATAACAGATGTAACAGGAGGTGTATGATGAATATCATTATAACGAACAGTAGTGGACTTCCGATATTTGAGCAAATAGAAAATGCCATTAAGGAAGCAATATTTTCTAATGAGCTTAAAGAAGGTGAGATGCTTCCGTCTGTTAGAAGTTTAGCTAATGAATTAAAAATAAGTTTTTTAACAGTTAAAAGAGCTTATGATGAATTAGAAAAGGCTGGTTTCATAAAAACGGTGCAGGGAAAAGGAAGTTATGTATCTCCTAAAAATTTAGATTTAATTAAAGAAGAAAAATTAAAGGAGATTCAAGATTATATAGAAAAGATTTATGAAGTATCTAAATTATCTAATATTTCAAAAGAAGAAGTAAGTGAATTATTTAAAATGATTTTTGAGGAGGAACTTTAAATGAACAATATTGAAATTAAAGATTTATCTAAAAAGTATGCTGGTTTTTTGTTAGATAAAATAAGTTTTGTTGTACCAAGTGGTGCTATTGTTGGCTTAATCGGAGAAAATGGAGCAGGTAAAACCACTATAATAAAATCTATACTTAATATTATAAATTCGGAAGGTACAGTGAAGATATTAGGAAAAGACAGTAAAACTCACGAAAAAGAAATAAAAAAAGATTTAGGTGTGGTATTAGATGATAGTTTTTTATCCACATATTTAACACCAAAACATATAAATTCTGTTATGAAAGATTTTTACGAAACTTGGGATGAAAATAAATATAATGATTTGTTAAAACAATTTGGATTGCCAACTGATAAATTAGTAAAAGACTTTTCAAGTGGTATGAAAATGAAATTAAAAATTGCAACAGCTATCTCTCATCATCCCAAATTACTAATATTAGATGAACCAACAAGTGGACTTGATCCAGTTGTAAGAAGTGAAATACTTGATATATTTAGAAAATATATTGAAGAAGATGAGGAAAGATCGATTTTATTATCCACCCATATTACAACAGACCTAGAACATATTTCAGATTATATTGTATTTATTGATAAAGGAAAAATAGTTTTAGATGTTCCTACTTTAGAACTGTTAGAAGAATATGGTGTTGCTAAATGTACAAAAGAAGAATTTTCTAAAATAAATGAAAAAGATTGTATAAGTTATAAAAAAGGAAAATATCAATATGAAGTTTTAGTTAATGATAAAAATAGTTTTAAGAAAAAATACAATATTACTTCTATTGATAAACCATCCATCGATGATATTATGCTATTTTACATAAAAGGAGAAAGATAATTATGATAAAAGGGTTACTTAAAAAGGATTTATATAATTTAGCCAGCTATAAAACTACATTAATGATAATTACGTTGTTTTGTGGCATAGCGATTATTGGTACAGATGCTATATACTGGGGATCAATTGTTATTGGTATTATTGTAGGTATGATTTCACTTTCAACATTTAGTTATGATGAAATGGCAAAATCAAATAGATATATATTAACTTTACCAGTGACTAGAAAAGAAATAGTTTTAGAAAAATACATCCTTGCCATTGGAGCAACTATATTAGGAAGCTTACTTGGATTTGTATTAACATTATTAATTGGTAATATGATGAATTATGTAAGACCAGATAATGTTATAGATATAAACATAGATACATTACTTTCCACTTCAATTGGAGGACTATTTGGAGTATCACTTATACAAGCAATTCAAATTCCTAGTATTTTTAAATGGGGAGCAGAAAAAGGAAGAATCCAAATGTTTATTGTATTATTTGTGATAGCGCTTATAGGAGCTGGAGTAGGATTTCTTATAAAAGAGTCTGGACTTTCAGTTGATATTGAAAAATTAGAAAATACACTAAAAAGTTTTGGCTGGATAATTCTTGTAATACTAAGTTTTATCATATATTTTATCAGTTACAAAGTCTCTTATAAAATTTATAAAAACAAAGAAGAATAAAATCTATATTATACCTTATAGATTTTTTTATATTGTGATAAAATAAGACTAAAAAGGAGGAGTACTATGGAACAGACTTCTTTATTTGAAAGACCAAAGAATGAACCTCTTGCATCACGTATGAGACCAACAAAATTAAGGGAAGTAGTAGGACAAACTCATTTAATAGGTGAAAACAAATTACTAAGACGAATGATAGAAAGTGACAACATCTCATCTATGATTTTCTGGGGACCACCTGGAGTAGGAAAGACAACCTTAGCTAGAATTATTGCCAACGAAACAAAATCAGAATTTATTACTTTTTCTGCAGTAACAAGTGGAATCAAAGAAATAAAAAAAGTCATGGAAGATGCTGAAAAAAATAAACAATTAGGTATCAGAACAATCGTATTTGTCGATGAAATTCATAGATTCAATAAAGCCCAACAAGATGCCTTCTTACCATTTGTAGAAAAAGGCTCTATTATACTAATTGGTGCAACAACAGAAAATCCATCTTTTGAAATTAATAACGCCCTTCTTTCTAGATGCAGAGTGTTTGTGTTAAAGGAACTATCCAGTGAAGACATACTAATACTTTTAAAAAGAGCAATCACATCTGAAAAAGGTTTTGGAAAAGAAAAAATAGATATCAAAGAAGAAGATTTAAAAACCATTGCTACTTTTTCCAATGGAGATGCTAGAAGCGCACTAACGACATTAGATATGATTATTACCAATGCGGAAGAAGAGAAAGATGGAACTTTAAAAGTAACAGAAGATATCCTTGAAGATTGCTTGACAAAGAAAACGTTATTATATGATAAAAATGGAGAAGAGCATTATAATATTATTTCAGCATTACATAAATCGATGAGAAATAGTGATCCAGATGCTGCAGTGTATTGGCTTGCTAGAATGTTAGAAGCAGGAGAAGATCCAATTTATATTGCAAGACGTATCACGAGATTTGCTGCAGAAGATATTGGACTGGCAGATACCAACGCTCTAAATGTAGCAATTAACGTATATCAGGCTTGCCACTTTATTGGTATGCCAGAATGTAACGTCCACTTATCAGAAGCAGTAATATATATGTCACTAGCTCCAAAATCAAATTCTTGTGATGTTGCTTACCAATTAGCAAGTGCCGATGCCAAGAAAATGCTAGCAGAACCAGTTCCCTTAATTATTCGTAATGCTCCAACAAAGCTAATGAAAAATCTTCACTATGGAGAAGGATATCAATTTGCTCATGATACAAAAGAAAAGCTAACAACTATGGATTGCTTGCCGGAATCCTTACTTGGAAAAACATATTACCATCCCGGAGTACTAGGAAATGAAATAAAATTTAAACAAAGACTAGAACAAATTAAAGAATGGAAAAAGAGGCATAAGGAAAAAATAGAAGGTAAACGCAAAGTTTAGTTGTAATTTATTTTATTTAAAATTATTTTATGGTAATATCAGGATGAGGTGAAGTAAAATGAAAAACAAAGGTATTATCATTACAATGGGAATTATTATTGTTATACTAATAGCTATAATTATTTTTCTGCTGGTAGGTAATAAAAACGAAGAACAAACAGTAAAAAGTGATGCAGAAAAGTTTTCAGAAGAATACACATTAGTAGATAAAGATAATAAATTTAGATATGCAAATATTGATGAAGTTATTGATACATTAGAAGATGGAACAGGAGTTGTATATTTAGGATTTCCAGAATGCAAATGGTGCCAGCAATATACAGTTTACTTAAATGAATTAGCCAAAGATAGAAATATACCAGAAATTATGTATTATAACATCAGAGAAGATAGACAGGATAATACCAAAAATTATCAGACAATTGTAAATATTTTAAAAGATTATTTACCTGAAGACGAAGAAGGAAATCCTAGGGTTTATGTTCCTGCGGTAATATTTATGAGTAATGGAAAAATTTTAGGATTTGATGATGAAACTGCTTATGATACTAAAGGGTATGATGAACCAAGTGAGTATTGGACAAAAGAAAGAGTTGACAATTTAAAGGATAAACTAAATTCTTACCTTGATAAATCAGGAATTTGTTACGAATGTAATAGCTAAAAACAAACCAAACGGTTTGTTTTTTATATTAAAAAAGTTGTGTAATGCTAAAATATCTAGTATGATTAAAATGTATGTTAAATACAAAATAATATAGATATAGGAGAGAAAAATGATAGTAGTAGAACATGTAACAAAAAAGTTTGAACACTTTATCGACAAACACAAAAAAGAAGAATTTTTTGCAGACAACGATATATCATTTGAAGCAAAAGATGGTGAGATTATTGGAATATTGGGACCAAATGGTGCTGGAAAAACAACTCTACTTAGAATGATAGCTGGTCTTTTAGAACCAACCAAGGGAAAAATCACATTTGATAAGATGACATATCAAAAAAATGAAATTGAAATAAAAAAACAAATTGCCTATTTATCAGGAAATACGAAATTATATGATACACTAACATGTTATGAATTATTGAAGATGTGTTGTGACATCTATAGCGTAGAAAAAGCAGAACAAGAGAATAGAATCAAAGAAGTAACAAAAGTGTTAAAGATGAATTCTTTCTTACACAACAAAATAGAAAATTTATCTACCGGTCAAACACAAAAAGTAAACATCGCAAGATGCTTAGTACACAATCCAAAATATTATATCTTAGATGAAGCAACAACAGGTCTAGACATTATCTCTAGTCAAATTATTCTAGATTTTATCAAAGGTGAAAGAAAAAAGAAAAAAACAATTTTATATTCTACACACTATATGGAAGAAGCAGAAAATATCTGCGATAAGGTCATTATGATTAATAAGGGAAAAATCATAAAAACAGGAACACCAGAAGAAATCAAAAAAGATACTAAAACAACAAATTTACGAGATGCTTTCTTTGCTTTAATAGGAGGTGCCTATAATGAAGAATAATTTATGGAATATCTTAAAAAAAGAACTAAGAGAGTTATTTAGGGATAAAAAATCTCTTGCGATGATGCTAGTGATTCCTATTTTTATCCCCTTATTGGTAATAGGGATGTCAGCTTTATTTGAATCCCAAATGAATGTAGATACAAATGAATATAATAAGATAGGTTTTAATTATGAACTTTCTGAAACAGAAAAACAAATAGCGAAAGAAATGGATATTGACATAGTGGAAAATACAACTAAAAAGTTAAAAGGAAAGTATGAAGAAGGAAAAATAGATCTATATATTACGAAAAAAGACAACCACTATACAATCCATAGCGATGGATCAGATGCTAGTACTTATGCATCTACTTTAGTAGAAACCTACTTTAATACCTATAAAGAAATACTACAACAACAAGCTCTACAAGAAAACAATATAAATGCCAATCAAATCTTAAATATTATTACAGTAGAAGAAAAAGTAGTAGAAGAAGACAACTTCTTTGCAAGCTATATTAAAAATTATGCATTTCTATTTATTATAATGGCAATCACAGTTTCAGCAACTTATCCAGCAACCGACACAACAGCTGGAGAAAGAGAGAGAGGAACACTAGAAACTCTACTTACATTTCCAATGAAAAGTAAAGATATTATCATTGGCAAATTTTTAGGAGTAACAGTATCATCAATCATCACAGGACTATTAAGTCTAGTTTTAGCAATCATATCATTATTCATATCAAAAGATATGTTTACGATTTATGAAGGAGTAAATACCATGTACTCACTAAGTAGTATTATCTATGCCATTGTAGTAATTATTACATACTCATTCTTTATCAGTGGACTATGTATTGCGATAGCCTCCACATCAAAAACGTTTAAAGAAGCACAAAGTGCTCTAACTCCATTAACATTTATATCTTTATTCCCAGGAATGATTGCCTTTATGATTGGAATTACTACAACACCATTAATAGCAATAATACCATTCTTAAATTTCACAACCATATTTACGGATATTACAGCAGGAAACATTAACATCCTACATATCCTATTAATGGTAATCTCAACCATCATTTATATCAGTATTGTTCTATATTACATCATTAAACAATATAAATCTGAAAAAGTATTATTTGCTAAATAAGAAGAATCTTTTCTTCTTTTTCTTTTCCTGTTTTGTTATAGTGAAGTTATATATGATATAATAAATGTGAAAATAGGGAGGTAGAGTATGACAGAAGAAATTATTACGAAGTTTGATTACAATGCACCAGTAATTTTAACATACTTTTTTATCTGTTTAATTATTTTAATGATAGATAAATTATGCAAAGGAAAATTTATTGCAACATTTTTCACAACATACAAAAATGATTCACTATTAAACCCTTTAACCTATTTTAAATTAATATCTCATTCACTAGGTCATACAGACTGGGATCATTTATATAGTAACTTTATTAAAATATTATTAATTGGTCCATTAATAGAAGAAAAGTATGGATCTATTAATCTATTAATCGCAATGATAATAACATCCTTAATCATAGGAATTATAAATAAATTATTTGGTAAAGGTGGAATACTCGGAGCGAGTGGAGTAGCCTACATGTTAATTCTACTAAGTTCCTTTGTAAATATGGAAAATGGAAAAATCCCAATTACTTTAACTTTAATTATTTTATTCTTCGTAGTAGATGAAGTAATAAAATTATTCAGAAGAAAAAAAGATGGAGTATCCCACCTAGGTCACATTACAGGAGCTATATGTGGAGTAGTATTTGGAATTTTAACATTAAAGGGGCTTGATTTTAGTCACTGGATAAACTAAAGAAAGGAAATGAACTCATATGGCAGTAAGTTTTATAATAGAATGTGATAAAAGTTTAGATTATTTAGAAGAACTAAAAGAAAAATTAAATCAAGAATCCTCTAGAATTTTAAACTTTTTTGAACTAGAAGGATTGAAAAATCCCAAAAAAATAAAAATATGGACAGATAGAGAAAAATATCAAAAGTACCTAGAAGAATATGTTCCTAAATATTATGAGTGGATGTGTGCTGATACTCATGACGGAAATATTAATATACTTTCTATTGAAGAGTGCAGGAAGACAATATCTCATCAAGATATGACATTAGAAGAGATGTTAAAAGTAATTACTCATGAATTTGTACATACTTGTCAACAAGAAATCAATCCAGATGCTTCTAATGTAGAATGGTTTTGGGAAGCTCTCGCTACCAATCTAGCGAATCCTTTTGATCATGTTGCCAGTATGCAATGTGAAGATGAAGAGTTGATAAATAACTTAAATGCCGTTCCTTATAGCTATGAAATTTGTTTTACAATAGGAAAATTTATACTAGAAAACTATTCTCATGAACAAATATTAGATTATGTAAAAAATCCAGATAAACTAAGAAAAGATGCCAAAACTATTTTTAAAGAAGAGCGAGAATGGTTTCATAAGAAGTATTTACCCTTACCACCAACCCCAAAAGCCGAAAATAATGATTTTAAGATTTTTGCCCCAGATGAGCTAGAAGATTTCGCAACAGATTGCTTAGCATATATTACGGAACAAAAAGGAAAAATATTAGATTTCTTTGGATTAGATAGATTTAGAAAAATAGAAATTAATCTTTTTGATAATCAAGAGGAGTTTTTAAAGTTTATAAGAACTTTGCGCTGGCAAGGTGCAAAAATACCAAGTTATTGTAAAGGAACATTCGATAATTTTATGGTGAATGATAGTCTTAATCCGATTGAAGTATCTTTAAATCCTAATCGATACAAAAGTAGTGTATTACATGAATGTATTCATATTATCTATAATTCTATGACAGATAAACGTATAGTCTGGTTAGATGAAGGCCTTGCTATGAATTTATCTGGTGAAAGGAATAATTTGAAAGACGAAGAGTCTTTCAAAAATTATATGACTCAAAAAATATCATCTATGAATCCACCAAGTAATATGAATCAGTTAAGTCATGGAGAGATGTTTGTAAATGAAGAGTATAACGGATATGAATTATCATATTTAGCAGTGCGCTATCTACTAGAGACAAAATCAAAAGATGAAATTCATGAAATGATTAAAAACAGCTACAAAGCATTAGAAATAGGAAATGAAATTTTACCATGTGCCTTAAACTATTTTAAAACCAAATTAGAAATAAACAATCAAGCAGTTAGCAGACGCTAATTGTTTTTTTATATAAATCCAAAATAGATAGACAAATCATAAAAAATATGTTATAATCTATCAGAAAAAAGCAAAGGGGATTGAACAATGAAAAAGGGTAAAGGCATATATAGAAAAATATTCAAAATGCTTACAAAACGCCAAAAAATTAATTTTATGATCATTATTATCATCATGATTATCTCAGCCTTATTAACACAGTTATTACCATTATCGATTGGTAGTTTAACTGATGATGTTTTAAGTAGAGATAATCTTTCTTTTGTAAGTGTATTACCATTTTTAGCTTTTATTTTGGTAGTAACAGTAACCAATGAAATTATTAAAGTAATTAGACGTTTATTAGTAGAAGATACATCAACAAGATTTGAAAAAGAAGCACGTACAAAAGCAATTTCTTCTTTATTACATGCACCATTAGATTACTTCAAAGAAAATATGACAGGAAATATTCACGGTAAATTAAATCGAAGCTTAGAAGGAACAACCAAATTATTAAAGCTAATGTTTATGGACTTTGCCCCAGCAGTCTTCAATGGTGTAGCAGCAGTAATTGTAATATTTTCAAAATTACCATTACTGTTAGCATTAATGATGTTATTAGTAATTCCAATAGGTATAATTATCGTATTTAGACAAATTACAACACAACGTGGTATTCGTGTAGAGTTAATGAATGAAAAATCTAATATGGATGGAACTATGGTAGAATTAATCAATGGTATTGAAGTAATCCGTATTGTTGATAATGCTGAAACAGAAACAAGTAGATTTGACAATAAATCTGAATACTTAAGAAAAAAAGAAATGAAACACCACAAAGCTATGGCTTTCTATGATTGCTTAAAATTTGTAAATGAAGCCGTATTTACTGTATTAGTAATTGGTGTATCTGCATACCTTGCAGGAGAACATGTGATTACAGTAGGTACAGTTTTAACAGCCTATCTTTCATTTACCCAATTAACAACACCATTAAGAGAATTACATAGAATATTCGACGAATTGTCAGAGTCAACTGTACTTGCAGAAGAATACTTTAGAATAATAGAATTACCACAAGATTTCTCTTATGAAGTAAAAAACAAGAAAAATATAAAACAAGAAAAATTACCAATTATTTCAATCGAAAACATGAAGTTTAAATATAAAAACTCTGATAAATACATTATAAATAATTTAGATTTAGAAATTAATAAAGGTGAATTTATTGGTATTGCCGGACCAAGTGGATGTGGTAAATCCTCTTTAATTAAAGTAATTAGTAAATTAGAAAAAGGACAAGGCAAGATTAAGGTAGATGGAATAGATATCAATTCACTAACAAGAGAAGACATAGCTGAAAAGATTGCCATGGTACCACAGACCCCATTTCTAATATCCGCAACTATAAAAGATAACATCTGTTATGGAATGAAAAAGGATGTATCGCTAGAGGAAGTAAAAGAAGCTTGTAAAAAAGCAGACATTGATAGTTTTATTGAAAACTTACCAGATAAATATGACACGATGGTTTCAGAAGGCGGATCTAATCTTTCCGGAGGGCAACGTCAAAGAATTGCCATCGCGAGAATATTTTTAAGAAAACCTTCTATTCTAATATTAGATGAAGCAACTAGTGCCTTAGATAATACAACAGAAAAACATATTCAAAAAGCAATTGAAAAGCTGCAAAAAGAAAATAATACTACAATATTATCTATAGCACATCGCTTAACAACTTTAGAAAACTGTGATAACATTTTAGTATTTGATAAAGGGAAAATAATCCAACAAGGAAAATATCAAGAATTAATAGAAACACCTGGTGTCTTCCAAGATATGTACAATGGAATTTTAAAATAAAAAGAAATCAAATTTGATTTCTTTTTTCGTTTACTAGCATGTTAAAGTATGGTAATCTAAAAGTAAAATAACGTAGGTGAGAATATGTATAAAACAGAAATAAACTCTCCACTTGGGACTTTAACTTTAACAAGTGATGGAGAAAATTTAACAGGATTATTTATTGAAAATCAAAAATATTTTTTAAACGGAATGACTGACTTAATACAAAATGATAATTTAGAAATATTTAATAAAACAAAAAACTGGTTAGAAAAATATTTTAAAGAAGAAAATCCAAGTATTAATGAACTAAAGTTATCGCCAAGTGGCACAGAGTTTCAAAAAATAGTATGGAGTTGTCTTTTAAACATTCCTTATGCCAAGACAATTACCTATAAAGAATTAGGCAAAGTAGTAGCGAAAAAACTAGGAAAAAATAGTATGTCATCTCAAGCTATAGGTGGAGCAGTAGGACATAATCCTATATCAATTATTATTCCCTGCCACAGAGTAATCGGAACCGATGGAACTCTCACAGGCTATGCTGGAGGAATAGAAAAGAAAGCATATTTATTAAAATTAGAAAAAGGAGAAACGATGATAGATAAAGTTGGTGGAGTTATATTAAAAGATAAAAAAATATTAGTTCAAAGAAAAAATAATAATCGAGAAGAATGTATTATTCCAGGAGGAAAAAGAGAAGGCAATGAAACAGATTTTGAAACTTTAAAAAGAGAGCTTCAGGAAGAATTGAGTGTAGAATTAGTAAAAGCAGAATACATTGGAACCTATCAAGATATTGCAGTCTTTTCTGGAAACCCATTACAAGTGATTACATATATCGCTACGATAGAAGGAAAAATAAAATGTAATAACGAAATAAAAGAAGCAATCTGGATAGATAGAAATTATAAAGAGTTAGGAATAAAAGTAGGTAGTATTTTAGGAGATTATGTTATTCCAGAATTGATTAAAAGAGATTTAATGTAATAAAGTAAAAAATAAAATGAAGGGTGAGAAGTAAGTATGAATAACTATTTTAATTCTGATAGTTTTATAAATGAGTTAAGACCATTAAAGGATATTTTAAATAGTCAAAAGGTTAATCAAAATGTTAATCTAATAGAATATATCATAGGTAAGGCAATACAGTATTTTATAATATTTGATAATGGAGATAAATCAATTATGAATGAAGTATCTTCATTTGTTGGTAAAATAACAGAATTTATGTCAAAAGAAAACATTTCTTCTGTATTTAGTAATTCTAAATTGGATAAATATGTAAATGAGTTATATTTAGACACGATTTTAGCTAAAAATAATATAACGAAAGAAAGTCTTATAGATGATGATAAAAAGGTCAAACTATATCAATATATGGTCAGTCATATCACTAATAGAAAAAATAAATTCCATGCATTTAATTCAGCATCTTACGAAAGTATAAAAGAGCATGGACTTAATCCTAATTTTAAAGTAACGAAAGAAGAAGAGATTAATGATATTAACCGAATTTTTGAATCTTATGGTATAAGTATGATATTTGGTTGGCATCAATTAAATTGTGTTGGAAAAGTATCCTATGCAAATACTCCGTCTGTTATGTATTATTATGCAGCAAATTCTCCTGAATGGTTTTCCCAGTTTACAGGCCAAGGATTTCCATTTGATAGTTTTAATATCGAATATAACCGTTCTGCTTTTTTGGAAGGAAATTATGCAGCTGCCAAAAATAATTTAGAAATGTTAATGAGTGATAAAAAATTTGCTAGACAAGATAAGGATACAGTTTTCGAATTTTTAGAACGTAGTTGGAAAACATATGCTAATAACAATCCGATGCTTGTAATTATTCCTGAAAAAACTGCAAACAATAATTTTGAGTATTGGACTAATCAATTGTTAACGGATCCCTACTATAGGGATGATATAAGGCATGCGTTAGGACTTTGTTTTGCTATAAATAGTAATAAAGATTGCCAGACATCTGAGATAATTAATGTAGATGATGCAATGTTTATAGAATTGCCTAAATATAGTGAGGTTATAAAGAAAATTAATTCTCCTCAAGTAGTAGAAACGTTAGAGGAAACAGAAAATATAAGTGATGAAAGTTTACATGAAAAACTAATGAGCTTAGCTCATTCTAAAATTGCAGTAAGAAGAGATGAGAATGGTCAAGCAGAATGGGTAAGTGAGCATGGTGTTGAAGAAGTAGAGAAAGTAAAAAGGATATTGAAAGATGATGCGGTATATAAAGCAATAATTACCGATAAGTTTAGGACAGGTCCATATTTAAATGTTTGGATAGGATTATTTGATAGTAAAATTATAAACGATGTAGAAAATATTAGACTTTTGGCATTGAATAAACCTACTTATATGAGTTATGTATCTCAAGAGTATCGAGAGGATTTGACGTTAATGAGAAACTGTGCATCCCAAGACGGAGTTCATCCTATATTGACTTGTTATGTAGGTGAAAATGTTCAAAATGATTTTCAATTTATATCTAACTTGATTATTAATTCCAATGATAAAACCTTTGATTTCTTCGGTTCTTCTGCTGGAAGTATAGAAGGTAGTAAAATGCGCTATGGAAAATCAATTGGTTTAGGTGTTCAAGAAAATCCTGATTTTTGGATATTACTAAATTCTAAAATAGAAAGCATTAATCAAAAATCTACCAGATTTATTCCTCCATTTTCTATAGAAAAAGAATTAGGTATAGTAAATGATAAAAAAATGAATGATATGTTGTCATCAGATTATTCAACAGAAAGTACTCAAGAAGTTCATAAAAAAAGATAAAAACTGAAGAAATCTTCAGTTTTTAATTTGCCAGTTTAACAACAATTACATCATCTATCAATTGAATACTTTTATTACTTGGATAGCACTCCATTTTTTGATATTCTGAACTATCTAAAATTTCTTGATAAATATCAGAAGAAACAAAAGTAATAGAAGTGCCAAGCTCTTGTTCCATAAAACGACTCCAACCATTTTTCATATTAGTATATTCATTCCAGAATAAAGAATAATTACTGACAAAGCCATAGGTATAAGTAGAAATATTCTTAAGTTCTGTAGAATCTTTTTTATTATAGTATTCATTCTGATCAAGATTTCCTGCAATCATAACTTGTTTTTTATAACCTAATTTATTAATTCGATTTCTAATGTCACTAGCAATACTATAAGTCTTTTTATAAGCATGTTCCAATGTTTGATAGGTAGCACTATCTTGAATAATATAACCTCGAATCATAAAAATAAATAGAAAAACGATAAGAATAGAGAATACTTTTTTATCTTGCATAAAATAGCAACCAAAGAAGAATATCAGTAAGTAAGCACTACTCATTAATAGTTGTATTTTGGTATCCGGAAGTATAATCACAACAATATTAACAAACACTGGAATAAGTATTAAAAATAATATAAATAATAAAGAATATTTTAAAGAAACTTTATTTTGATATAAAGAATAACCAATTCCAATAAATAATAAAATGAACATTACAATATAAAATACTTGCATAAACATATTAGAATTAGAAACAACGCTATCAGTAAAATAATATTGATAAAAACTTTGATAAGCGTTAATAATTCTGCTAGGAATATCTAAAATAGTATCGATTCCAAATTGACTTGCGCCACGATAACTACTTAGATCAACATGAAATACCAGTAATGATAACTTCATTAGAATAAAGTAGAAAAGAGCAGCTAATACAATAATACCAAAAGATATAAAAAACTCTTTCCAATGAAATTTCTTCTTTAAAATTTGTATCATCCACCATAAAAGTAATAAAGTAAGGGGAATAGCTAAATAAGCTTGATACATAGAAAGAGATAAAGTAATCAGAAAACTGGGAATCACATATTTTACAAACTTATGCTTGGATTTAACAAACAAATAAATTGCAAGAACAGATGCAAAGAATGCAAGTGAATAAGCAAAAGCACAATAATGAAATAAAAGAGTGGCAGACACAACAGGAGATACAGAAACTAAGATACCACATAGGATTTGAATTACTTTATTTTTTATTTCAAATAAGTCAAAGGTAAGAATGATACTGCCAATAAATAACAAGATACTAAGAAAAATCTCTAACTGTGGTATAACAAGAAATCCTTTTAGTAGTCCAACAACATAAAGTCCAAACCTTCCAAGAGAAATCTCCCAAGAATATCCAGAATAATAACCAGTATTGAGTAATACATCTGCTGTTAAAATATTTTTAGTGAAAAGCGGTAGGTGAATCACTATCGCTACAGAAAAAGATACGAGTATTGCTAATTTATACTCATCGATTAATTTCCTAATTTTTTTCATAAAATCACCATCTTCATTTTAACATAAAAGATAAGAATATGATATGATAAAGAAAAGGTGATAGTATGGAATTAGAAAAAATATATGATACCCATGAATTAAATAAACAAAAACTAATACAAGAAGGATTTATAAAAGAAAAAACAACCTATCAAAAAACATATCCTCTAAAAGAAAAAAACTTTGAAGTAATATTTTACCTAACAGAGAAAAGGGCTAAAGTAAAAGTATATGATAAAGAATTAAAAGAAGAATACTTACCATTCTATGTAGAAGAACAAACCGGAGAATATGTAACAAAAATTAAAGAAGAAGTAGAAAATATTTGGAAAGAAATCGTAAAAAATTGTTTTGAGATAATTAGTATTAGAGAAAAAATACTAGATTATGTATATAAAAAATATCATACCAAGCCAGCATATCTTTGGGAAAATGATCCTATTTCCTGTACTTTAAAAAATGAAAATAATAAATGGTATGGAATAATCATGGAAATACCATACAAGACTTTAGGAATAGAAAAGCTTGGGAAAGTACCAATTATAAATTTAAAGAATACAGAAGAAAAAGTTTTAGACCTAATAGATAATAAAGAATATTTTAAAGCATATCATATGAATAAAAAATATTGGTATACAATTACTTTAACAAAAAATATTAATATGAAAAAGCTAGAAAAATTAATTGATGAAAGCTATAATTTAGTAGAAAAAAAGAAATCATAGGTAACTGATATGATTTCTTTTTTTGCTTGTTTATATAATATGATAGGAGGTGAAAAAATGTTAAAAGGGATTGATATATCTAGATACCAAGCGGGAATAAACATAAACATATTAGATATTGACTTTGTTATTGTAAAAGTTACAGAAGGAGTAGGATATAGTGACCCAAACTATAAGGAATATCTCACAGCTGCTATAAATAGTAATAAAAAGATAGGCTTGTATCATTATGCAAGACCGGATTTGGGAAACACTCCAGAAGATGAAGCAACTTGGTTTATATCAAAAGCAAAAGACTACATAAAAAAAGCAATATTAGTATTAGATTGGGAAGTAAATGTCAGTAACACTGACTGGACATATAACTTTTTAAAAACAGTATATGAAAAAACAGGAGTAAGACCAATTATATATATGAGTGCATCCCCAGCGAATACTTATGATTGGACACGAGTAGTAAATGGAAATTTTGGACTTTGGATAGCAAGTTATGGAGCAAATACAGGAGCTCCAGGAACACCACCAACGAATAAATATTGGCCTTTTTATATCTTATGGCAATACACTTCAAAAGGGTATATTAATGGGTATTCCAAAAACTTAGATCTAGATTATTTTTACGGAACAAAAGACACCTGGGATAAATATGCGAATCCAGAAGGAACACCACAACCAGAAACCAAGCCTCCTGAAGAAAAGAAGTATGAAGTAGGAGATGTAGTATCATTTAATTACCTATACAAAAACAGCTTCGCCGAAGGTAAAGTAAGTTCTTTGATTCATAGTGGAACAATTACAAGAATCATCGATGGAAGACCTGCTCCATACCTAATTAATCGAGGGACAGGATGGCTTTCTAATGATTTGATTTTAACTAGCAACACAAATGATTTCACAATAGGAACTAGAGTAAGAACAACTAAAAAAGGAAATGGGTCATCAGATGGAACAAGTAATACAGCCAGAAGTGGAATAGAAGGGACGATAACTAGAATAATACCAGAGGCTAAGTATCCATATTTAGTATCTACTACAGTACCCATGGGATGGTATAAAAAAGATGCACTAGAAAAACTATAAAATTCTTGAGTTTTTATCCAAGCCATAGTATACTTAAATCAAAATAGAGAGGTTTGAGTATGAAGAAAAATATTATAATTGTGATTTTAATAATCGCACTACTAGGGTCAGTTGGATATACAGTATATGACAAAGTATTAAAAGAAGGCAGTGCTGCAGAAAAAGAACCATCACAAGAAGAAACTACAAAAGAAACAGAAGAATATCTAGAAACAACAGATCAATTAGTATTAGATACTATGGATAAAATTGACAGTGCTCTAGACTATTATTGTGGAACAGAAAAAGAATACATGAAAACAGAAAAAGTAACGGTACAAGATATTACTAATGAATTTGCTTATGCAACAGTAATGACAAAACTAATGACAGATACAAATTCTCCAGTTCCTGCGTCACAACTAGATAAAGCAATCGATGAAACATTTGGTAAAGACTATCAATTTGAACACAAAACATACAGAAGTTGCCCAGGGTATACTTATGATGCAGAAAGCGGATATTATAATTTTGCCGGAGCAGAATGTGGAGGAACCTGTGGACCATCTAACGAAAAAGAAATTGTAAAAGTGCGTAAGACAGATAAGACTTTAGAAATATACGAAAGAATTGTTTTTGCAAATACAGATATGTCAGAAGGAGACAAAGTTGCTTACTGCAAAGATGTGAATCTAGAGCAAGTAGTAGGATATTTATCATCAAGCGATATTCAGTACAACAAAGAAGAAGTGCAAAAAATAGTATCTAAAGGAAGTCTATACAAATTTACATTCAATTTAGAAGATGGAACTTACGTTTTTGTATCATCCGAATTACAATAAACCTATACAATCTGTATAGGTTTTTTATAGTTTTGCTATAATAGATAAAGGAAGTGGTAATATGATTTTAAATGTAAGCGGAAGAACTGACATAGTAGCGTTTTATACACCTTGGTTTATCAACAGATTAAAAGAAGGATTTGTAGATGTTAGAAATCCATTTAATCCCAAACTAATCAGTAGAATTAACTTTGATGATGTAGATGCCATCATGTTCTGCACAAAGAACCCTCTACCAATTCTTCCATATCTAGAAAAAATAGAAAAGCCAAAGGTATTTCATATTACCCTAACACCATACTTAAAGGATATAGAGCCTAATGTTCCCTCTAAAAAAGAAATAATAGCAGGAATAAAGAAAGTATCACAAATAGTAGGGAAGGAATATACTTATGTAAGATATGATCCGATATTTGTAAATGATAAATATACAATAGATTACCATATCAAAATGTTTGAAAGAATGTGTAATGGCTTAGAAGGCTATATAGAACATATTATTATCTCTTTTTTAGATGACTATAAAAATGTAAGAAATAATATCAAAACACTAAACCCAAAAACATTAACCAAAGATGATTATAAAAAGATAGGAGAAAGCTTTTCAAATATTGCAAAAAGACATAATATGACTGTACAAACCTGTTTTGAAGAAGAAAACTTAGTAGAATATGGATTTATAAAAGAAGACTGTCTCGGAAAAGAACTAGCAAAAAAATTAACAGGAAAAGAAAAATTTAAAAAATGGAAAGCAAGGGCCGGAGGAAAGTGTAACTGTGTAGAGATGGTAGATATTGGAATGTATAATACATGCAGTCATTTTTGCAAATATTGCTATGCAAACTATGATGAAAAACAAGTAGAGGATAATAGAAAAAAACACAACAAAAACTCGTCTTTATTAATCGGAACAATAGAAAGTGATGACATAATAAAAATAAGAAAATAACTCTTTCTTTTTTCTTAATTATGTTGTAAAATGAATTTGTTACCGATATTGCCCTATAGCCAAGCGGTAAGGCAGTGCGCTCTGACCGCACGATGCGTTAGTTCGAATCTAACTAGGGCAACCAAGGATATTAAGTCTTCGAAAGAAGGCTTTTTTCTTGCAATTTTAACGGTTTTAGTTTATCATTAAATAGAAAACAAAAGAGGTGAGTTTATGACAGAAAAAGAACGTATAGAGTTAGCTGAACTACTTTTTCCAAATATAACAAAGACAAGAGAAGAATATGAAGAAATGTATCCTGAAAGAGATTTACCAGAGAAAGCGATGGTAACAAGATTTGGACCAAGTCCTACAGGTTTTGTTCATATGGGAAGTCTTTTTGGTGCTTTTTGCGATTATATATATGCAAAACAAAGTAATGGTGTATTCTATTTAAGAATTGAAGATACAGATCAAAAAAGAAGTATTGAAAATGGTACAGAAGGAATTTTTAATGACTTAGATGCCTTCAGTATAACTCCAAATGAAAGTTCTAAAGTAGGAGGAGCATATGGACCATATATTCAAAGTGAAAGAACAGAAATCTATCAAACCTATGTAAAAGATTTAATAAAACAAGGTCTAGCTTATCCTTGTTTTATGACAGAAGAAGAAATTTCGTCTATCAGAGAAGAACAAGAAATTAATAAGACAAAAATCGGTATCTATGGAATGTATGCAGTAGATCGAGATTTATCATTAGAAGAAATTAAGGAAAAGTTAGCAAATAATGAAGAATACGTTATTAGATTGAAATCTCCAGGAAATGCAAATAATCAGATAGAAATAGTTGACTGTATCAAAGGGAAAATGAAATTTCCAGAACATGATATGGATACAGTTTTATTAAAGAAAGACGGTACACCTACTTATCATTTGGCACATGCGATTGATGATCACCTAATGCATACAACACATGTGATTCGTAGTGATGAATGGGTATCAAGCATTCCATTACACGTACAGTTATTTGAAATTTTAGGATTCAAACGTCCAGAATATGCTCATACTGCACCAATTACAAAAAAGGAAAATGGAAATATTAGAAAACTATCAAAAAGAAAAGATCCAGAAGCAAAAGTTTCTTATTATGAAGAAGTTGGAATTCCAATTCCAGCAGTACATCTTTATCTAGCAACAATACTAAATTCAAATTTCGAAGAATGGTATTTAAATAATCAAGATAAGACAATTGATGATTTTGAATTTACATTCGATAAAATGGCAGTAGGTGGAACTTTATTTGATCTAGATAAATTAAATAACATTTCCAAAACCTATTTTTCACGCAAGAGCGGAGAAGAAGTATATAATGAAACATTAATTTATACCGAGAAATTTGATAAAGAATATAATAAATTATTAAAAGAAAATAAAGATGATATGATTAAGTTCTTAAGTATCGAAAAAGATGGTCCAAGACCTAGAAAAGATATTAGTAAATATTCTGATGTAAAAGAAGAATTCTCATATGCAATTGATTCTATGTTTGAAAAAGAAAACTATAGTAAATATGAAGGAGAAAAAACTTACGATATAGAATTAATAAAAGAATATGTAGAAGGAATAAGTCTAGATACAACAAACGAAGAATGGTTTAATGCAACAAAAGAGTTTGCAAGCACTCATGGTTATGCAGCAAGTCCAAAAGATTATAAGAAAAATCCTGATGATTATAAAGGGCATGTTGGAGATATCTGTGAAGCCATTCGTGTTATGATTACTGGAAGAACAAAGTCACCTGATTTATTCTCTATTATGAAAATACTAGGTAAAGATAGAATTAATAATAGAATTGAATTATATAGAAAATATAGTAATCGATAGAAGTATATCTTTGCATATACTTCTTTTTTAGAAAGGAAAATTATGAAATACGATTATGTAATAGTAGGGTCCGGTCTTTTTGGAGCAACATTCGCAAATCTAGCAAAAAAAGATGGAAAGAAAGTTTTAGTAATTGAAAAAAGAAACCATATAGCAGGAAATATTTATACAGAAGAAATAGAAGGAATTAATGTTCATAAATATGGAGCGCATATTTTTCATACGGATGATAAAGAAGTTTGGGACTATGTAAATAGTTTTGTAGAGTTTAATAGATACACAAACTCACCAATTGCTAGATATAAAAATGAAATTTACAATATGCCATTTAATATGAATACATTCTCTAAAATATGGAATGATGTAATAACACCAGAAGATGCTAAAAGGCACATTGAAGAAGAAAGAAAAGAAATGGAAGGTAAAACTCCTAAAAACTTGGAAGAACAAGCAATATCTCTAGTAGGAAGAACTATTTATGAAAAATTAGTTAAAGGTTATACTGAAAAACAATGGAATAGAGAATGTGTTGACTTACCAGCCTTCATTATTAAAAGACTACCAGTAAGATTTATTTATGATAACAATTATTTTAATGATAAATATCAAGGAATACCAATTGGTGGATACACAAAATTAATAGAAAAAATGTTAGAGGGAGTAGAAGTAAAAATAGAGGCAGACTTCCTAGAAAAGAAAGACTATTATAAAAGTATTGCTAAAAAAATAGTCTACACCGGAATGCTAGATGAATATTTTGATTGCAAATTGGGAAGACTTGAATATCGCTCACTACGATTTGATACTAAAATTCTAGATACAGAAAACTTTCAAGGAAATGCTGTTGTAAACTACACAGGAAAAGAAGTGGATTATACTAGAGTGATTGAACATAAACACTTTGAATCAACTTCTAGTAAAAAGACAGTAGTAACTTATGAATATCCGGATGATTGGTCTCCAGAAAAAGAAGCTTACTATGTAATTAATGATGATAAAAATAACAATTTAAAAGCAAAATATCAAGAACTAGCAAATAAAGAAGAAAATATAATCTTTGGTGGAAGATTAGCAGAATATAAGTACTACGACATGGATGATGTAATAAGAAGTGCAATGGATACTTACAAGAGGGAAGGATAAAGAAAAGTATATGGAATTAGATAATTTCTTTTTAGCAGAATATGATTCACAAAATATTGATCATAAAACTGTGGTAATCGAATTAGAAAACGATTCTTATGCTAAGAACTATTTAGGTAATTTAAGTTATCATATAGAAAGAATTAATCAAAGAAAAGAAAACAATCGTTGTAATCATGCATATATTGCGTATTATGATGATGTACCAGTAGGCTTTATTTCCATTTATTTAGAACAAGAGATGTATCAAATTAGTTATGGTATTGTTCCAGAAAAAAGAGGAGAATACTTAGGGGCTTTACTATTACAAGAATTCAGTGAAGAAATGTTTGAAGAGTACCCAGAAATAAATACATTAACTCTACTAATAAATAATTTAAATACCGGAAGTAAAAAGACAGCAAACCTAGCTGGATATAATCATATAAGTGGAGCATCACATACAATGAAGAGAATGTAAAAACACATCAATCTGATGTGTTTTTTATTTAAAAATAGACAAGCTTTTAGTTAAAATTTTCTTACGATTATTTCGGTATTTGGTAATCATATCAAAAAAAGTAGATATTTCAGCTAATTTTTCTTGAACAGCAAGAAAATCCTCCTCAGAAATATTAACAGAACGTCTTGCAAATTCACGATAAATAGATGGACTGAATCCCATAACTTTATGAAATGTTTCAGAATAATACTCCAAAGAAGAAAAACCATGAATCATACCAATATTCAAAATAGTTTTATCCGTTTCTTGCAAATCTTTTAATGATTGAAAAATTCTAAGTCGATTAATATAATCCAAAATAGTAACATGAATCTCTTTTTTAAACAATCTCATTAAATAATCTTTATGAAAGAAAAACTTTTGAGATAATTCAATCATAGTAATTTTTCGATTAATATTATCATCAATAAAATCTAACATATCACATACCAAATCATTAGAAAACATAATATCCCCTCAAAACCAGTATAACACAAAAAGTCGCTATTGTTTAAACAATAAAGACATTTCTATGGTTTACTATAGGTGAAAGGAGAGATAATATGCAATATGCAAGATGGGCAGAAGAAAAAGAAATAAAAGAAAGACTATATTCAATAAAACCAAATGAAGAAATTAAAAGAACAGGAGTTCCATTAGTGTATGAAAATGATACATTATATATGGATAATGGAAGAACTCCAACATTACTAATAGGTTCTACAGGTTCAGGAAAAACACAATCTACAATTTTACCAATGTTAAACTTATCAATCAAAGCAAAAGAATCTTTCTTGGTAGTAGATCCTAAAGGAGAAATGTATGAAAGAATAGGAAAAAAAGTTCAAGAAGAAGGATATAAAACAGTTATATTAAACTTTGAGAATACTTCTTTAGGAAATAACTGGAATCCATTATTATTACCATATCAAATATATAAAGAAGGAAATAAAGATAGAGCACAAGAAATGGTAGAAGAAGTAGCTTACTATTTATTCTCTGAAGAGATGAATAAGGAGCAAGATCCATTCTGGCTAAATTCAACAATAGATTATTTTACTGGTTTAGTTTTATACTTATTTACTACAAAAACAGAAAAAGAAATTAGTCTAACAAATGTAGCTTTATTATCACAAAAATTAAATATGGATGAAGAAAGACAAAATTTCTTAAAAGAATTACGTCAATATCCTACAATTTACTTCTATCTAACTACAACATTAGAAGCTCCAAATGAAACAAGAGGAAGTATTGTAGCAGTATTTAATCAAAAAATAAAACCATTTATATCTAAAGAAAATTTATCAAATTTATTAAGCGCAACAGATATAGATTTTAAAGATATTGTAAATAATAAAAGTGCAGTATTTTTAATTGCTAGCTTAACAGAGATATCAAAAAGACTAATACCTTTATATATAAACCAAGTAATAGAAAGTAAAGAAGTATATCAAAACAAAGAACCATACAACATGTTATTAGATGAATTTGGTTGCATGATAAAAATGCAAAACTTTGCCGCAACACTTACAAATGTTAGAGGTTTAAATATTCAAATAATAGCTGTAGTACAAAATTACAAACAATTAGAAAGTGTGTATGGTAAAGAAGATTCAGAAATATTAAAATTATGTTTTTCTAATATTTTATATTTATTATCAAACGATATCTATTCTTTAGAAGAAATATCTAAAATGTGTGGAGAAGTATCCAAAGATGTTCCTTTAATTACTATAGAAGAATTAAAAACAATGAAACATTTTGAAGCAATTGTAATTATGCCAAGATTACATCCATTCAAAACAAAATTACAACCTAACTATAAATTTGACTGGGGATATCAAGAAGAAGCAATAGAAATTCCTAAAAGAAAAATAGTAGAACAAACATATATAGATTAAAAAAATAAAGAGGAAACTCTTTATTTGCTGAAATGAAAAAGTAAATTCCACTTTGAAAAGTTAAATTCCATACTTGACTAA
>OCHK01000209.1_pt1 | contig 79181 bp, 73 predicted proteins | sample 1538551 | NCBI WGS metagenome assembly OCHK01 (sample SAMN04571707, study PRJEB22368) | human gut metagenome | biome: human gut; material: stool | host: Homo sapiens | place: Luxembourg | collected 2012-08-31
CTCTTCCGATATCCGCGAAATAGCGCCAATGGCTGACAATGTTACCCGCACTTATAAGGTTCGTGTCGCAGTACCTAATCTGCCCGCAGCAGTCAAGCTGGGCATGACCGCTAAAGTCCACCTGCAAAACGGTACGGACAGCAGTATCCTGCTGCCGGCCGCCGCCATTTACCAAACCGGCGGCAAACCGCAGGTCTGGCTCGTAACTGATGACAAAGTGCATACCCGTGACGTCTCCATCGGCGGCTACGAAGGCAACAACGTCAGGATCGCTGCCGGGCTGCAGCAGGGCGACATCGTCGTTGTCGGCGGCGTCAATAAACTGGCCGAAAACCAAAGCGTCCGTCTGGAAGCTGGTGGCAGCCAATGAAAAACAACTGGGCCGCCTGGTCGATCAAACATAAGCAAATAATTTACTTTTTTATGTTTCTCTGTCTGGTAATGGGCATCTATTCCTATAATTCTTTAGGCCGCAGCGAGGACCCCAGCTTTACGATCAAGCAAATGGTCGTTTCAGCAGCCTGGCCGGGGGCAACTGCTAAAGAAGTAGAAGAGCACCTGACTGATAAGATCGAAAAGCAGCTGCAGACGGTACCTAATATTGACCGGATAACCAGCTATTCCCGTCCGGGTACGGCAGTTATCAACGTCTATCTGCAGGATACCGTTCCGGTCAAAGAAATCAAGCAGCGCTGGCTGGAATTACGCAATATCGTCAACGACGGTAAAAGCGACCTGCCTGACGGCGCTTTAGGGCCGTTTTTTAACGACCGTTTCGACGATGTATACGGCAATATCTATGCAGTCACCTCGGACAGCTTTTCTTATGAGGAAATGCGCGTCGTCGCCGAAAGCATCAAAGATAAATTTTTCCAGATCCCCGATGTCAAAAAAGTAGAACTGGTAGGCGTACAACCGGAAAAAATCTATATCCAGATGTCCAATGCCAAACTGGCACAGCTTGGCATCCCTGTCAGCACGCTGGCTTCCACCATTCAGGCGGAGACGGCGGTCACACCTGCCGGCATGGCAGAAAGCGACACTACTAACACCTATCTGCGTCTGACCGGTTCTCCTGATACGCTGGACAATATCAGCAATATTCCTATCCAGGCCAATGGCCGCACCTTCCGTCTGGGCGATATTGCCGAAATCAAACGCGGCTACGCCGAACCGGCAGAACCAAAAATGTACTTCAACGGACAGCCTGCCGTCGGTATCGCCATCTCCATGCAGGATGGCGGCAACAATATCAAACTGGGCGAAAATCTTGCCCGTGCTGTCCAGCAGATCCAGAAGGAACTGCCGCTCGGCTTTGAGCTTGGCCAGGTCGCCAACCAGCCGCAGGTAGTAAAAAATGCGATCGATGAATTTACTGACAGCCTGCTGGAAGCTATCCTGATCGTTCTGGCAGTCAGCCTGCTCAGTCTTGGCCGGCGCTGCGGCTATGTTATTTCGGTCTGTATCCCGCTGGTACTTTTAGGTACCTTTATCGGTATGTATGCCATGAACATCGACCTGCAGAAGGTTTCCTTGGGAGCACTGATCATCGCTTTGGGCATGCTGGTCGACGACGCTATCGTTGTTGTCGAACTGATGGAAGTAAAAATGTCGGAAGGCTGGGAACGCACCAAAGCCGCCAGCTACGCCTTTGAAACCTGCGCCATGCCGCTGTTGACAGGCACGCTGATCACCTGCACCGGCTTTATGCCGATCTTCTTTGCCAAATCCAGCGCTGCTGAATTTGCTTCTTCACTTTTTCCAGTTATCTCAACAGCGCTGCTGCTTTCCTGGGTCATTTCCGCTACTGTGGCGCCTGTCCTGGGTCATGCCTGGATCAAACCCAAGCAGCTTATCAATGAAAATGATGTTTACAACACTGCTTTTTATCAAAAATTCCGCAATCTGCTTTCCTGGTCGATGCTGCATCAGAAAATAGTGCTTCTGACTACGCTTGCTGTTTTTATCGGTTCGCTGCTGCTGATCCCCCTGATCAAGCAGGAATTTTTCCCGGCTTCCGTACGTCCCGAACTTTTAGTGGAACTTAACCTGCCTGAAGGCAGCAGCATCAAAGCTACAGATGCAGCCGCCGTCAAACTTACCAATATGCTGAAGGATAATCCCGACGTCGCAAGCATCGGCTCTTATGTAGGCAAAAGCGCGCCGCGCTTCGTCCTGGTCATGGACCCTGTCCAGCCGCGCGACAATTATGCACAGCTGGTAGTAGTCGCTAAAGACATCGACGCCCGTAAACGCCTGGAACCGCAGATACGCGAACTGGTAGCAGGCAACCTGCCCGACGTCGTCAGTTATTCGCGTTCGATCCCGTTAGGGCCGCCGGCAGCTTACCCGGTCATGCTGCGCGTAACGGGGCCTGACGATAATATCGTCAAAGACTACGCTCAACGGGTACGTACAGTTATGGCCCAAAATCCCGCCGTAACTATGACCCGCTTCGACTGGATGGAACAGGCCGGCGCTGCCAGGCTGACTATTGATAATGATAAGCTGCGGCAAATGGGGCTGAGCCGGAAGGAAGTTGCCACTGCCCTGCAGGCCGAAATTTCCGGCTATACAGTAGCGCAGTATCTGGAAGGTGACCAGGCTATCGACATGGTCTTTCGCCTGCAGCCCATCGACCGGGCTACCGTCACCGAACTGGAAACCTTAACGATCCCTACCTCTGCAGGCGCTGTACCGTTGTCGCAGGTAGCACGCCTCAGTTACGAATCAGAAAACAGTATGCTCTGGCGCCGTAACCTGCTGCCGACAATAACCGTCTGCGGCGGTATCGGCGAAGGTGTAACCGGCAACGACATTACGCAGCAGGTTTATAATGACCTGGCCGAGCTGCGGCAAAACCTGCCCCCGGGAGTTACGATCGAGATCGGCGGCAGTCTGGAGGACAGCGCCAAAACCCTGGGCTATCTTTTAGAACCGGTACCCGTAATGCTGCTGCTCATGATGATACTTTTGATGCTGCAGCTGAAGGACATCCGCAAGCTGTTCATCATCCTCTGTACGGCACCGCTTGGTATAACAGGCGTCATGCTGGGACTGATCATCTTCAACGCGCCGCTGGGTTTTATGGCCGAGCTTGGCATCCTGGCCCTGACAGGCATCATCATTCGTAATTCTGTCGTTCTGATAGATCAGATCGACCTGCATCTGCAGGCCGGCAAATCACCCTGGGAAGCTGTCCTTGAATCGGCAATCGTGCGTTTCCGCCCCATTATCCTGGCGGCGCTGACAACGATCCTGGGGCTGATACCAATGTTTGCCAGTCCCTTCTGGAATTCCATGGCCGTAGCCATTGCCTGCGGACTTTCCGCAGCGACGCTGCTGACCCTGATCGTTTTACCGGTCATCTATGCGGCTGTTTTTAAAATCAAACCTGAATAAATCAAAAAAAGAAGACTGCGAGTCATATAACTCGCAGTCTTCTTTTTTATTGCAACAGCTTAATCCTTTTTCAAAATGACACGTGCCAGTTTGCAAATAACCTTCAATTCTTCCATATCTGCTTTTTCAAGCACTGTCTTCAAATCATCGTTAAAAATAACCTGACTGTTGCTGACAGTATCACTCAAAAACTCATCGACGGAAGTATTCAGCGCATTGGCGATAGCGACCAGGGTTTCCAGACCGATTTTAGTATGAGCAGTTTCAATATTACTCATATGCGGTTTGGAAATACCGATTTTCTCTGCCAGATCTTTTTGCAGAACGCCTTGTTTGATCCTCGTCAATTTTATTCTCTTGCCAATGGAACAGTAATCAATCATCATGAATAAGCCTCCCCGTATATTTTTTCATATTCGTATTAGCATATAAATTTCACTATCAGGTATGCAAAATTTGCTATGCATAAATTATATAACATAAAATTTAATTTTGTAAAGTTCTTAAACGCTATTTATTAGCTATTTTTGATGTTTATATACGAAAGTATATCCAACTTAACAAAAAATAAAGCACAACGATGTTGTGCTTTACATATTTTCTCTGTTTTTGTTTTTACAGCCTAAATTCTTTCCACCAGCGCCCTTAACGCCAAAGCATAGCCCTGAAACCCCAATCCGCAGATCTGACCCAGGCAGCCGGCCGCCGTTACCGACTTATGCCGAAACTCTTCCCGGGCGTGGATATTGCTTAAATGCACCTCGACGGCAGGCAGCGCAACCGCCTTGATAGCGTCCAGCAATGCCACGCTGTAATGCGTAAGCGCCGCCGGATTGATAACAATACCGTCAAATTTGCCATAGGCCTGCTGGATCAGCGTTACCAATTCACCTTCAAAATTACTTTGGACCAGCTCTACTTCCACATTCAGCGCCGCCGCTTCCTGCCTGATATATTCGCATAGGGCGGCATAATCCTGTTTGCCATAAATATTTTTTTCACGTATGCCCAGCATATTGATATTCGGGCCATTCAAAACCAGAATTTTTTTCATCAGCTTTCTCTCCTTACCAGCTCCAGCAATGCCTGCAGTGCCGCCTCCCGCTCACCGTTGTTATCGACGCTGTGATCGTGGTATCTGCGATACAGCTCGATCCTTTCAGCATATAAATCAAAAATCCTCTGCCGCCCTGCCGCTAACAGAGGCCTGCTTGCCGTATCCACGTCCTGCACGATTTTTTCAGGCAGACGGTCCAGGAACACGATCATCCCGCTGGTTTTAAATATCTCTATATTCTCGGCGCGTTTGACCACGCCGCCGCCAGCTGCGATCACACAGCCGTCCAATCCCGAAAGATACTTTACTGTCCGCGTTTCTGCATCGCGAAAGCACTCTTCGCTGACTGCGAACAGTTCTTTGATGCTTCTGCCTTCGCGCTCTTCCAACACACTGTCGGCATCATAAAAGGGACGCTGCAGTTGTTGTGCCAGCAGTTTTCCCAAAGTTGATTTACCACAACCCGGCATACCGATCAAAATAATATTTTTCATAGCTGTTTTTCCATAGCAGCAGCGATCCTGATAATAACATCATTGGAAATCTCCCTCTGCAGCCAGATCTCTTCTGCCGCTACAGCCTGCGCTACCAGCATAAACATCCCGTTCACAGCCTTCTTGCCCATTTGTTCCGCCTGCTGTAAAAACAGCGTTTTCGCAGGATTATAGATCAGATCCACAGCAGTCTCAAAATGCTCGATCGTTTCCAAACCGACCGGAGCAGCATCAGATTTGGGATACATGCCCACAGGCGTACAGTTGATCAGTAAATCGCCTGTATACCGCTCTAAATGCACATAATTAACGAATTGTGTCGGTACACTGCTGCAGAGAGTTTTCATATATGGGGCGATGTGCTGCGTGTTGCGGGAAACCAAAAATATTTTGGATACTCCGTGATCGATCAGATATTGCAGTACCGCCCTGGAAACACCGCCCGTACCCAGCACAGCCGCGCTTTTTCCCTGCACTTCAATGCCATTGTTTTCCAGCAGACGTCCAAAACCTGCATAATCAGTATTATAGCCGCGGATAGCGCCATTATAAAAATGGATCGTATTGACAGCGCCAATCTCCTGCGCTTCCATACTTAAGGTAGTCAAAGCCGCCATAACATTGATCTTGTGCGGAATAGTGACATTGACCCCACTGTATTTACCACGCAGCTCATGCACGCTCGTATATAATTCTTCAGGAGCTATCTCCAGCAGGTCATAAGTTCCTTCAATACCCAGTTCCTTAAAGATCATCTGATGTATCTGCGGTGACAGGCTGTGCCCCAAACGCGCTCCAATCAAGCCAAAATGAACCATGATACCAGCCTCCTATCTGCCGTCGGCAGGATAATTGCCTAAAATCTTACAATATGCACAGCTGTCAGAAAGCTGCTCTAAAGCCTGACGAACTCTTTCTTCACGCAGATTGCCCACCAGATCGATATGGAAGAAATATTCCCATGATTTACCCTCGATCGGGCGTGATTCCAAATTCATCATATTCAAACCACTGTGATAAAAATGTCCTAAAGTCCTGTAGAGTGAGCCCGGCTCATGCTTCACAGCAACTACAACTGTGATCTTATTGGCATTGGGAGCCTGTTCCGCCTCTCTGGCGATCACGATAAACCGGGTATAATTATTGGAATTATAGTTGATATTGGCAGCCAGGATCTGCAATCCATACATCTCTGCGGCCTGCTTGCCGGCCACAGACGCCAAATGCCTGTCCTGCTTTTCCCTCACTGCTTCGGCACTTTTAGAGGTGCTGAAATATGGCACCAGCTCCATCTGCGGGTACTGGTGGAAAAACTCTTTACTTTGCGCGAAGCCCTGCGGATGCGAATATACAGTCGTAATATCTTCCAGCTTAGCACCCTGGATACCCAGCAGGTTATGCTCGATCTTTACGCATTGCTCGCCAACGATGGAACAGTCATGGTGCCGAAGCAGATCATAGACTTCGGTAATGCCGCCTGTCGAAGAATTTTCGATCGGCAAAACGCCGTATTTGATCTCACCATTTTTAACAGCCTGTACGACATCTTCAAACAGTGCATAATGATGCCTGTTGATATGCTGCCCTGCAAAATATTTTTCCAGTGCCTGATGGCTGTAAGAACCAGGCATACCAAAGCAGCCTACCTCCATGACCTGATCCTGCGGCAAAACTCTTGACTCGGCCAGCAGCACATGCTCCAAAGCCTTGCTTTGCTCCATGATCGTCTTCATCATCGCCGCCGCTGCCGGCGCATACTCCTGATGCTGCAAACGCGCGCAGGCCTTTTCCAGAACCTTCGCTTCCCTCGCTGCATCCAGCACCGGCAGTCCATGCTGCTTTTTATACGCCGCCACTTCCAGCACGGCCTCCAGCCGTTCTTCCAAAGCCGCTATCAGCTGGGCGTCGATCTTATCGATACGGCTGCGGATCGCCTCTAAATCCAAATTTTCCATGCTTACACCTCACCGTTAATATCAGCAGTCAACAGCATATCCAAGACAGTCCAGGCCGTAACACCCTCCACAACAGGTACAGCCCGCTGCACGATGCAGGGATCGTGACGGCCTTTGATTTCCAGCACCGTGTTTGTATGCTCAGCCACATTGATCGTTTTCTGCGGCAAAGCGATCGATGGCGTCGGTTTGAACCCGACTTTGAATACTACCGGCATTCCGTTGGTGATACCACCTAAAATACCGCCGTTGTTATTAGTCTCCGTCAGCACCGAATCGCCGTCATAATACAGCGGATCGTTAGCTTGTGAACCGGTACTGCGGCAAAAACCAAAGCCCAGCCCAAACTCCAGTCCCTTGACAGCCGGAATGGAAAACAACACATGCGCAAGACGGCTTTCCAGCGAATCAAAAAAAGGTTCGCCCAAACCGGCCGGCAGATTGAGCGCCATGCACTCCACACTGCCGCCAACAGAATCCTGCCGCTCGCGCGCTTCCATGATCAGCGCCTGCATTTCTGCTCCCCGCACATCGTCCAGCACGGCAAAATCTTTCTGCCGCAGGCTCGTCAATAATTCGGCAGTTTCGCCCAATGGGTCAAACTTCCTGTCACAAATCTCACCCACATTATTGATATGCGCCCCTACCACAATGCCATACCGTGCCAATGCCAGTTTGGCAACAGCGCCCATAAACACCAACGGCGCAGTCAGACGGCCGGAAAAATGGCCGCCGCCGCGGTAATCATTAAAGCCTTTATACTTGATCCTGCCGGAATAATCAGCATGCCCAGGCCGCATATTATCTTTTAAAATACTGTAATCCGTAGAATGACTGTCACTGTTGGGGATCAGCGCGCACAAAGGCGTCCCCGTTGTGCGGCCTTCAAAAACGCCGCTTTGGATCGTAAAGGCATCTTTTTCCTGACGCTGGGTCGAAAGCAGGTTCCGACCCGGAGCACGGCGCTCCATTTCGCGTTTGATGAAAGCAAGATCCAGCTCCAGGCCCGGCGGTAAACCGTCAATGACAAGACCAATAGAGGACCCATGAGATTCGCCAAAAATCGTCATTTTTATTTTTCTGCCATAAACACCACTCATACGCTTTCACCCATTCCCACAGTTTCAATATTTCCGCCCAGCGCTGCAAAATCCTGCCAAAATTCAGGATATGATTTTTGAACACATTCGCTGCCGCTGATAACGACCGCCTCCCGGCAGACCAAGCTCGCTACCGCCAAACTCATGGCGATGCGGTGATCGTTCCAGGCGTCAACACAGCCGCCCCGCAGTCCTTCCGGCCGCCCCTTGATAAGCAGTCCGTCAGGCAGTTCGGTAACAGCCGCTCCCAGCTTATTCAATTCACTGGTCATTGCTGCCAGACGGTCACATTCCTTGATGCGCAGCCGCCCGGCATTGATTATTTCCGTTGTACCTTCACTGACAGCCGCCAGCACCGTTAAAACAGGAATAATATCGGGACAGTCGGCAGCGTCGATAACGACGCCCTTAGTCGGCGCAGGCAGCGCAGTATAATTACCTTCGGCATCGGAGGTTATTTTTCCTCCCATGCGGCTGATGATGCCGGCAACCACCCTGTCGCCCTGCAATGAAGCAGTATGCAGGCCAGTACAGGTAATCTGTCGGCCCAGCGTCCCGGCCACAAGCCAGAACGCCGCCTGGGACCAGTCGCCTTCCACCATGCTGCGTCCGCCGCGATACCTCTGGCCGCCGCGAATATGATATTTATAATAATTTTCGTGTTCGATAATAATACCGTACTTGGCCAGACACGACAAAGTCAGATCAACATAGCTCTGCGATTCCAGCCCTGAAGTAATTTCCAAAACAGAATCACCCTCCAGCAGCGGCAGTGCAAACAGCAGCCCGCTGATAAACTGCGAGCTGACATTGCCAGGCAGCTCATAAGCGCCGCTTTGCAGCACCCCGTTGACCGTCAAAGGCAAATCCCCTTTCGCAGCAGTTGTATAGCGCAGGCCCTGCCTGTCAAAAATATCATAATAAGCCTGCAAGGGACGTGTTACCAGCTTACCGTGCCCGGTAAAGGTCAGCGGCGCACCGCATAAGGCTCCCAGCGGTATCATAAAACGCAGCGTCGAGCCTGATTCGCCACAGTCAACAGCACTGCGTGCAGCCCGCACCCTGCCGCTGCCACTGATGGCAAAAGCCGTGCGGCCCGCTCTGGACGAAGGAACTTGCTGAAAGCTGATCCCCAACGCTTCCAGGCAGCGTAAAGTAGCCTCCATATCGGCAGACATACTGATATTATCAACAATACTGGTACCGTCCGACAACCCGGCACAGATGATTTCCCTGTGCCCCATGCTTTTAGACGAAGGCGCGCAAACGCTGCCGCCAAGCTTCGCCGGTGTGATCTTCAATGTCGTCATACGTTCTCCTGTCCAATATAGGCAGGCAATTCCTGCCAGTCTATTTTATGCAGGCGGCCAACGCCTGTTTTTTCAATGATTACCAAAGTGATTTTTCTGCCGCTTTTTTTCTTATCCAAAGCCATCACCTGCAAAATTCCCCGGGCATTGAACGACGCCGTTACCGGCAAGCCGAACTTCTGTAAGACGCTGCTTATCTGCGCAGCAGTACCAGCGGCTGTCAGCCCCAGCTTTTCTGTTTGCCGCGTCAGCTGCACCATACCGATACCAACGCCTTCACCATGAGTATAAGTAGTAAAGCCGCAGCATTGTTCAATGGCATGTCCGATAGTATGCCCAAAATTCAGCAGCATCCTTTCCCCTGTGTCAAATTCATCCTTTTCAACGATTCTCGCTTTGATATTACAGCAGGTCTCGATAATACTGTCCGCCTGCTCCAGCAGCTCCGCGTCACTGTCAATGGCAGCGATCTGCTCAAACAGTGCGGCATCGCAGATGCAGCCGTATTTGATCGCTTCCGCCAGCCCGTCATGCAAAAAGCGCAGCGGTAAACTTTGCAGCAGCTCCGGATCGATAAACACTGCTTTCGGCTGATAAAAACTGCCAACCAGATTTTTACCTGCCGGGAGGTCGATCGCTACCTTCCCGCCGACACTGCTGTCGATCTGCGCCAGCAGCGACGTCGGCACCTGGATAAAATCAATGCCGCGCAGAAAAGTCGCCGCCGCCAGGCCGCCCAGATCGCCGGGCACCCCGCCCCCCAAAGTCAGGAGCAGGTCGCTGCGCGTCAGCCCGGCCCGTGCCAGTTCATCATAAACGTAACCCAGCGTAGCCAGATTCTTGCTTTGTTCCCCAGCCTCAAAAACGATCCTGGTCACCTCAAAACCGCTGTCAGCCAAAGTACGTTCCAACCGCTCGCCATATAAAGGGTCCACATTACTGTCGCTAATGACAGCCGCTTTGGCAGCAGCGGAAAGTGCTCTGGCCTTCGGGCCGATCTGGTCCAGCAGTCCGGCCGCGATCTCGATCTTATATGTTTTTTCACCCAACGCCACTGTGATCGTACGCATCAGTATAAATCCTTTCTTTTCGCCGCCGCTTCCCGCATCATTTCCTGCAGAGCCGTGGCATCATTGGCCGTCAAAGCCTCGCTCCAGCGTTCCAGCTGCTGACGAAATGCCGCCAACTCCTGCAGAACGTTTTCCCGGTTCGCTAAAAACAGATCGCTCCACAAATACGGATTGATATCCGCGACGCGGGTACCGTCGCGAAAGCTGCCGGCAATAAAATATTTCGTGTTTTCATTATAAGAAGCACTGTTGATCAGCGCTACCGCTAAAGCATGCGGCAAATTGCTGGTATAGGCAATGATGCGGTCATGCTCGGCGGCATCTACCCGCACTACCTGCCCGCAGCCGATCGCATATGCGAAGCTGCTTAACCAGGCAATCGCCTCACTGCTGTTAAAAGCTGCTGGCACCACGATATAATTGGCGCCGTCAAAAATCTCAGCCTGGGACATACCCAAACCGCTGCCCTGACGGCCGGCCATCGGATGCCCCGCAATAAATTCCATCCTACCGGTAAGAAGTCGCTGCACGTCCTCTGGCAAGCTGCCCTTGATACCTGTGGCATCAGTTATCAAAACATCGCTTTTCAAAAAAGGCACTGCGCTTTTTACAAACCCCAGTGTAGCCGCCGGATAAACCGAGCAAATCACCACATCTGCCGCTTTCAGTTCAGCGCCGGCCTTCAAAACAGCTTCGTCGATAAGAGCCTGCTCCTGCGCCTGCCGCAGCACCTCGCCGTCGGTATCGACACCGATGATCTTTTTGACGCCCAAACGCCGCAGCGCTTTGGCATAAGACCCGCCGATGAGACCCATACCGACCACAGCAAAAGTAAGCTGCTGCCAATCCGTGCTTCTAAAACCACTTTCCACTGCCTTCACCTCGTTAAACTTTCTCCATGCTGCAATCCTACGATAATTGAAACGGCCCGTTGCTTTTCAGCAAACAAACAGCCGTTTTTAACATTATTATACTATATCCTACATCTCTCTGCCGATTATTTGCGCAATGCCCTTCAGCTCGCCCATCAGATGGGCAAAGCGTTCCGGCTTCAGGGACTGGGCCCCGTCGCACAAGGCATGCTCGGGATCGTTATGTACTTCGATGATCAGCCCGTCAGCACCGGCGGCAATGGCAGCTTTGGCCATCGGTTCAACCATCCACCACATGCCGGAAGCATGGCTCGGATCAATGACGATCGGCAGGTGGCTGAGTTTTTTTACAGCCGGGATCGCGCTAAGGTCTAAAGTATTGCGGGTATAAGTTTCAAAGGTGCGGATACCGCGCTCGCACAAAATAACGTTATCATTACCGCCGGCCATGATATATTCCGCCGACATGATCCATTCTTCTATCGTTGCTGATAAACCGCGTTTCAGTAAGATCGGTTTATTGGTCTTGCCCAGCTCCTTCAGCAGCTCAAAATTCTGCATATTGCGTGCGCCGACCTGGATCACATCCACATCCTCAACAAAGCGTTCGATCTTATCAGCCGACATGATCTCGGTAACGATCGGCAGTCCGGTTTCCTGTTTGGCGATCTTTAAAAGCTCCAGACCTTTTTCTTTCAGGCCCTGGAAGGAATAGGGAGAAGTACGCGGCTTGAAAGCGCCTCCGCGCAGCAGTGCCGCCCCACCGAGTTTAACGGATTTAGCCACGGAAATGATCTGTTCTTCTGTTTCCACAGAACAGGGGCCAGCCATAACAACGATTTTTTTACCGCCGATCTTGATCCCGTTCACATCGATAACACTGTCTTCAGGATGGAACATCCTGTTAGCGCGTTTGAACGGTTCCTGCACACGCATGACCTTTTCTACCCAGTCATTGACGCGCAGCAGATTGATATCCAGAGTACTGGTATCGCCGATAACGCCCAGGATCGTCATATTGACGCCGACGATCTCGTTGATCTGGAAGCCGTTATCGATCAGCCCGTTTTTGATTTTCTCACATTCCTGCAGCGGTGCGCCTGGTTTCATTACAATAATCATTTTTTGTTCTCTCCTTTTTTGTTCTCTCCTTTTGATTTATATGCTTAATTTTAATTATAACCTATTAAATCTCACGCCCAACAGCTCCTGCAATGATCTGCAGATCCTGCATCAGTCTGCCAAAGCGTTCCGGCTTCAAAGATTGGGCCCCGTCGCACAAGGCATGTTCAGGATCGTTATGCACTTCGATGATCAGTCCGTCGGCCCCTACAGCCACAGCCGCCTTGGCCAGCGGTTCGACCATCCACCACATGCCGGCCGCATGACTGGGGTCAACGACGACCGGTAAATGACTGAGTTTTTTTACAGCCGGGATCGCGCTCAGATCCAAAGTATTACGGGTATAATTTTCAAAGGTACGGATCCCGCGCTCACATAAAATCACATTATCATTACCGCCAGCCATAATATATTCGGCCGACATCAGCCATTCTTCTATCGTTGCCGACAAACCGCGTTTCAGCAAAATCGGTTTGCTGGTCTTGCCCAGCTCCTTCAAAAGCTCAAAATTCTGCATGTTGCGGGCGCCGACCTGGATCACATCCACATCCTCAACAAAGCGTTCGATCTTATCAGCTGACATGATCTCGGTGATGATCGGCAGGCCGGTAGCAGCTTGGGCCTCTTTTAGCAGATCCAGCCCGCTCTCCTGCAGCCCCTGGAAAGAGTACGGCGAAGTACGCGGCTTAAACGCGCCTCCGCGCAGGATCGCTGCGCCCATCTGCTTGACATCCCTGGCTACGCCGATGATTTGTTCCCGTGTCTCTACTGAACAGGGCCCCGCCATCACTGTGATCTTTTTACCACCCACCTGCACACCGCAGACATCGACAATGCTGTCTTCCGGATGAAACATCCTGTTGGCACGTTTGTAAGGCTCCTGTACGCGCATGACCTTGTCGATGCAGTCATACACCCGCAGCTGGTTCATATCAAAGGCTGCTGTATCGCCTACCACACCAAACAGGGTAAAATTAGCGCCGCGGCTTTCATGGATCTGGAAGCCTTTGCCCTCCATCAAATTTTTTACTTTTAATTCTTCTGCTGCGGGAACCCCCGGTTTCATTACTATGATCATTTATCTCCACTCCTTAACTTCATTTTTATTTACACAAGATAATAAAAAAATCAGGCCTCGTAAGAGAGCCTGATTAAAAATTCATCTTCTTAGTTTACAGCAGCATATCTCAGCTACAGTATCGGCATCTGTTTACGGTAATAGAATTATGCAGTTTTGAGCAAGTAAAATAACCAGCGCTAAAATAAAAATAGCCCCGGCTAAAGTCAAAAGCATATTCATTTACCAAATTAGTTTTCAAAACAGATTCCACGATTTTACCCACCCAATTTAAATTTCTTGTGTAAAACTTAATTGCTGTTATTTTAGCCCCGTATAAAAACAGTGTCAAGCGAAAGTATAAAATTCAAAAAAATTAATTTTTATACATCAACTATTGTAAACAATGTTACAACAAATTCAATGCAGCACGCCATTGATACCACTGCCCAGCGTCATCACTCCGCCTATCAACACCACCAGCAGCGCAATGCGTTTGAATAAATGCTGGTTGATCCGAAAAAACATTTTTTCTCCCAGCCACCAGCCTAAAAGCACCGCCGGCAGCACATACAGCGACAAAGCAAGCAAATTGCCGCCCTGAAAAGTGCCCGCCACAAAAAAACTGCCCAAAGTACAGAAGCTGCCAATAGCAAAAATCCAGATCATATTGGCACGCAGCAGATTTTTCTCCATATTCTCACTCAAAAAATACAAAGCTATCGGCGGCCCGCTGATACTGGTCGTAGCACTGAAAAAGCCGCTTAAAAAGCCGGCCGAGACACGGCCCAGCTTTTTATTCCTGACCTCAGGCACAAAATTCAGTTCCATTAAAAGCGTCACCAGCAAAAGCGCGACACCCAGTAAAATCTTTAAATGATTGGCATCGGCCACCTTCAGCAAATACGCGCCGGGAATAATGCCCAGCAGGCTTCCGCCAGCCGTTATCAGTACCGTCGACCAATCAAACTGGCCCCAGGTACGCCACATCATGATCACACGCACAATAACGCCGGCCACAATAACGAACACGACCGTCTCTTTCGGCCCCATCACAAGTGTCAGTACCGGCGCGGCAATCAGCGCAAAACCAAAACCCGTTACCGTGCTGAAAAAAGTAGCGGCAAACAAAATCAACGAAGCCACTGTTAATACAAAATAATCCATGATTTCTCTCCGCTCTCTGTTTGAAATAACTATCTGCATTATAACATAAAAAAGAAGCCCCTACAAAACGGAGCTTCTTTTCGGTCAACTTATTTCAGCCATTGCCGTATGGTTTTTTTCAACAGCTTTAGTTCAAACGGTTTCGCTATATGAGCGTTCATACCCGCAGCCAGCGCCATTTTCACATCTTCTGAAAAAGCATTGGCCGTAATGGCAATGATCGGTATCCGAGCGGCATCATTACGGGCGGCAGCTCTGATCGCTTTGGCCGCTTCGTAACCATTCATTACCGGCATCTGGATATCCATAAAAATCAAATCATAATATCCTTCAGGTGACGCCAGGAATTTTTCCAAAGCTTCCACCCCATCAGCAGCAGCCTCACAAGTCAATCCCACCAGCTTCAAAAACTCCAAAGCAATTTCCAGATTGATCGCATTATCCTCAACTACCAGCACCCGTTTACCGCTGTAATCAATATCAGCAATATTTTCCAAATCACCAACAGACTGTTCCCCAGCAACTGTAATATCATTCCGCTGCTGCATCTTCAGGCAAACAGAAGCAGTGATCTTGCTGCCCTTGCCTATACAGCTTTCAACATCTATCGATCCGTTCATCAGCTTTGCCAGATTCAAACTGATCGTCATCCCCAGACCGGTTCCCTGTATTTTACTGACTCGTGAATCTTCTGCCCTGATAAACGGTTCAAAAATACGCTCGATAAAACTTTTTTCCATCCCAATGCCGTTATCTTCTACAATAAAATCAAAAACGGCCAAATCATGCGGTAATGGTTTAACTAAAACAGTCAGCTTGATCACTCCGCCATCAGGCGTATATTTGACGGCATTAGAAAGCAGGTTCAACAATATCTGCTGAATCCTCAATGCGTCGCCCAGCACGACTATGTTCTCTAACGACGCCATTTCCACAACCAGTTGGTGCCGTTTTTCCTCAACCGAAGGTTTGATAATATCCACTGCTGCTTCCACTTTTTCCTTCAACGCGAAAGACTCCAGAGTTAATTCCGTTTTACCGCTTTCGATTTTCGACATGTCCAGAACCTCATTCAGCAGCTCCAGCATATGTTTTCCCGAAACAACGATCTTCTTCAGATAATCATCCACCTGCTTTTTATCGGCGCAATGCTCTGCTAAAGCGGCCAGCCCCATGATCGCATTCATCGGCGTTCTAATATCATGCGACATCTTCGAAAAAAATTCACTTTTAGCCTGATTGGCCTGCAACGCCAGCTGATAGGCGTCGCTGATTATCTGTTTATTAGCTTCTTCCTGCATGGTACGTTCATGAATATCGCGCATCGTAACCAGAATCTTATCTTTGATGCCGTCAAAATAAGATATTTTAACTTCTTTATGCCTGGCGCCAGTCTGCACAGAAGAACGAAAATAAAACATCACTGCATCCTCTTGCTCCAGCCGGGTTAAAAACTGCTCCAAGCCGCCGGCAAGCAATTTTTGCCGATCTTCCTCATGCACAAAACGTTCAATAAATACGGGCAGCTGCTCAGTAATGCACCCCTGTAACGGCAGGGGCTGTCCATTAAAATGGCTGGCAAACCGCATCACATAAGCACTATTTGGCAAATCGCAAATACAAACAGCATCATAATCCTGCTCCACCGTAAAATTATAAATAGACTGCAGCTCGATTTTTTCAAGCTCCATATCTTTTTGCTCATTGATATCCTCGATAATACCAATAACAAACTTTGGTTTCCCCGTCTCATCATAAGACATCACCGTCAGCGTGACACGCATCCAATACTGACCGCTTTTATCGCACAGCACGGCAGCAGACGTTTTAGCGCCGTTATCGATAGCCGCATACATTTCATAAAACTCTTTTTGCGTTTCTGGTGCAATAAAATCCTCAGCAAAACTTTCCGGCATATTATAATATTCTGCAGCACAGTTAAAATAACTACTGGTCCGTAAAGGAATAACCTCCAGTTTTTTCTGCGGATAGTAATAAAAATAGAAGATCTTCGTTCCTTCTAAAATCTGCCGTAAAAGTTCCTGAGAACCCCTTTCCTGCTCAATAAGCTCCAAATTGAGCAATTCGGTCTTCTTTTTGCTGTCGACGTCTATAAAAACGCTCTGAATAACCAATTCATCATCAATATTTCTCACATATTCCGCACTGCCAATGATCCAGCAGGTATCACCATCCTTGCGCAGCGAGCGGTATTCATATGATTGCTTTTTCCCAAAGGCCAGGACCTCCTGCAGCGCAGACATTACCCCATTGCGGTCCTCTGGCGCTACAAGCTCCTGCATCTGCCAGTTTTTCTTCTGCCAGAATTCTTTTTCCGTATAACCTAAAATTCTGATGGCCTCTCTATTAGCGCTCTTAAAAACCATTTTGCCATCAGAATTTACTGTATATTGGGTAATGCCACACAAAACAGATTGAAACAGCTCATTATAATACTCACGCTGCCTTTTGACCTCGGTCAGCTGTTTACCCTGCAAAATATTTTTTTGACGCAGAAATTCTATATCGCTGGCGTTTTGATGATAACCGCGAATATAATAATAATTTTCGTCTTCTTTATACAGCGTCCCGCTGCATCTGATAAAAATAACGCCCCATTCAGGATGCTCCCAGCGATACTGCACCTCCACCAGACGCTGGCTTTCTATTATCTGCCTGATATATCTCTGAACAATACCAATATCCTCTTCGATGATCCTCCGCGCAAAATGGGCATAATTATCCTCAGGTGACAGGCTTGCCTTTAAACCAAGCAGCTCCAGCATTCTTGTATCAGCATACAAAAATGACTTATCGCTGTGTTTATCTATTTCCAAAACCCACAAGCCTATATTACTGGTCAGCAAAATTTCTTTCATCCAGCTAAAGCTATTAAAGAGGTCCTCCGTATAATTTATGCCACTCATAACTATACCCCATTATTTATTGAAATATTTCTTTACTGTTTTAATTATACCTTACTATTATTTTATTTCCAATACTTAATATTTTAAAAACATTTTAGATTTTCAAAAAACCAGTTCAAAAAAATAATCCCGGCATAAGCCGGGATTATTTTCAGCCATTGCTGTTTTTTCCTTTTTCAGTCAGCAGCGTCCAGCCTTCTTCCTGCACGATCAGGCCTTCCTTCATCAAATGGCCTAAAGCACGTTTGAAAGCCGCTTTGCTGATACCGAATTTCTCCTTGATGATCTCCATCGGTGTTGTATCGCAGTAAGGCATCTTACCGTTACGCTTATGCAAAAAACTTAAAATATCTTCCGCATCGGCAATCATCGCATTTTCTTTTTGCTGCCGCAAAGAAAGATTTATTCTGCCATCCTCGCGAATATAAGTAATGCGCGCCGTGATCTCCTGACCAAAATCCAACCGTCCGCCAGGAACCTCGCTGCGGTGCAAAAACGCTAAAAAGCGCTGATTGGTAAAAATAAAGAAGCCTTCCGGCAGGATATTATAGATAGTTCCGGTCACGCTGTCGCCAACCTTGACGCCAGTAGCAGGCCGGGACGCCTTCAGCATCTCTTCCTCTACCCGCATACTTACGGCAGGGCGCCCTGTCTTATCACGGTACAGCTTGATCCAGACCAGCTGTCCCGGCGATACATGGCCGCGCATTTCACTGTACGGCAAAAATACGCCGCGTTCAGCGCCGATATCCACAAAGCCGCCGTCCCTGGTCACGCTCAAAACCTTCACGTAACCGATCTGGCCTTCGCGCATTTTCGGCAGCTTCTGACTGGCCGTCAACCGACCATGCGGATCTTTATACAAATAAACTTTTACCGCATCACCGACATTTACCGCTTCCGTCTGCTGCAGCTTATGCAGCAGGATATCGTCAGAAGTATCGCCGGTCCCTGCATCAAGAAAAGCACCCATTTCGCCCAGTCGTGCTACCTTTAAGGTAACAACGTCGCCGGCACGGTATTTAAGCTGCTTTGCCCCATCCTTTACATCAGTCATTTTTGATCTCCACAAATTCTTCCGACGGAGCATCGGCCCACAGTTGTTCCAGATTATAGAACTCGCGCTCTTCATCAATGAAAATATGCGCTACACAATTGCCGTAATCCATCAAAATCCAGCGGCCCTCAGCATAGCCTTCTTTGTGCGTCACAAAAACGCCTGCCTCCGCCAATTTATCTTCGATATTGTCAGCAATAGCTTTAACTAAAATATTATTTCCAGCGCTGGCAATAATAAAATAATCAGTTACAGGAGAAATATTCTCCATATTCAGCAGCAAAATATCCTTCGCCTTTTTATCGCTGGCTGCCGCCGCGATCCTGTTTGCAATTTCTTTAGTGGTTAAACCCATCTTTTCGCCTCCTTTATTCCTGCTCATCTTCATCATCTTTCATATAGGGAATGCCAACTTCGTCCAAAGATTTTTGAACTTCCTCGCGTGAGGTAGCCCAATAGCTGATACCTTCGGTATCGTCAAAATTACCATACAGCATACCCGACTTGACCTTTTCATCGCCAAACAGCTTAAAGCTGTTGGCCGCCTTGATCATCGTCAAGGTATTCATATCAGTCTCCACATGCCTGTCAACAGTCGAAAACAGTGCCGGAATCTTGGTCACAGTATCGATATTAAAAATCTGTGCCGCCGCCGCCTTCATAAACTTCTGCTGACGCTGCACGCGGCCAATATCACCCAGCTCGTCTTTGCGGAACCGTACATACTCTCCGGCCCGTTTACCGTCCAGATGCTGATAACCATGCTTGATATCGATCACCAGATCGGCATAAGGATCTTCATAATACATATCCTTTTCCACATACAGATCGACGCCGCCGATCAAATCAATGACATCGATAAAAGCGCGCCAGTCCACTAATACATAGTAATGGATCGGCACCTGCAGCAGATTGGCCACTGTTTGCTTGGCCATCATTACCCCGCCGTAGGCATAGGCAGCATTAAGCTTATCCCAGCCGGGACGACCGGGGATCTGCACCTTAGTGTCACGCGGCAGCGACAGCAGCGCTACCTTGTTTTCACCGGGGTCAAAACTGGCCAGCATCATGGCGTCAGTCCGCTTGGGCTCGTCCGGCGCGGCATCACTATCGCCATCATCAATGCCCAAAAGCAGAATGTTGATACGCTTGTTCAAAATTTCATTCTGGGTTATCTTATCGCTGGCGCCCACAACATCCACCTTCGGCGGATTGATAAAAGTATCGTAGACCCAGACCGTACCCCAAAAAGCACCTGTCAAAAGCGCCGCTAAAACCAGCAGTACAAATACCAGCCGGCCCCAGCGCAATTTGCGCTTCCTGCGAACCGGCCTGATTTCTCTATTTTCTTCCACAGACATGGCATCTCCTACAAATTCAATTTAAGCCTTTTAAACTTAGCCGCCAATTCGTTATAGCCGTCAATACAATTAGGATGTACCAAAAGATCGTATTCCAGCAGATAACGTATCGTCTGTGCGTAAGCCTTCATCATCGCCTGCTCCAGATCGACCTTTGCCAGCTGACGCATTTCATCGATACCGGCAAAATCGCGGGTCGGTTCCAACAGATCCGCCAGATAAACAACCATCGCCGTCTGGCTCATTCCGGCAGCGCCAGTAGTATGATACCTGATCGCATCCAAAATCTCCGGATCAGTAACTCCATATTTTTGCCGGGCATAATACACGCCCAGTTTGGCGTGCAGCAAAATCGGCTGGTTCCTTTCGACATCGTCCATCGGCAGCCCTAAAGTAATCGTGTGCATCAAAAGATCACGTGTAGGTATTTCGCGCCCACAATCATGCAACAACGCACCCACGCCAACCTTTTCCTTATCTAATCCATAAAACTCTGCCAATTCCAGAGCAGTATCATAAACAGCCAAAGAATGTTTAAACCGCTTATGCGGCAAAGATGCTTTAAGAAGTTTTTTCATTTCTGTGATATCCAGCATGATAACAACTCCTTTCCCTACCTTTAAGACCGGTAGAGGTGTTCCTCCAAAATATAATCTGCTACACGTTCAGGCACCAGCCCTTTAATGGAAAGTCCCTGTCTGACGCGTTCACGAATACCCGTCGAAGAAATATCCACTTCAGGCGTAGCCAAAAGTATAATTTTATTTTTAGCAGGTTCGCCAAAAAACTCGCACACCTTGTCGATCGTCTGCCCATAACCAGGCCTGTCAGCAGCGATAAAAGTGACCTCTGCCAGCAGCTCCCTGATGCGGTGCCAGGTATTCAGCATCGGTACGGCATCGGCGCCAATAATAAAATACAGCTCATATTCCGGATAGCGGTCTTTCAGTTCCATCACTGTGTCATAAGTATATGAAACACCGCTGCGCTGCAATTCGATATCAGTAACTTCAAAATAAGGATAAGGCTCTGTTGCCAGCTCCGTCATTCGATAACGGTCGGCAGCCGGAGCAAACTCCAGCCCCACCTTATGCGGTGCAATAAACGCGGGAACAAAAATTATTCTTTCCAAGCCCAAATGCTCATAAATAAACTTGGCCGTCTGCAGATGCCCCAGATGAACAGGATCAAAAGTTCCGCCCATGATGCCAAGCTTTTTGCTCTTCACTCGTTTACCCACCTTCCTTATTATCACTATATTATACCAAAAACAGGCAAGCTTGCACAACTATATGTAAATATTTAAATAATGAAAACTTCTTAGAATTTCTATTTTGCACTTACTTTCCCAATATAAAATCAAAATGTCTGTTTCTTAAGAAACAGACATTTTGGGAATTCCACATAAACTATTCTTTATACTAAAACCACAGAGCAACTTACACACAAGCCACTTTAACGCTTCTTACCAAAAATCTGCAACAGCCGTAAAAACAGGTTAATAAAATCAAGATATAACGTAAGCGCACCCAGCACCGCAAATTTAGCAATACTGCTTTCATCCTCATCGATACTATAGGCAATTTTTTTAAGCTTCTGCATATCATAAGCAGTAAGACCGACAAAAATAATGATTCCCACATAGGTAAGCACCCACATCATAGTGTCATTTTTCAAAAACATATTGACGACCGAAGCAATAATCAGGCCGATCAAAAGCATAAACAGGATACTGCCCATTTTACTTAAATCTTTTTTGGTAACATAACCAAAAAGAGCGGTGGCGCCAAAAGTACCAGCAGTTATCCCAAAAGTCGTGGCAATGGATTCCTGCGTATAAACAAGAAAAATTGCCGAAAGCGTAATGCCAGTGACAGCCGAGTAAACAAAAAACAGAAAGCTGGCCATACTTGCACTCAAAGAATTGATTTTACTGCTGATTATCATAACTAAAACGATCGGTGCAAATAAAAACACATAAAAAGTTATTTTGCTGCTAAAAATCAAATTTAACAGAAATGGTGAATGTGCCGTATAATAAGCAACTATCCCTGTTGTTAAAAGTCCAAAAAACATCCATCCATAAATCTGGGCAAAAAAGCTTTGCACAATACTTGCACGTTTAACTGATTCTACATATGATTCATTTTCCATATCTATGACCTCCTTAAAATATCAAGTATATGATACTAAAAATACATCATCCTGCCAAATTTAGTTACTTTCAAAAAAACATACTTTTCCAGCAAAATTTTCCAAAGTATATTTTAGCCACGAAATATGCAAATTATTTTAAAAGCACTTTCAGCAGATACTGTACGCCGATAATGATTGCTGCCAGGAGCAACAACGCTTTGCTACGGTCTTTTAAATCAAAAACAGTCTTAGGCCTTCCCAGATAGTCTGAGAAGGCCTGCATTTTTTCGTGCCAGGTTGCTTTTTTAGCTGCATTTTGTTTTACTTCATGCTCACCACAATAATTTTTATTCATAGCGCAATGCCTCGATGGGGTCTAAAAGTGCTGCTTTGCGCGCCGGGTAGATGCCGAAGAAGAGGCCAATGCCTACGGAAAATACCACCGCAATGATAATCGTGGGTATGGAAATGACGGTTTGCCAGCCGGCGAAGTAACTGATGGCATAGGATGAACCAATGCCTAAAATCACGCCCAGCGTACCGCCGACCACGCCAATGACCATGGCTTCGATCAGGAACTGCAGCAGGATATTGTTATAAGTAGCGCCCAGCGCTTTGCGGATGCCTATTTCCCTTGTCCGCTCAGTAACAGAAACCAGCATGATATTCATGATGCCGATGCCGCCGACCAGTAGGCTGATGGCCGCAATGCAGCCCAGCAGCAGGGTGATGGTATTGGCAGTTTCCATCATTGTTTCCATCAGGGCCGCCAGGTTCCGTACAGTAAAGTCGTCATCGTCGCCGGCTTTGATTTTATGTCGCTGCCGCAGCAGCTGTTCCACTTCAGCCTGCACCTGATCGATAACGTTTTCGTTTTCGGCCTGGATCGTGATCCTGCTGATATGGGTAATGCCCATCATTCTGTTTTGCGCCGTTGTCAGCGGAATATAGACTACGTCGTCCTGATCCTGACCGCTGGCCGACTGGCCTTTGGCTTCCAGGACACCGATGACCTGAAACGGAGCTTTATTGATCCGCAGGGTTTTCCCGACAGCATCGCCTTCGGGGAACAGATTATCAACAATGGTCTGACCGATAACGCAGACTCTGGCCCGACTGCTGAGATCACGTTCCGTCATATTCCGGCCTTCGGCCAGTTTATAACTGCGGATATCCAGCACATTAGGCGTTGTTCCTTCCACACTGGCAGTCCAGTTTTGATTGCCTACTACTAACTGATAGGAGGAGGAAACAGCCGGTGCAACATAGGCAATGCCTTCGATCTGTTTTTCGATAGCGTAAGCATCTTCCGCCGTCAGACGCGCGCCCTGACCAGCTGCGAGACGTGCGCCGCTGGCGGTACGGCCGCCTGACATGACGATGAGCAGATTACTGCCCAGACTGGAAATATTGCTTTTGACCTGTTCTTTCACGCCAAAGCCCAGACTGACCATAGCTATAACGGCACCAACGCCGATGATGATACCCAAAAGCGTCAGCAAAGTACGCAGTTTATTAGAGATCATCCCGTCGATCGCCATTTTGATGGATTCGTTAAACATGGTCAGTCCTCCATTCGTCGCTGACCAGCTTACCGTCACGCATAGTCAGAATACGCTTGGTCTGCTCGGCAATGTCTGGCTCATGAGTAACCATGACTACCGTTTTGCCGTCATCATTCATTTTTTTAAAGATGTCCATGATTTCATAACTGGACTTGGTATCCAGATTTCCTGTCGGTTCGTCTGCCATAATAATGGCCGGGTCGTTGATAAGGGCGCGGGCAATAGCTACGCGCTGTCGCTGACCGCCGGACATTTCTGTGGGGTTATGGTCGATCCTGTCGCCCAGACCAACTGCTTCCAGTGCTGTTTTAGCCCGTTCCAAGCGTTCTTCTTCGCCAACACCGGCATAAACTAAGGGCAGGGCTACGTTCAGCTGCGCCGATAATTTGGGCAGCAGGTTAAAGTTTTGAAAAACAAAACCTATTTTTGCGTTGCGTGTCCGTGCCAGTTCGTCGTCGCTGTAGCCGGCCACTTCTTTACCGTCTAAATAATACTTACCGGAAGTCGGACGATCCAGGCAGCCAAGAATATTCATCATTGTTGATTTGCCGCTGCCGGACGGCCCCATAATAGAAGTAAATTCACCGGTGCCGATCTCGACGTTGACATGATCGAGCGCATGGACTACGGCATCGCCCATAACATATGTTTTCATAATATCTTCAAGTCTGATCACAGCAGTCATATGCGCAGCTCCTCTCATTTTATCAGCGCATCGGCGGGCCCATGCGGTTATTATTGGTTTGTGTCGCTTTGGCGGCTTTGATCAAAAGCTTATCGCCGGCCTTGAGTTCAGAGCTGCTGACCTCGATCTTGTCATCACCGCTCATTCCCACTTCAACATTTACGTCGCGGATCTCTTTAGTTGCTTCATTATATACCTGCACATAACGGCGGCTGCCTTCTGTACGCAGGCAGTTGACCGGCACCATCAGCACGCCTTCAGCTTCGTTGACGATAATATTGGCGCGGGCCGTCATCGTCGGCAGCAGCTTGCCTTCCGGGTTTGCCACATCTACATATACTGTATAGTAAATAACATTATTTTCGGTAACTGCTTTACGGGATACCAGTCTGACGATACCTTCAAAGGTTCTGTCAGGGTAGGAATCAACAGTAAAGTTTACTTTCTGCCCTACTCTGACCTGGCCAATATCAGATTCGTCGACCAGCGTTTCGATCTGCATATTATCAAGGTTGGCAATGGACATGATGACCTGAGGTTCGGAAATACCGGAGCTGATCGTCTGTCCTACAGGGGTAGGCTTGCCGATAACATAACCGGAGATCGGCGTAGTGATGACTGTATCGTTGACATTGGAAGTAGCCTGATCGTAGTTGGCTTTAGCGACAGTATAATCAGCTTCGGCCAGATCATAGTCAGATCTGGAAATAGCACCCTGGGCAAGCAGGGCACTGTAACGGTTATAGGTTGCCAGAGCATTTTCCATTTTGGCCCGCATCTGAGTCTGTGTGGCCGCCAGTGAGGTATCGTCCAGGCGTACCAGCACCTGCCCGGCGTTAACATGATCGTTCTCTTCGACGCAGACTTCGACGATACGTCCGGTGATCTTGGAGCTGATATCCACATTATCGACGGCGCTCAAACTGCCTGTAGCTGAAATGCTGTCGGCCAAGTGTCCGTATTCAACAGTCGCCGTGCGCACCGTTTCTTTGACTTCAGTGCTGCTTTTATAATAACCGTAGCCAAAATAGCCGATCGCTATCAGGACCGTCAAAAATCCCAGTACATATTTATTGCGTTTTATCCATGCTAACATCATACATCCCTCTTTACTTTCGCAAAATTAACAATCCTTATCCTTATCAGCTCGTACCATGTTTAAAATTATAGCTTATTCTATTCTTTTGGTCAAAACCTATGATAGATGAATTCTGTGTTTTTTTAATGACAAATCAGTCAAAAAGTATGACAAAAAAGTGATTTTTAAAAACAGAAAAGCAGCCTGCGTCAAGCGCAGACTGCTTTCACTTTAAAATCAACCCCGTATTTGTCCGTCGCCGCTGATAAGATATTTGCTGCTGGTTAGCTCAGGCAAAGCCATCGGCCCGCGGGCATGGAGTTTTTGCGTACTGATACCAATTTCAGCGCCAAAACCAAATTCAAAACCGTCTGTAAAACGTGTTGAAGCGTTAACGTAAACTGCGGCAGCATCGACACGCTGCTGAAAGATGCGGGCATGTCCATAGTCGCTGGTAACGATACATTCAGAATGTTTAGTACCATATCTGGCAATATGCGCAAGCGCCTCGTCCAGACCGCTGACTATTTTTACCGATAAACGCAGATCACCGTACTCCGTGGCCCAGTCTGCTTCCGTTGCTGCCTGGATACGCTTATCAAAAGACTGCGTTTTCTCGCAGCCGATGACCGTTACGCCGGCAGCAAAATATTCGGCCAGCATCTGCGGCAAAAATTCAGCAGCGGCGTCCTCGTGCACCAGCAATGTTTCCATCGCATTACATACTGCCGGACGCTGCACCTTGGCATTGATAGCGATCGCGCGCGCCATATCATAGTCGGCTCCGGCATCTACATAGGTATGGCAGACGCCAATACCTGTTTCGATTACAGGTACCGTGGCATTCTGCACCACAGCCTGAATAAGTCCGGCCCCGCCGCGGGGAATGACTACGTCGACCAGTCCGTTCATTTTGATCAGATCAGTTACAGCCTGACGGTCACTGCTGTCGATAAACTGTATGGCCCCTGCCGGTATGCCGGCTACCTCTGCTGCTTGCGTCAAGATACCGGCAATAGCAATATTTGAATGCAGGGCTTCGCTGCCGCCTTTCAAAATAACCGCATTGCCTGATTTTACACATAAGCCGATGGCATCGGCTGTAACATTCGGGCGGGCTTCATAAATAATACCGATAACACCAAGAGGAACACGTACTTTCGTCACAGTCAGACCATTCGGCATTCTGCGTCCATCCAAAACATTGCCAACAGGATCTTCCAGCTGCGCTACCTGACGCAGTCCTTCGGCCATAGCATCAATACGCTCCTGTGAAAGCGCCAGTCTGTCCAGCATCGATGCTTTCATATTATTAACGCGGCCGGCTTCCATATCTTTGGCATTAGCCGCCAAAATTTCCGTCACTCCAGCTTCAAGCGCGGCGGCCATAGCCAGCAGCGCTTTATTTTTGATCACGGTAGAAGTTACTGCCAGTTCAGCAGCCGCACGATGTGCAGCTTCGGCCTTAGTACGCACCATTTCATAAGTTGCCATGCCGGTCTCCTCCTAGCCCAAAATAACCAGATCATCACGATGGATGACCTCGTCGTAATTTTTATGACCTATTCTGTCTTCTATTTCCGAGGTTTTTGCACCTTTGATCTGCTCCAGTTCCGCTGAAGAATAGTGACTCAAACCACGTGCCAGTTCATGCCCGGCCAGGTCGACAACGCTGACGGTATTACCGGCTTCAAACTGCCCTTCAACCGCCGTGATGCCTGCCGGCAAAATGCTGCAGCCGCCTGCTTTGCGCACGGCTTTGGCGCAGCCTTCATCAATAACAAGTTTACCCATGATGCGGGCCCCAAAGGCCAGCCAGCGTTTACGGAACTGCAGACGGTTCTCTTTGGAAACAAAGACCGTGCCAATATTCTCACCCTGCAAAATGCGGGCAATAGCATATTTTTCGTCGCCGCGGGCAATTGCCAGATGGATACCCGAACTGGTGGCGGCTTTAGCCGCCTGCAACTTGGTAAACATACCGCCAGTCCCTAAGCTGCTGCCAACACCACCGGCACTGGCCTCAATCTCCGGGGTAATATCGCTGACGATACTCACCAGTTTTGCATCGGGATGCGTCTGTGGGTTTGCTGTATACAATCCGTCTACGTCGGAAAGGATCACGACCAGATCGGCATCGACGATACCGGCTACCAGTGCCGACATATTATCATTATCACCGATCTTCAATTCATCTAAAGCGACAACGTCATTTTCATTGACGATGGGAATAACTCTGTTTTTTAGCAGCTCCATAAACGTATTGCGTGAATTGGTGTAACGGTGCCGGTCCAAAGATTCTGTTTTTGTCAGCAGTACCTGTGCCACGATCTGCCCGTATTCGGCAAAAAGTTTTTCATAAGTATGCATCAAAATCCCCTGTCCTACGGCAGCAGCAGCCTGCTTACCGGGGATAGTCCTGGGTTTTTCGGGCAGGCCCAGACGATCCACGCCTACGGCAACAGCGCCGGACGTCACCAGGATCATTTCTTTGCCCTGATTCTGTAAGTCGGCAAGTTCACGGGCCAATCGGTCGATCTGTTCAAAATTACGTTTACCGTTAGCGTAGGTTATGGTACTGGTACCAACCTTCACTACGATACGTTTGGCTTCTTTCAGCGCAGAGCGGTCAAAAGTCATCCAGCTCAGTCCCCTCGTTAAAATCTTAGTATTCTTTAAACTCAAACACCATATCGCGGATACGTACTGTCTGACCTTCCTGAATACCTTTTTCTTTTAAAGCCGCATCGATACCCAGACTTTTCCAGATCAGCTGGAAGCGGTACAATGCTTCGTCATTATCAAAATTTGTCATGGCTACAAGGCGCTCGATATTTTTACCTTTTACTTCAAAATCCGCATCTGCACAGGCTGTGATCTCAAAGCTGTCCGGGTCGATTTCATCTATCATGATATGTTCTTCTTCATCCGGCTCAGGTTCAAAGTTCTGCAGCATCTCATAAGCCTTATACATCAGTTCCTGCAGGCCTTCACCGGTAGCGGCCGAAGCTTTTACGATCTCATAGCCTTTGGCTTCTACATATTCTTTAACACGCTGGAAATTTTCCTGCCCTTCCGGCAAGTCCATTTTATTGGCAACTACCAGCTGTTTGCGCCGCCCCAAACGTTCACTGTATTGCGACAGCTCGAAATTGATTTTTTCAAAATCTTCGATGGGATCACGGCCGTCGGTACCGGAAACGTCCAAAACATGCAGCAGCACTTTAGTACGCTCCACATGGCGCAGGAAATCGTGCCCCAAACCTACGCCTTCATGCGCGCCTTCGATCAGTCCGGGAATATCGGCTAAAACAAAGCTGCGTTCAGCGTCGATACGCACCACACCTAAAACCGGGGTCAGCGTCGTAAAGTGATAAGCGGCGATTTCAGGCCTTGCAGCCGAAACCTGGGCAATGATACTGGATTTACCAACACTAGGATAACCAACCAGACCAACGTCAGCCAGCAGCTTCAGTTCCAGCTTGACCCAGCGCAATTCTCCCGGTTCGCCTTTTTCAGCAAAAGTCGGAGCCCTGTTGGTACTTGTAACATAACAGGCATTGCCTTTACCACCGCGGCCGCCTCTGGCAATAACATATTCCTGACCGTCCTCAGTCAGATCAGCCAGACGCACGCCGGTAGCATCATCGCGCACTAAAGTACCCATTGGAACCTTTACGATAACATCATCGGCCCGTGGACCGGTGCAGTTGGAATTACCGCCGTGCCCGCCACGTTTGGCAACAAACTTTCTTTTGTAGCGAAAGTCGATCAAAGTATTGAGATTTTTATCAGCTTTTAAAATCACATCGCCGCCACGACCGCCATTACCACCGTTCGGGCCGCCTTTTTCAACAAATTTTTCACGTCTGAAACTGCTGCGGCCATCACCGCCGGCACCGGCCTCAACATATATTCTCGCTCGATCAATAAACATGATTTTCTCCTCTATCTTCAATAAATTAAATATTCAGCATAAATACTGCGTTAAACTTAACGCCCGCCTACTTATCTATTTCTTTATTATAATACAAAAAGGCACGTGAAAGCAAAGTTTCTTTATTTACTATTATCTTTTTCCAGCCAGCTTTTAAGCAGCGGCGCGGCATATCTTCCCATTGCTCTGTAAACGTCTGCAGTCGGATGCACGCCGTCCAGATAGGCGTTCTTCCTGGCTGCCGCAGTCAACCCCACAGCTGGCTGCAGATCAAGCAGCCATACCGACTCTGCAAAATTTGTGCTTATAGCCTCACGCAGCGGTAAAAGATATTTGTTTAATCCGCTTTCGGCAGTTACCAGCGGCAAGACTATACCCGGTTTTAAATTTTTATTCTGACAATAACACACTGTTTTCTGCAGGTCTTCCACAATAAATTTCTGCGGCCGCATTTGAATGATATCGTTCGCACCGCCCCAAAATAAAATATGCGTAGTCTGTTCCGGTAAAAACGCCGTTTGCAGACGGGTTAAAATATCGTCTGTACAATCGCCGCAAACGCCATAATTTAAAAATTTATGCCCCGTCAGCTTTTCCGCTTCCGCGATCCACGAAACACGCGGACCGAAAGGAAAACCATAAATCAGAGAATCGCCAAAACACGCCACTGTCTGCATTTCTTCACCACCTGTCAGCTCTTAATGGCATTTTATCAAGCCTGCTTCCAAAAAGCAAAATAATTTTTTGAGTTTCAGTATGAAAAACTTTTAACTTTAATATAATTATGTAATTATATTAAACAGATTATGTAACCATTGTAAGATGCAAATCCTGTTGTCGTGAGGTATTATATAGACAAGGCAAAAGCATTAAATGCAATTACCTCCTCCCTTCTCTCTCAATTATTTTCATCCTTTCAACCTCAAAAAGCGGTTGCGACTACGGTGGTGCGAGTCGCAGCCGTTTTTTGCGTGTAAAACAATAAAAGACAAAAGCTTCCGTGGTGGAACCAGGAAGCTTTTGTCTTTTATTTATTATCTTCCGATACAACTGGCACACTTTGTTCATTAAAATACAATTTAGCTACTGTATCCTCTAACAGTGCTTTCTCATCAGGCTTCAAAGCACGTTCTTTACTCATCAGCATCAGATAGATCAATTTTCCGTTCTTCAGCGTAGCATAGATCTGTCCGTCATATTTCTGTCCCACGCTATCGGCTATATAACTGCTAAATTTAATAAAATACATGTTTTCATTCTGCTGTTCACCTGTTACCACAGGTTCCTGCCAGCCGCTGTTTTGCAGGTTTTCAGCAAAATAGTCCTTCATCACTCCGCCCGGTTTATAATCAAGGTCCGGCAATTCTTTAGTCAGCTTGCTGCTTTCCACCATAACATGCATAGCCAGCGATTTATCCGCAGGATCGCTGACAGAAAGCTGAGCGACCTGAACACCCAGTTCATCATTCGGATCAGTCGGACGTTCCACAACTGTCACAGCATAGTTATCCGGCAGGCTGATCGTACAGTTTCCTTCCGGCACTTCATATGTTTTATCTGCAGCAGCCGCAGCTCCTGCCGACAGGATAAACATCATACTCATCACTAATAAAATTTTACGCAGCATCATACCACTCCATTCTTAACTGTTCTGTTTATCATTATAACAGAAAGGAAGGTTTTTTGTATCAACAAAAAACCTTCCTGAAAAACTTTATTTTAATGATTCTTCCACATCACGCAGGCGCCCTTTCCCAATATTCTGGTACAGGTTATCATAACGCTCTTCCGCCAGATTACGACCTTCTTCCATAGCCTTTTTCACATCCTCAAAATAGGCATTGATCGTGACCGGAGACCAGGTCTGCAATTCACACAACGCATATTTTCTGAAAAGCTCTGCATTGGCACGCTCTCTTTTGACAGCATGCGGATATTTGAAAGCCAGTTCATTCATCCATTTTTCTTCTACATCCACTATTTTTACAATCTGCGGATTTTCCTGCAGTGTCGGTATCTGTCCGCCAATCAGAGCGTATTTTTCCGTCATAATATTACGCCCGTCTTTTTTTGCTGTTTCCAGATCCTGCAGCCATAAGGCAACTGTTTTATCTGATAAAACAGAATATGTCATACGGCGCATTTCCTTAAAAGCCGGTATGGTATTGGCAGGTACTGCTTCTTCCGCGTTGACTGCGGTAAACATCTCGGTTTCCAGGTCAATGATCCGCTGCATAATTTCATCTCTCTGCATTTTCTTCACTCCTTTGCCGCCGCACGTTTTTGAGCCAGAGTTTCAACTTCCTCCAAATCTTTAAATCCTAATCTGCAGTATAGATACTGGTAACGTTCTTCGACCAGATTACGCTTTTGTGTGACTGCCAAAAAGATATCACGATAGTATAAATTTAAAGTTTCATCAGAATATGTCTCCAATTCACAAACAGCATAGGTGGTGAAGCCGCCGTCGACAGCTACTGTCAGCGGATATTTTTGGTGTACCTCATACAGCCATTCCCTTTCAATATCCACTATTTTGCAGATCAGTTCATTTTCATTGAGCGCCGGGATCAGATTTTCCATACGGGCATATTTTTCTGTCATTAAATTGCGCCCCGTCGCCGCTGCCGTTTCCAGATCCTGCAGATATGAAGCAAGCGTGTCGTCTGCCAGGACCGAATGACTCATTTCCCGCATCAGATGAAAGGTTTTCAGCATTTCCTGACAATCGGCAGGTTCACTGGCTTTTACGGCAACAAACATTGCCGCTTCTTTAGCGATAATAGTTTGTAAAAGTTCTTCTCTATCCATTTCCAGCCTCCTCCTCAAATGATATTATCTGCTGCAAAAGCAGCCTGGCCAGCAGCTTTGACGCTTCCCTGGTCGGATGGATGCCGTCGCTGCCAAATACGTTTCTCTCTGCCAAGCACTTTACACTTTCATGCCAGTCCAGCAGGATTCCTTTGGCACCCGGCGCTAACCTTGCCAGCAGATTATTATACTGCGCGATCTTTTTTTCTAACCCTGTATGTTTAAGCAGATGCGGCTTACTTACAGGTGGACTATTTACAAGGATCACTTTGCTGCCCCTGCTATTGGCAAATTTTATAAAAAGCTGCAGATTATTTTTATATTCATCAGGCGTAACCCAGGGGTCACGACCGTACTGTTCCGAATAAAGCGGCCAGATTCTTCGTCCTTCGGCCGGCCATAAATCGACCAGCCCCAATTGCAGTATTGTATAGTCGGGACGTAAAAATTCTATTTCATTGGCCTCGCCTTTTATAAGGCTTAAACTGGTATTGGCATGGCGGCAGCGGTTTACCAGGCAGATGTCTTCTGCAAAATGAGCAGTAAGCATTCTGCGCAGCTGTTCAGGATATGTTCCCGCATAATCCAGTTCTACATTAAAACTGTCTTTGGCATAGCGCGGTAAACCGTAGCTGTCACCAATTACCAATACTTTCATATTTTCAGCCCCTAAATAAATATTTTATAATCACGCTAGTTGTTTAAAATCATATTTATTCTGTATAATCTTCGTTTTCTTCTAAAACTACATCTTTACGATCAGGGACCTTTATTTTCAGCGGCAAAATAAAGGCAATAATCGCTGAAATAACAAAGGAACACAGCGCAAACTTAATGGAGGCAATAAAATTACCGGTTGTGTCGGCCAGATAACCACCCATAAAGCTGCCCAGCGCCGGACCGATACCCATAACGATCAGGGTAGCAAGCCCCCACAATTTACCAAGGCTGACGCGGCCATAGATAGCGCCCGCATAACCAACGACGCCGCCCGGCTCGATGGCCCAGTAAACAGCAAACAATATGCAGATCAAAGCGCCTAAAGTAGTGGACTGCGGCCCCATGGTCATCAGCAACAGACATGCCACAGCACCTACCGCCGGTCCAAAGATAAGCATGGTTTTTCTGGCTTTGATTTCATTTTTCATCGCTACAACTAATTTATCGGATACGATACCCAACAGCGGCATCGTGAAGATGCCGGCGATACCGATGATGATATAAAGGTTAGTCGCGTTATCCAAGGTCATCTTCAAATCTTTGGTCCAATAGGTAACGACCTGCGTCCAGATCAAAAATTCTGCAACCATACTGGTCAGGAAAGCAAAGATCGAACCCCAAATAGGGAAAGTACTGAACGCTTCGCCAATCTTCCAGGGATATTCCTGCTGAGCAGCCGTACCTTTGGCTGGTGGAACTTCACCAAAAGCATGCAGTCCGTACTGTTCCGGATTCTTTTTCGCCAACAGAGCGGCAAGCAGCAGCGCTACCAGAGAGACCCAGCCCAGAATCGTCATAGCGTCACGCCATTGACCTGCATTCTGTACCAGCATCGGTTTTACGCCCAGACTGAGCAGGATCTGCGCCATCGGAGCACCGGCAAAAGCAATGCCCCACATTTTGGCATAATATTTGCCGACAAACCATTTACGAATGGAAATAGTTGACGATACCCACAGCATACCGGTACCGATACCGGCAAAAATGGCATAGGCTGCATAATAAGCATACAAAGATTCAACTTTAGCGGTCAGGTAAAAGCCCAGCATACAAAAAACTGCGGCAATAGTATAAACAGGCTTAGTGCCCCATTTATCCAAAATCATCCCGCTGAAAAAAGCTGTAACAGCATACATGCTCATCATCAGCGAATAGCCTAACGATACCTGCGCACCGGTCCAGCCCATCGTCTGTGACATCGGCCCGGCCAGGATCGCAAAAGTAGAGCGGTAACCAAACAGGCAAAATACTGCTAACCACGCAGCAACAACTACAAAGTAAGAGGTTCTTTTCGCATCCATACAAACCATCCCTTCATCTCACAAATCTGTAAAAGATTATGAGTTAATAGTAATTACAAATTTCAGCCCCATTTTGAAAAGAGGCGGATGCAGGCTCCTGCATCCGCCAACTTAATTTAGTTAAGGAGGAAGTATTGTAATAAACTTATTTTCTTGTAAACTGTTCGCAATATACAGCTTTCAGATCGCCATAGGTCCAGTCTTTTTTCTTAAAGCCGTCGCAGATACCAATGTTGTTTTCATCAGCTTCTACAAAGCATTTGCAGCATTTGCATTTAGCGATAGGATCGAACATCGGGCAGGTTTCACTGTCAATAAGGATAATACTGTCATTATTGGCGTGGCAGATACCTTTCGCAACGTCAATGGGGGTAAAATTACGGCAATCAGCATGATTATTTTTAGCCATTGTGACTCACACTCCTTCGTATTCGGTTCTTGCAACAACTTCGTCCTGGATCGGCTTGCCGATTTCTACCCAGTATTGAGTAAAGCCGGCTACACGAACTAAGAGGTCACGATAGTTGTTAGGATGTTTTTGAGCATCTTTCAAAACTTTGGAATCGACGATATTGAATTGGATATGGAAACCGCCTTTTCTCATGTAAGAACGGGTCAGATCCAACAATTTCTTGGAACCCTCGATGCCTTTGACTGCATTCGGATGCAGTTTCAGGTTCATCTGCGAGTTTTGAGATCTGCTGTGATCCCAGCAAGTAGCGGATTCGAACAAGGCATAGGCGCCATTGCGGTCGGTACCGGGGTATGCGGACATGGAAGCGTCAGCAAAGGTAGTGCCGGAAAGACGACCGTCGGCAGAAGCCAGAGTGGCAGCGCCTTGCGGTGCATGAGTGGATACGGACATCTGGCAGACATAGAACGGTTTGGCATACAGAGATTCATATTTATCGCCGCAGCCGCAGTACCAGTCTTCAAACTCAGCCAAAATGCTGTCGACTTCAGGAATATCGTTGCCATATTTGAAGGATCTCAGGCAATCTGCATGGATCTGATCGTAACGTCCGTCATCATCATCGCGTTTTTCCTGAGCTTCAAGCGAGAAGCTGCCGATTTCATCAGCATTTTTGAAACCGAAGTTGTTGATAAGCGCATCTGTAAGTTCTTCCAGAGTGTATTTCTTATCTTCAAATACCAATTTCTTGATGTTGTACAGGGAGTTGACCATATTGATCGTACCGGTATCTTCAATGTTATATGTAGCATTGTAGCGATAACCCATATTGCCGATATGCTGGCCTTTTGCCAGGCAGTCAGGTTTCAGGAAGGAGTTGACCAGCGACATATTGTGTTTACGCCATACGTCATGCTGGATATTATTGGTAGTTACCAGACAATCAATGACGATGTCATAGTATTTAAGGAATTGTTCATACAATTCTTCATAAGTTTTGAAGGTTTTGTTATGAGGCGGCAAAACCTGCAAATCAATACGTCTGTCATAACCGTTAGTAAGTACCATTTCCAGAACTTTCGGGTTGGAAATAAAATGTACACCTACGGAAGTCGGTTGGCCTGCGCCGCCCGGAATCCAGTATTTCTTGCCGTTCAGTTCCAATTCTTTCCAAATGCCGGGAGACGTTTCCAGACAGCCGCCGATAGAGAACGCGCGTGCATCTTCCAGATTCATGCCTTCCGGGCCGTAGTTCTTCATAATGAACTCGATACCGCCGCGGTTGTTCATCCAGGCCGGGTAGCCGGTGCCGCTCTTTTCGCACTCTACAGCTTTCAGCAGGAATTCTTCAGGCAGTTTGTCATCATACAATACAGACAGAGTCGGCTGCGTGGTCTGGCAGGTCATACCAGCTTCCAAAAGCAGCATTTCCAGTCTGTTAGCAGCTGATTGACCGTCACGGGTCAAGCCGCCGATGCAGACATTGTTGAAAGTATTGCCGGAAAGTACGCCGCCAACAACGCCCATCGAAGCGAAGCAGTCGATACAGGTCATTTTTACGCGGTAGCATTCCAAAAGTTCCAGTACTTCAGCTTCGGTGATACGTCCAGCTTCCATATCCTGCTCGAACCATGGCCAAAGAACCTGTCCGATACGTCCGGGAGACATGCCGGAAATAGCATCTTCATTGACGGAGGCCATATGGACCATGTAGATCATCTGCAGAGCTTCACGGAAGGTACGCGGTTGTTTATGAGCGATATGTTCCATGATCTCGGCGATTTCTTCATATTCTTTCTTTTGTTTGGCGTTCTTTTCAGTAGCAGCCAGACGTTTTGCCTCTTCAGCATAATGCAGATGCCAGGTTTGGATACCTTCAAGAACCAGTTTAACGGCTTCATAGAAATACAGCCTGCTCATACCGATAATGCCATCACCATCAGGACGGCCAGCCGTCTCAGCAATGCCTTCTTCGCACATTTTGATCAATCCGTCGTAACCATATTGCAAAGGATAGAAGTAGTTGATTACTTCACGGCCCTGCGGCAGGGTATAACCGGAGTCAAACATACAGATCAGGCTGCGCATAACAGCTTCTTTGATCGGATATTCGGGAACCATTTGCTCATAGCGATGGCCGACATCGTCAACAGATTTACCGACCCACTCGCGGGCAAGTTTAGTTAAAACACGGACCTCATCTTTACGGATACCATATTTACCAGCTATAGAAACAACATTACCAAAACTTTCAGTTACGTTGCCGCCGCCGGCGCCATAAGCACTGACCTGGTCAGCACTGGCAGAACCGGAAGCCAAAGCAGCCTGGTATAATTCATCTTCCTTGGCCATGAAGAAGCCTTCAGACAGCCACGGCATCGGGAAAGAACCGCGATAATATTGAGTTTTGGCACCAACAAGTAATTCACCAGGATAAATACTGGGAGTTAAATGCTCGAAGCCTGCTTTCAAAGCTCTGCCGCGGCGTACTTCCATGATGTCACCCTCATTAGCCTGGAATACGCGGTTATACCAATAGGGGAATTCGCAGGTTACAGAAGACAAAGTCTGCAGATAAATATCTTTCAATTTAGCAGCTCTTTCTGTAGCCCCTTCTTTTACTTCACGGTCAACCATCTCTTTCGGTGCTTCACCGCCGGCCTGAAGATTCAAGGACATACCTTGCTCTTCCAATACATCAACGAGTTTTCTTGCCATAATAAATCCTCCTTTTTCACATAGAATTCACGATAAGGGTTACAGTAATTTTTTAGAAGCAGTCATCCATTCAACATTTACACTTGCTGTACCCTTAGGTTGCCTTAAGTGTACTATGCGAAAAATCTTAAGTATTGAGCCGCCAGTAGGAGCGGAAGTCTGAAAAATAGAACGCTGCCTAAGCCTCTGGAACTAGTTGTCCTACAGCTAAAAAACAGAAGCAGCACACCGGTCCAAGCAAAACCAGTGCGCTGCTTCTGTTCTATAGAGGAATTTTAAAATGGGGTGTCTGAACCAACATAAGCTTTGATACCTAAATCAAGCAGTACCTTCTGTAAAGCTTCTAATTTTTCAGGTGGCGTTGCTTCGTACATGCTATAGGGATAAACCATCCCACAGGATTTCCATTTGGAATCACCCAGACGGTGGAAAGGCAGCAGATTAAATTCAGTTAAGCCTACACTGTGCATAAATTCTGCAATAGCCGCCATATTCTCTTTACTGTCATTAAAGCCTTCAATAACAGGCGATCTTAAAACCAGACGTCCCGGCCAGTCTGATTGTGCTAAAGCTGCAATATTAGACAAAATAAGTTCATTGGGAACCCCTGTTTTCTCTTGATGCTTCGCCGAATCCATATGCTTCAGATCATTAAAGGCAAAGTCAACATATTTCATGGTTTCCAAATAAGTTTCCTGCGGGAAAAAGCCGCTGGTTTCAATCGCTGTATGAATATAAGCATTACGACATTCTTTCAAAACCGCCTGCAAAAAATCTTTCTGATACATGGGATCGCCGCCGCTGAACGTAGCGCCGCCCTTACCTGACCAGTAATGCCGGTCGCGGTCAAAAATTTTCATCAATTCGGAGACTTTCATATCCCTCGAAGCAGGAACAAAGGCTTCCTGCAAACAGGCATCCACACATTCGTGACTTTCACAGTGTTTGCATTTTTCCCAGTCGATAGCCAATGGTATTTCTTTTTCATCACTAAGAGCAATCGCCTGATGCGGGCATTTGGAAATACAACGTTTGCAGCCCTGGGACCTGTTGATGCACTTCATAACTCTGAATAATGTACGTACACGGTTTTCCAAACCTTCCGGATTTGCACACCATTCGCAGCGCAGCGGGCACCCTGATAAAAATACCAGCGTACGGCAGCCGGGCCCGTCATGTACAGAATAAGACTGGATGTCAAAAATACGCCCAACTAAATCCTGTTTAACACCAATAGGGGATAATGATCTTGCCATAAAAATCTTCCTCTCTGTCAGAAACTTTGCGTATCATTGCTTTCTGTTTCGATTGTACAATATTTAGCACTTGGCTTCGTGAGCCTTAGGCTGTATTCTTGCATAAAAAAAAGCCATAGGACTACGACCTTAGTCCTATGGCCTCATACCAATTACTTGTATTTCAAACTTTTCATAAATAATTCATCATTAACGATCTGTTCCAACAATCTTACCACATCATCCGGATAGGCATACTGACTGCTCTCCTGCCGCAGTTTTAACAGTGCCTTGTTATCGTCGCCATTTTCACTTACTAAAATACTGCCATAGCGGTCTAAAACAAAACTGATCCCTGCCAGCTTTTCCAAATGACATTCCCTGATTTTTCTTTGCAGGTTTTCGTCGACACCACTCAGATAATTACGAATATACAATAACAGGTATTTTGCCCATTTTTCCATTTTCAATGGCTCTAAAAAATCCATTTCTTCCTCCGGCGTCGAACCTTTCTGTTTACACAGGGTTGCTATGATATCCTGTATCCTTACCAGCAGCAGTCCCTGTTCAGTCTCATTCTTTGATAGATTAAGATAATCACAGAGCTTCCTGCAATAATGAAATTTACGGTCAGCCATTATAACAGACTCCGGAGGTAAGATTTGTTTCAGCAAAATATTGAGACTTTCAATCACAGTCCATCTGCTTTCCATCTCATCGTACATACTTTTCTTGCCAAACAGGCTGCCCAAAATAGCGTGCAGTTCATTATAATCTACCGGTTTGACCAAAAATTGGTCCGCGCCTATTTTATAGCCATGAATCCTGTCCGCAATATCATTAAGCACAGTGATCATCACCACCGGAATATGCTGCGTTTTAGGATTCTCTTTTAACTCGCGGCATACCTCGTACCCGCTCATGCCTGGCAGCATAACATCCAAAAGAATTATATCCGGCAAATATTGTTCAGCAAAACAGATCGCGTCTTTCCCCTGCTGGGCAGTAATAGTCATATATCCCCAGCTTTCAACAAAATCTTTGAATAAATCCAGATTTTTAAGATTATCGTCCACTATTAAAACAGTTTTCATCTGTACACCTCTTTCTTTACTGTTTTTGTATCTTCGGCTGTAAAGGTATCAAAAAAATAACTTCCGTGCCCTGCCCTAAAGCACTTTTTAAATAAACATAGCCGCCATGCATCTCTACCATCTTTTTGACCAGCGGCAAGCCTAAGCCCGTACCTTCATATTCACGGGTATAAGAGCTGTCAACCTGTTCAAATTCCACAAAAACTCTTGCCTGATCCTGTTCAGCGATCCCGATGCCATTATCACGCACAATAAACTCTGCCGCATCTTCGCGCCGGTAAACATATATTTTTATCTCGCCGCCCTGCCGGGTAAACTTTACAGCATTCGAAAGCAGATTATATAAGATCTGTTTGAGTTTGGCCGCATCTGCTTCAATCATAAAATCATCTGGTTCAAAGGTTAAATTTACCTTTAACTGTTTATCGACAACATAGCTTTTTACGTTTTCTACTGTCTGTAAAACAATTTCCTTCAGATAAAATTCACTGTAATTAAGCGTCATTTTTCCGCTGGCGATCTTGGAAATATCAAGAATATCATTGATCAGCTGCAACAGATGAGTACTGCTGCTGTAAATGTTGGCAACATATTTTTCCTGTTTCTTATTCAACGCACCCAAAATATCATCTTTTAAAATATCGGCAGACCCGATAATAGCATTGAGCGGTGTCCGCAGTTCATGGCTGATATTTGCCATGAACTGTGATTTGGCAACATCTACTTTCTTCAGTTCATTAAGAGCTTCCTGTAAATACTTAGTCCTTTCAGCAACATTTAACTCCAGCTGTTCATTATTTTTCTGCAGCTCTGCAGCTAATTTTTTCTGATGTTCATGCTCGCATTCCAATTGTTCCAAATATAACCTGCTCTCCTGTTTTCTCAGCTCCAGCTGTGCCGTAAACTTTTCAAACATTTCCTGCAATATAGCGCCTTCATCATCCTTTCTGCCGTTTAAGACAGCTTTATTGCCAAAATTCTTTTCGTAATAGTCACGGGTAAGATCAGTAACGTGTACGATCGGACAGCTTATTTTTTCAGCCAGCAGCTGGCCCAAGATCAGCATGGCCAGCAGGCACAGGAAAAATAATCCCAGCACATATTTATAATTATTGCTGACAATACCCGAAAATTTTTCTTCTGGAATACCGATACCAACAATAGCGATCGGTTCCTCCGCACTGTTAAATATTTTCTGGTCTAAAAAAACATGTACTTCGTCATCGACCTTCACCTTGCCAAAATACTGTTTATCATCTGCCAGATATTTCCCGATACCATGCGGGGCCCTGCTGCCAATAAAGTTATTTTTAGTATTGGTCTGGATGTTAGAAGCTATTCTGATACCATCAATAGAAAAAGCTAAAAAAGAATTATCCAGATTTCTGCTGTAACGTTCGGCAAAATAATTATCATTATTAAGCAAGTCACCCAAAATGACAGCACCGATAATCTCGTTATTTGCAGTCCTGTCCCTGATCGGCACTATAACTATTCCCATTAACGCTTTACGCAGGTACTCTTCCGCACCTGCAGGCTGATTGAGGATTTTTATCGAAAATTGATTATACTCAAGTGAATCCCTGGTAAACAGCTCTCCCAGACTGACGACTTCTTCCGATACATGCGTTTGACCAAACAGCATACTGCTGGCAGCCAGGACTTTGATCTTACTGCCGTCAGGATATAATAAATAAGGAGAACTGCTGACCAAAATACTGTTTTCCCTGTCAACAATAGCTATATAGTCAAGATAGCTATAATTACGCTCTAAATTATGCAGCGCCAGATCGAGCTTGTTTTTATCCTTGTCATAGATGGCTTTATAAAGATTGGAATTTCCTACGCAAAGCCAGCCGGCTTTGCGCATCTCTTCCATCCGGTTCTCCATGTCATTGCGAACAGTTTTCATCGCAACCTGTAAATAATTACGCTCGTTTTCCTGAATCTGCTGATCGAAAAAATGCTGCGTTGAGAGCAGTAATAACAGCATGGGTATCAATAATAACCCCAAAACAAAAATACTCAGTTTTTTCTTTATACTCATTTTTCACCTGCCCCAGCTGCTTTTATTTGGCATTAGGCACAATTCTGCAATATTCAAGAATCAGCTGCATGCGATCTTTGATATCCAGCTTGCTCAAAATATTACTGACATGAGTCTTAATCGTTTTTTCGCTGACAAATAGCTGCTCTGCAATTTGCTTATTACTCAGACCCTGGCAAATCAGCATTGCCACTTCCGCTTCTCGTTTACTTAAAATGCCGTTAAAAACATTCAGCTCCGACTCGGCTTTTTCCGAACCAATATTTTCTATCACGCTCAAATCAAAATTGACCAGTGCCATTGTCTGTACCAGCAACTCGCCGATCCTCTGCAACTTACGCTGAGGCATCAAAGGTATATTATAACGGTCTATGATCTCCTGCGGAACTGTGTGTACCTCAGTAGCAATACCGCCGCCATAGGCAATCGCAACCATTTTATTGTTGTAATAAACAGGGCACATAAAATATGTTAAACCCAAGTAGCAGGTAAATAATTTGATCTGCTGTGTCTTTTTTAAGAAACACATAGATTTTTCTTTTTCCTGCTGACAACGCTTTTTGTTATTTTGAATGATCTGATGACAAAGAAGACTTGAATTTGACCACACTGTTAAAGGAACACCTTCTAAATCAAAAAAACATAAACTAATATTATCTACGCGAGCGAAAGAATCCTGAAAGGTTTGTAATTTTTCCTTACCAATAAATTTCAGCCACTCTTGTGAAGAAAAAGTGTTGCGCATCATTTTCATCTCCTTAAGTACAACATCAAAATAACTACAGTTCAGTGCAAAATGATTATATCGGTTTTAGTATATTTTTACAACAAAACAAATATAATCTTAAAGAAATTTTAATTTTAATATTACATACTTCTTCCTTTTGCATTACTTACAGATATTTGCATAATTTTTACTGTATTTCTTTTAAATTATCAAATGTTGTTATCAGCTGAACATTCCCCAGCCCACACTTATATTTTAATAGAAGTGGCTATCCGCAAATAGACTGCCAAAGTTAGAATTATGTTATTTATTTTACTCCTTAGGGATGATTATATAAACAAACAACAAGCTATATTACAACCAGAGATGTATAAAATTACTCCTAAAGTTGTAATATTTGAGCCTGATTTATAAATTTTTATATTTTATAAAAAAATAAAACCTGTCCGGTAAACGGACAGGCTGCATAAGTGCTGTAAAATCTTATCACTGCAGTTATTTATAAAAAAAGCACTCACCGAAGTGAGTGCTTTAAGCTTTAATTACATTGCTGCTTCTTCTACCGGATAAACGCTGATTTGACGTTTGTCACGGCCTTTGCGTTCAAATTTGACGCGGCCTTCGATAGTAGCATAGATGGTGTAATCTTTACCCATGCCAACATTGTTGCCGGGATGGAATCTGGTACCACGTTGACGTACGATAATACTGCCAGCAGTTACCAATTGGCTTTCGTGAGCTTTGGTGCCCAAACGTTGAGCGTTGGAGTCACGGCCATTGTGAGAGCTGCCGGTACCTTTTTTATGAGCATGCAATTGCAGGATCAGTTTAAACATTGCGATTCACCTCCTGTGTGTATGAATGCGAACGTACTTCGGATACTGCTCGGCTATTCCCAGCAACCCACATTCCATAGTTGCCAGAATCGCCTGAGTCAATTCATTCGGAGTATTATTCAGATTTACTTCTAAAATGCCGTCTGCCTCAGCTACGTGATAGGACGGCTGACATTTCAAATGCTGTTCCAATCCAAGGATCGGCGTTTGCGTCAAAACAGAGACCGCTCCGCAGACTACATCTTCGCCTGCTGCTGCAAAGCCTGCGTGACCGCTGACCTTATAGCCTGTAATCAGCCCCTGTTCGTTCTTGAATAAATCTACTGTAATCATCGCTGTTAAGCTTCGATTTTAGAAATTTCAACTTTGGTGAACGGTTGACGATGACCCTGGCGTTTGCGGTAGTTGGATTTTGCTTTATATTTGAAAACAAAAATCTTTTCAGCTTTACCATGTTCAACAACTTTAGCAGTTACTTTAGCGCCGTCAACAACGGGCTTGCCGATTTTAACATCGCTGTCAGCAACAACAGTCAAAACTTCGTCAAAAACAACTTCACTGCCAGCTTCAACGTCCAGTTTTTCAATGTTCAGAACGTCGCCTTCGCTAACGCGGTATTGTTTGCCGCCGGTTTTAATGATTGCGTACATCTATTTGCACCTCCCTTATGATAGACTCGCCAAATTCGGTACTCTGAAAGAGTTTACGGAACCTCTCTGCGCGGTTGGGGACAGACTTAATCAGTCTATACTTGAATATTTTATTACAAGCGGCGTTATTTGTCAACACCGGTATTATCTAAAATTGAAAAGGTTTCTATATGCAGTCCTGTATCCGCTTCGACTGCGATCTTGCAGGCCAGTTCCCGTTCCCACTGCCGCAGATCCTTGGCACGCAGCCATTCTACCATCCAGGGATTCGCAGAAATAAGAATACTGCGCGATGCGCAGGGCTTGGCCAGAAGCGTCCGCAACCGCCTTTTTATTTCCAGCGCAATCGTTTCTCGCGACTGCACCCTGCCGCCTCCCTGGCAGATAGGACAGGGGGCATACAGCACCGTTGAAAGGTTCTGGCGCGATTTTTTCCTTGTGATCTCAACTAAATTAAGCACTGTAATGTCCTGCACACGCGGTTTCATCTTATCGTTCGCCAGAGCCTGCTGCAATACCTGCAGAATTTCCTGCTGATGCGCTTCGGTATGCATATCAATGAAATCCACTACTATGATACCGCCAATATCTCGCAGTCTCAGCTGCCTGGCTATCTCGACGGCAGCCTCACGGTTGATCTGCATGATAGTTTCTTCCAAATTTTCACGCCCGCTGTAGCGGCCGCTGTTCACATCAATGACAGTCATCGCTTCTGTATAATCAATGACCAGATAACCGCCGCAGCCTAAGTCTATCCGTCTGTCAGAAATAGTCTCTATTTCTTCACGCAGCCCGTAATGTGCAAAAACATCTTCCTGCTTTTCATGCAGCAGCACACGTCCTGTTGTCCCGCCCGGCATATTTTTCAGTAATTCGCACACGCGGCCATACACAGCTTTGTCATCCAGAATGATTTGCGAAACATCATTAGTCAGGTAGTCGCGGACGATCCGCACGGATAAATCCAATTCGCGGTACAAAGTCGCCGGCGCTTTTTCTACTTTGGCCCGTGCTTCAATAACACGCCAGTTGGCGCATAAATGCCTGATGTCTTCGACCAGAGCTTCCTCGCTGGCACCAATAGCCGCCGTGCGGATAACGATTCCCATCCCCGCAGGTTTTGCCGCTTCGACAATATTTTTTAAACGTCCGCGTTCTTCTTTATCTTCTATTTTATGTGACACGCCAATATAATCGGCCAGCGGTAAAAGCACTACGTAACGCCCCGGCAAAGTCAGCTCACGTGTAGCTGAAGGCCCCTTACTGCCCCGGGCATCTTTGGTTATCTGGACTAATACAGACTTGCCTTCAGTAATATCATTGCTGTCTCCTAAATAAAGGAAGGCGTTCTGCTGCAAACCAATATCGATAAAAGCCGCCTGGATACCAGGTACCACGTTATTCACACGGCCTTTAAAAATATTGCCGACAAGATGTTTTTCACTGCTGCGCTCTACTAAATATTCCATCAGCTGTCCATTTTCAGTAAGGCCCATGCGCGTTTCTTCTGCCGTAGCACTGATGATGATCTTTGTTTCCATCCAGAAGCCCTCCTTTCAAAATTATTGGTCAGCCCTGCGTATGTTCCAGCATCGGCATTCTCGTGCCGTCAGCAGCTGTACGATACAGGTCCAGTCTGGTAATATCTGCTTTTTCGACTGGCAGCTGCATCCCGAAATGCTGATTCAGGGTATTTAACAGATCTGCTGCTTTCATGCTGCCGTTAGGTGTAATACGGCAGGAAAATTTCAAAGTCAGCAAACCATTTTCCTGACTTGCAGCTATTTCAGGGATATAAAATTTTACATCAATTTCTTTGATTTTGTTTTTAAGCTTGGGAGCAGCCTTGGCATAAATAACACTGGTTGCCGCATTAAAAGCCGCTACGGCCTCAACATACCCGCCGTCATAAGGCAGTGTCACAATATACTCTGCGCCGCCAGCAGAAGCCATCAACGCCGGCGCGTTATTAGCCGTAACGTCGGCCGCCAGGATACGTATCCCCCGTGGCAAAGCCGCCGTCATTTTCCGCACTGCCTCAGCTGCTTCCATCGGTTCAGCCAGCTCGATCTCCACAAATTCAGCCATGCTGACGACCCCGACGCCAAGCGCCGACGCCAGCGAAAACTTTAAGTGCGGATTGAAGCCTTCGGAATAGGCAGCAGGTAATTTAGCGCGCCGTATAGCTCTCTCTATAGTCCGCACATATTCTAAATGGGAAATAAAACGTATTTCTTTCTCCTTAGTTATCTGCATCCTTAATTTCATACTAAACCCTGCTCTTTCCAGTCGATTATTTTTACGCCCAGCTTCTGGCAAACGCCACAGCCGGTGCAGGTACCATGACGGCAATCATGGGTCAATTCTTCCGCCAGGGCTTTTTCATATTCCCGACGCAGAAAACTACGCGCTACGGCAGGCTGGATATGTTCCCAGGGGAATAGTTCCGCAGCTCCACGTTCACGTCCTATATAGAACTCTTTGGTCAGACCTGCGTCCTGCAACGCTTCCAGCCAGCGGTCATAAGAAAAATGCTCGCTCCAGCCGTCAAACTTCGCACCGCGCTGCCAGGCCAGATACAGGGCCTTGCCTAAACGGCGGTCTCCTCTTGCGAAAACAGCTTCCATTACGCTGGTCACTGAATCATGATATTGGAAGGTGATATTTTTTACCTTAAGCGCATCCTTCAGTAAAAATTGCTTCCGCCGCAGTTCGGCTATATCATCCTGCGGCACCCATTGAAAGGGTGTATACGGTTTCGGCACAAAGGAAGAAGCGCTCACTGTTACTTTTGCGCCGCGGCGTCCGGTAACTTCCTGGTATTTATATTGTACTGCTTTAGCCAGTTTGGCGATCGCCAGCACGTCCTCGTCAGTTTCACCGGGCAAGCCTATCATAAAATATAATTTTACTGACGACCAGCCAGAAGCAAAAGCCGCCCCTACTGCATTCATCAGATCTGCTTCTGTGACGCCTTTATTGATCACGTCGCGCATCCTCTGGCTGCCGGCTTCCGGTGCAAAAGTCAGACCGCTTTTACGCACAGCCTGCACTTCTTTAGCCAGATCAACAGAAAAACTATCGATCCGCAGAGAAGGCAGCGATACGCTGACCTTTTCGTCTTTAAATTCTTCGATCATCTCGTGTATCATCGGCCCCAGGCAGGAATAATCGGCCGTGCTTAAAGATACCAGCGAAATTTCGTTATAACCTGTATTATCCACCAGCTGACGCGCCAGTTCTTTTAAAAGCTCGGGCCTGCGTTCACGTACCGGACGATAGACCATCCCCGCATGGCAGAAACGGCAGCCACGGCTGCAGCCGCGAAAAACTTCCAGCATGATCCTGTCATGGACGATTTCCCCAAAGGGCACGATCGGCGACGTCGGATAATCGACAGTGCCCATATCACTGATCACCCGTTTTTCAACGGCCGCAGGAGCGCAGCTGCGGTTAGGAACAACTGCCGCTACCGTGCCATCTTCGTTATATGTAACGTCATAGAACGACGGTACATAAATGCCCTTGATCTGCACTGCAAGTTCGAGAAACCCCAGTCGGCCGCCAGGCTTGCCTTCCCGCTGCCATTTTTTATAAGCATCCATCAGTTCAACGATCACTTCTTCGCCTTCACCAACAATCGCAAGATCAAAAAAATCGGCCAGAGGTTCGGGATTATAGACGCAGGGCCCCCCAACGATGACGAACGGATCTTTTTCCGTCCGTTCCCTGGTTTGCACAGGGATCTGCCCCAAATCGAGCATATTGAGAATGTTGGTATAAGAAAGCTCATATTGCAGAGTAAAGCCCACAAAATCAAAATCCCGCAGTACTTTTTCTGTTTCCAAAGTTCGCAGCGGAATAGCATTGGCACGCATCTGCGCTTCCATATCCACCCAGGGAGCATAGACCCGTTCTGCAGCGACGCCGTTTTCGCTGTTTAAAATATGATATAAGATTTTAAAGCCCAGATAACTCATACCCACTTCATAAATATCAGGAAATGCCAAAGCAATACTTACTTCGGTTTCCTCCGGGCTTTTGACAATACTGTTAAATTCTCCGCCTGTATAACGGGCAGGTTTCTGCACACTGCTGAGTATATCAATCCTTAATTCTTTTCCCATGCCGTTCCTCCTCTAAAATTGCAGCTGTTGACGCCGCATATTGATGTTCAGCAGCAAACCGGCCAACAGCATATTCGTAGTCAGCGAGCTTACCCCATAACTCATAAACGGCAGCGGCACACCTGTAACAGGCATAATTCCCGCGGTCATACCAATATTTACCAGCACATGGAACATAAACATAAAAGTTATCCCTACCGCCAGCAAGGTACCAAAGTCGTCTTCAGCATTCAGGGCAATAGTCAGCCCGCGCCAAATAACGATCAGATATAATAACAAAATAATAAGAATACCAATGAACCCAAATTCTTCACCGGCAACGGCAAAAATAAAATCCGTATGATTTTCGGGCAGAAAGTTGAGCTGACTCTGAGTACCCAAAAACCAGCCTTTACCTGCCAGCAGTCCTGAACCAATGGCTATTTTAGATTGGATAACATGATAACCGGCACCAAAAGGGTCGAGTTCCGGATTTAAAAAGACCCTAATCCGGTTTTTTTGATATTCTTTTAAAATATGCCACAGGGCAGGCATCAAAGCAATAAGTGCTCCGCCCATATACATCAGCCATTTGACCTTAAAGCCGCTGATGAGCAGCATCCCCAGCAAAATGGCCATAAAAACCAGTGATGTGCCAAGATCCGGCTGCTTCATGACCAGCACGAAAGGAAAAAATACATAGGCCATAGCGGGCAAATAATCAGTAAAACTATCCAGTGTTTCCAGTCTTTTATTTAAAAACGCTGCCAGGCACACTATCATTATCGCTTTGGAAAATTCAGATGGCTGGATACTCAGCGGTCCGATCTGGATCCATCTTTGAGCCCCCAGTTGGCTGTGCCCCAAAAACATTACCGCCAAAAGCAGCACGATATTAAAGATGTATAGCGGGGTTGCAATATCTTTGAGCAGCCGATAGTCGAAGCGCAGCGAAAAGATAACCAGCACCAGATCAATCATTAAAAACAGGCTTTGACGTTCAACATGCCAGGCTTTGCCTGTAGCTACGGCAAAAGAGTGAGTGGCACTGGCGATCAGGCAGATACCTATGCCGACCAGGCCTAAAATAGCGATGACCAGCCACCAGTCTAAATTGCGAAAATATCTGTTTTGCTGCATTTGCTGTCCTTTCTGCAGGTTCTGCTTATTTTACCGCCTGCGGCGGAATCAAACCTTCTTCTCTAAACCATTCTTCAAACACTTTATAGACGATCGGCCCTGCCGAAGTGGAACCAAAGCTGCCCTGCTCAACAACTGCGGCAACAACCAGTTCCGGCGCATCCACAGGTCCATAAGCAACAAACAGGCCATGATCCCGGCCATGCGGATTTTCTGCCGTACCTGTTTTAGCAGCCATTGCTTTCGGCAGATTGGCAAAGTAAGAAGCCGTTCCTCCCGGCTGCGTTACACCCATCAGACCCTGCCTGATCAGTTCCAGCGTTTTTTGCGATACCCCCAAAGCATATGGCTCCTGATGCTTACGCACTTCAAAAACACTGCCGTCATTGTTAAGCACTTTATCTACCAGATAAGGCTGGTGATAAATACCACCGCCGGCGACACAGCTCATCATCACAGCAATCTGCAGCGGAGTTGCCAGGTCTATGCCCTGACCGATAGAAGCGTTAAAAGTATCGCCCAGTGTCCAATCCTCGCCTGTAAAAATCTTACGTTTATTTTCCGGTGTCGGCAGCAGACCTGATGCCTCACCTTCCAGTTCGATGCCTGTCTTTTTGCCCATGCCGAATTTGCGCGCAAATTCAACCAGATTATCGATACCCAGCCTGTTACCCATTTCATAAAAGTATACGTTATCCGACATACTTAAAGCCTGCTGAAAATTGATCCAGCCCAAAGCTTCACCGCCAGCATTGCCCATCGGCACCAGCCAGTGCTGACCGGAGTCAAAAATCAGTTCTTCCGGTGTTACCTTGCCAAGCTCCAGCGCTGCCGTGCCGGTGATGATCTTGAATGTAGATCCCGGAGGATACTCACCGGATATAACTTTATTGCCCATAGGATAATTCGGGTCATTATTGATGACCTGCCAGTCTTTTTCCGATATCCCGTTGACAAAAAGATTTGGGTCAAACGCCGGCCTGCTTACCATAGCTCTTACAGCTCCGCTGCGCGGATCGATCGCTACAATTGCCGCCGCCCGGGCATTCGGGGCGATACCGCTTGACCGCAGATAGGCCAGCTGTTCGTCAACAGCTTTTTCCATGACCATCTGCAGATCTTTATCGATGGTCAGCTGCAAACTTTTACCAGGAACCGGATCACGCTGCCCCAGCTGCTTGACGACATTACCGGCAACGTCTACCTCCTCATCAAAGCTGCCGTCTATCCCGCGGATCATTTTGTCAAAAGTTTTTTCAATACCAAATTTACCAACAATACTACCACCTGGCATTCCTTTGTAGGCACCTTCGGTAATATCATATTCACTGGCCTCGCCCACATAGCCCAGGGCATGGACAGCCAGTTCTTTATACAAATAATTGCGGATCGGCTGCAATTCCAGTAAAACTCCCGGTAATTCCAGCCTGCGTTCTTCTATCTTGGTCACGATCTCAGGTGAAACGTTGCTTTTTAACCGAACAGGCTCATAACTGTTTTGGTTGGCAGCGATACGTTTTCTGATCTGTTCTTCCGGCATATTCAATATTTCTGCCAGTATCCCGATCACTTTTTCGTTGTCCATCTGCCCCTGACGCTGCAAGGCCACGGCATAACCTGGCAGGTTATTGACCAGCTCCTGCCCTTTGTAATCAAAAAACAGTCCCCGCGGCGCCGTGATTTTTGTTCTGCGCAATCTGTTACCGTCTGCCTGACTGCCATAATAGTCGCCTTTATAAAGCTGCAAATAGGCCATTCTGCCGAGCAAAATCAAAAATATGCATACTGCTGCTGCCAGCATGACTTCCAAGCGGCGCGCGTATTTTTTGTTCAGCACGATTTGACCTCCTTTGTTTAATGCAATCCATCATCCAGCTCTATCCATTTCTGCATTTTTTCAGTCAGCAGATACAGCGGGATCACAAAAATAATATTTCCCAGGCAATAAGCAAGCGCTTCCTCCAGAGCCAGTTCAAACAGTAAAACGCTAAAGCCTTTAGCCATGATAATCTGCAGAATAAAATAGCAGCAGCGTAAAGCCAGGGTTATAGCGCCCACAGCAATGATATTATAAAACATACTGTCTTTAAAAACCTTTTCTTTAGTATAGCCTGCATAATAGCCTACAGCAGTTCTGGTCAGGATATGAAAACCAAAAACACCGCCGGTCAGAATATCCTGCAGCAGGCCTGTAATAAACCCGGCTATACCGCCGGCTACCGCGCCTCTCAGCATAGCGTAGCAGTAAATAAGCAGCAGCGGCAAATCAAATTTGAACCACTGAGTTTGCGGCAGGCTCATCTGTAAAGACAAACAGAACAGAAACAGGACGGGCCAAATCAGTTTCCTCATTGTGCCTGTCCCCCTTCGGTATTACTATTTAGTTTACTTATTGCCGCCGGATTATTATAACCGGTCACAACAAAGACTTCCTCAACCTTACTGCTGTCAACAGCAGGATCGACATCGGCGTTCAGCAAAAGTCCCGCCGCCTCAGGACTGGTCTCTCTTACTGTTCCTATTACCAGCCCGGCCGGATGCCTGCCGCTGAACCCGCTGGTAATAACGACATCACCTTTTCTTACATCCGCTTCCCTTGGCAAATGCTCCATTGATAAAGGCAGATTTTCCATACTTTTTCCGCAGATAACGCCTACAGCCCTGGAATCAGCCCGCAAAATCCTGGCCCCTATCTTACAGCGGCTGCTGGTAATGAGCATGACCTTAGCGACATCGGGATAAACTTCTTCTACCAAACCGACGATGCCATCGCCTGTAACTACAGCCATCTCTTTGTCTACGCCATCTGCAGATCCGCGGTCAATTATTACCACATCCTGCAGATCGCCCATGTTCCGTCCGACAACTTTTGCCGGCAGCAGTTTCTGTTCAGGCGACTGCTCTTTATACTGCAAAAGCTTCTTCAGGCGCTGATTTTCGGCATAGAACTCAGCCATAGCTATATTAGCCCGGCGCAATTCAGCATTCTCTTTTTTTAATTGCTCATTTTCTGCTTCCATTGTCGTAACAGCTTTCAGCTTATTTCCCAAAGAAGAAGCCGCGCCTGTGATTGTCTGAACGCCGCTGTTGACAGGACTCAGCACGGCAATTACCATTCTGTTCAGCACCGGGAAACGTACTCTTCCATCAACAGCTAAAGCCATCAGTGCCACTAATGCTATTACGCTCAGAAGCAGGCTCATTTTTTTCTTACTCACAATAATCTTTCAGCCTTTATTTATTATTAGACGCCATAAAGCCTTTTTTATAAACATCTACATTTTCAACCGCAATGCCAGTGCCTAAAGCGACACAGGATAAAGCATCATCGGAAACATAAACCGGCATACCCGTTTCTTTACTCAACAAACGGTCAAGATTTCTCAGCAAAGAAGAACCTCCGGTCATAACGATACCACGATCCATAATATCGGCCGCCAGCTCCGGCGGAGTTCTCTCCAGAGTATTACGTACAGCGTCGACAATATTCGCCACGGGTTCGCTTAAAGCCTCGCAAACCTGATTTGCATTGATCAGAAGGTTTTTAGGCAACCCGGTCACCAGATCGCGCCCGCGAATTTCCATTTCCGTTGCTTCTTCAAGCTCCATCGCCGTGCCAATAGTGATTTTTATTTCTTCGGCCGTACGCTCGCCAATCAGCAGGCTGAATGTTTTTCTGATATATCGCACAATGGCATCATCCATAGCGTCGCCACCAGTACGAATAGAACGGCTGATAACGATGCCGCCTAAAGAAATTACCGCTACCTCGCAGGTCCCGCCGCCAATATCAACGACCATGCTGCCCGTTGCCTCCTGCACCGGCAGCCCCGCGCCAATAGCAGCTGCCATTGGTTCTTCGATCAGATATGCTTCTCTGGCGCCAGCCTGTACCGTAGCATCGATGACCGCGCGTTTTTCAACCTCCGTGACTCCTGAAGGCACACCGACAACAATGCGTGGACGTATTAAAGAATGTTTGCCAATAGCTTTTTTAATAAAATATTTAAGCATTGACTGCGTAATATCAAAATCAGCAATAACGCCGTCCTTCATGGGACGAATAGCCACGATATGCCCCGGAGTACGGCCGATCATCTGCTTAGCTTCGGCACCAATGGCCAATACTTCTTTATTCTCTTTGTCAACTGCAACTACAGAAGGTTCCCTGATAATGATCCCCTTGCCTTTGGCATGTACCAAAGTGTTAGCGGTCCCCAAATCGATCCCCATATCATGAGCAAAACTTTTAAAAATACCAAACATTCTTCAACACCTCATTTATCTAAATAACCTTGCTCTCTAAAACTAAAAAATATTCCATCGCCAATAACCAGGTGGTCAATCAGCGGAATTCCCATAATTATGCCTGTCTCTGCCAGGCTGCGAGTAAGCTCTTTATCTTCCTGACTGGGTTTAGGATCTCCGGAAGGATGGTTATGTGCTACCAAAATAGCGGCAGCGTGGTAAAGCAATGCCGGAGCAAACACTTCCCGGGGATGCACAACTGAGCTGTTAACAGAGCCCTCTGAAATCTGCTCTGTCCTTATAACCTGATTTTTACTGTCTAACAATAACACCAGAAATTTTTCATGCCGTTCATACCGCAATCTTGGCAGAAGTATCTCCGCACCTTTTTGCGGCGATTCTATTTTCGGCTTAGTCTGTCTTTTCGCTGCTGCAATACGCTTGCCTAATTCCAAAGCAGCCAGGATCGTTGCAGCTTTCGCAGTACCTAATCCATTTACCTTAGCCAGCTCTGCCACGCTGTGCGCGCAGGCTATATTTTGATACAGGCCACCAGAAGCAGTCAGCTCTTCTGCTATTCTTAAAGCAGAACGCTTTTGTGTGCCAGTACGGATCAAGATAGCTAAAAGCTCAGAATTACTTAACCCTGCAGCTCCCCGCTGCACCAATTTTTCACGGGGCCTGTCCTCCAAAGATAACTCTTTTATACACTGGCTCAAAAGCCTCTCACTCCAATTTGTGCCATCATTTGATACAAGCGGGTGAGCGGCAACCCCACGACGTTATTATAACAGCCTTCTATTTTTTCAACTAGAATAGCCCCGCGCCCCTGAATACCATAGGCGCCAGCCTTGTCCAAAGGTTCACCTGTAGCCGTATAAGCAAGGATCTCAGCCTGAGACAGGCTTCTGAACCAAACTTTAGTCTCTGCTACTTCGACCAGTTCCCGGTCATTATAAAAAACTGCAACGCCTGTTAAAACGCGGTGCATTCTGCCGGACAATTTGCGCAGCATAGCTGCTGCTTCGCTGCGATCAGCTGGTTTACCCAGTATTTCCTGCTCCAGAACAACCACCGTATCAGCAGCGATCACCGGGATTTCAGTACCCAGCTTTCCAGCAACTACACGGCCCTTGCCCAAAGCATTAGCAGCTACAACTTTTTCAGCGTTATCGCCACCGACTTCAGCAAAATTACTGGTACAGACATCGACCTCAGTCCCCAGCTGGTGCAATAATTCTAACCGCCGGGGAGAACCGGACGCTAACCTTACCCGCATCAGTTCATCTCCTGTTTCTTTTCACTTTCATCCTTACTGTCATCAAAAACTATCGGATCAGGCGCTTCTATTTCTACGACCACCGGCTGCACCCCTTCACGAACTGCATCACGTTTAAAAATGCGCGCATAATTAACGGCGATCAACAGCCAGATAACAACGCCTAACATCATGGGCATGGTTTTATCCATACCAAAAAAAATCGCGATACTGTTACCAAAAACAGCTCCGGCAATTACTGCCAAAACCGGAAATCCATATAGAACCATCTGCATTTTACGCTTGTTCATTTCCTGATATTCAATGCCGACCACATCTCCTACTTTGGCATTGATCGGACACCAGGTCTCTAAATATTTGGGTACTTTATCCCCTTTGCTTTTATCTTTATCAAGCTTTATTTTTGCTCTTTCGCCATGCTTCTCAAGCACCAGGCCTACAAGCTCAGCTCTCATTTGCGCCATAAATACTCTCCTTAATCAATAAGCATGTACGAAAACATACCAATAGCCAAATCCAAAAATAACGCCATAAATAGCAAGAAAAATAGCAGCCCCCTGCCAGGTGACAGGATAACCAAAATTAATATATTCCCCAAAAATTCCCCGGCGGTTAAAAAAAGTATACGACATTCTTCTTTTAAACCATTTGGCTTTGTTTTCCGAGCCAACTGCCTTGGCAATCACGAAAATATAAAAAAAAGCGCCGACAAAAACTTGAATGATGCGTGCACAAATCAAAGAACTGTCTACATTTACCAATGCTTCCATTGCGTTCATCCTTTCCTGCTAACTCAGTTTAAGTTTAAAAATTTATCAGGCATCTGTCTCCGCAGCTCACGCAAAAATTTTTCACTGCACTTAAAAATAATGCCTGCCAGTTTCTTATTATCTTTACCTTCAGTAAACACTAATAAACGCTGCTCATTAGGATCGACCGAAGAATACCTGTGGATATAGTGACGGATCTTAGTTTTTCTGAAAAAGCTTTTGATGTATTTATTCGTATAACTTTCTGTTTTTGTCAGATCCACTTTAAAACTGCGTTTGATCCCCACGCCGTGGCTGATGATCTCCATTTCACCTTCACGCAAAATATACGTATACTTGAAAACAACACGCCAGATCCACATCATCAGAAATAAAATATTAAAGCCCCATCCTAAAGGGCTAAAATAGCCTGTATTCATATAACGATAGCCTTCATAAATCCACAAGATAGTAATAACAGCCAGACCGCCGTAAGATATCTGCATCCTGCGATCGCTGACCTGAGATTCTTCTCTGTATATTTCGTTCAAACAAAACAATCCCTTCATCATCTATTATCCAAGTACTGACTGCACCTTTAGACCATTTCTTATTATAACAAATTTTTGCTCTAAAGGATACACTCTAAGGGCTTTCATCTAAAAAAATTCACAAACCGGATATTAAAAAACAGGCGTGAAGACCACGCCTGTTTTAATATACTTCATACTATAAAATTTTCTATTTCTCCGCCAAGAATTAATTGCCTGGGAAGAAAGGCCATACGATAGGAATTACAACCAGAGATACGATAAAGGATACGATAACGAGACCGGTACCTGCTTTAACATAGTCCATGAATTTGTAACCGCCAGGACCAAGCACCAAAGTGTTCGGAGGAGTACCTACCGGAGATGCAAATGCGCAGGATGCTGCAACTGCAATCGCCATCAATACTGCTTTCGGGTCAGCGCCCAATTGTTTGGAGATAGCAACACCGATCGGGCACAGCAGAGCTGCGGATGCAGTGTTGGACATAAATTGGGTCAGGCCGCAAGACAGAATGAACAATACTGCGGTAACTACTAACGGAGACAGAGAACCGCCCATCAGACCAACAGTCCATTCAGCAATCAATTTACCTGCGCCGGTTTTATCCATTGCAGTGGATACAGGCATCATACCTGCGAACAGGAAGATGGTTACCCAGTCGATAGAAGCATAAGCTTGTTTTTCAGTCAGGCAGCCAGTCAGTACGCAAACCAATGCACCGATGATAGCAGCCATTTCCAAAGTAACGCCTTTGATATTCAAAGCCATTACAACAACAACACACAACAGGATAAGACCGGAAATAATTTGTTTCGAAGAAGAAGTAGTAGTAGCTTCAACTTCCTGCTCGATTTCCTGATCAGCATCTAACTCAACTTTCGGGAGTAAATGTTTACCAATGAACATCATGTAGAGCATACCTGCGATAGATACAGGAATACCGATCCATGCAAATTCAAAGAAACCGAAACCTTCAAGACCAGCAGCAGTCAAAGCACCGGTAGCAATAATGTTAGGCGGTGTGCCTACCATTGTGATGATACCGCCCCAACCGCAAGCGAATGCCAAAGGCATCAATTGACGGGAAGCAGGGATCTTTGCAGCAGCGCAGATACCTAAAGCAACCGGCAGCAGGCAGGCTGCAGTACCAGTGTTGGAAAGTACCGAAGATAACAACGTACCTACAAGCATTAAACCAAACATCAGGCTGTTTTCACCAGAACCGCAGAAATGAACTACAGTATTACCGATTTTTTGGGCCAAACCAGTATAGAACATTGCAGCGCCTACGATAAACATACCAGCAAACAAAACTACCGTAGAATTAGAAAGACCTGAGAAAACGGTTTTTGCCGGGATAAAGCCTAACAGACCACATGCGATAGCACCGGCAGTAGCGGTGACTGCGAGAGGGATAAGTTCAGTAACAAAGAGCAATGCAATCACAGCCAACAGAATTAAACATTTTACTGCTTGGGACATAATAAATTCCTCCTTTTTAAATTTTCTATATGCTGTTCGAACAAACGGACAACATATAAAGATCGCAAAGGAATTACAAGTTTGATAATCCCTTTATTAATTTACATTATAGCAATGGCTAATGCAAAATGATGTTGCCCCGGCAACACTATATTTCAAAATTTGTAATAAACAGTGCAAAAGCCGGAACCATGCATGGTCCCGGCTTTTTAACGGTCTCTTAATAAATTAATAATGTTTTGTTAAATTATAAGTGCGTTCAAACTACTCAAACTTCAAAATTTTAAAATTTCTCTTTTCAAAATCAATCAATCCGCATTCTTTCATTCTGGCTAACTCACGAGTCAAAGCACTGCGGTCTGCAACAAGATAATTAGCCATATCCGTTCTGTTAAAAGGTATCTCAAATTCAGTGGAACCGTTACGTTTCGCCTCCTGCTCCAGATAAGTCATGATCTTTCCGCGCAGGGTCTTTTTACATAAGATCTCTGTTTTTTCAATAAACTGTGCATTATTGCTGGCCATAATAGCAATCATATTCGTCAGCAATTTATTACGGCAAGGATCATTATTGCTTAGATCACTCAGCACCTTACCGAAGGGGACCATCAAGACCTCGCTGTCGCTGGCTGCAAAGTAGCTTACATTGGTCTTCTCCTCCTGTTTGTCGTTTCCCAGGAAGTTTTCAGCAAAAATTGAGCCTGACCCCATAGTCGTGATAATGGACTTCTCGCCCATAATATCTTCCTTGATCATCTGCACAGTGCCGGCTACAACAATGCCAATACTTTCAACAGCATCTCCGGCTAAATAAATATAGTCCGATTTTTCAAAATGCTTAACAAGGGCATTTACTTTACCAAGAATGGTATCTAATTCGTCGCTGGCTAACCCTTTGAACAAGGGGAGACTTAAAAGATTCTGCATTGCCGCTTTCATAGCTGTCCTCCTTCTTTAATACTCTCAATCATCTAAATAAAATAAATAAGTTTCTTCCTATTTAATATGCCCTTGATATATCTATATTATAAATCGAACATCTTCTGTATTCAAACTTACTTTAATTACTTTATTCTGATATTATTTTTTAAATTTACGTGTGTTGCCTCAGCAACAACATTTATCTTTTATTATTGTTATAATGCAGTCAAAGCAAACGAGACATTTGCTTGGGACATTAGTCTTCCTTTATTAATCTTTTTCAATCATTTGACCGTCAACGAGAGGGTTCGGCTCTCATTGACGGTCACTTTTTTATTTACCAAAATAACCTTATGCAGCACTTGATGCCAAATTATAAAAAACATATGTCTAAAGCACCTGTGCATGATTTACAACAGTTACAAAAAATTTAGAACTCTTAAATCATAACGGTCTGGCCTGCTGCTCAAATAACGCCCTGTTCTGACTGCGTCAGCTTCCGCCATGATATCACTGACTGCAGCACTGTTTTAGCTGTTGACAGCAGCCGACCTGCAAATTTTTTTAACATCTCTTTGATCTCACGATCTGTAATAAAATAATTAGAGCAACGATTTTTGTAACTTTTTGACAGCGTTACTTTTATCTTGCTTCATATATTATAGCACTTTTATCCTTTTTGTGTTGATTTCAGCAAATTTTTTTTATCTTCTAACTGCGCCATGCCATTCTATTGATAATAACCACAGATATTTTATGATATAATACTAATATAAATCAATAATTTTGTCGTGAAAGCAGGTGCTTATATGCAGACGCGTGTCGTCTTACTGGGAATCATCGTTGAAAATACTGCCGCAGTTGAACAGCTTAACATATTACTGCATACACACAACGAATATATCATCGGGCGTATGGGCCTGCCCTATAAACAAAAAGGCATCAACATTATCAGTATCGTTCTCGACGCCCCGGCAGATGTCATCAGTACGCTTTCCGGCAAAATAGGTATGCTCAAAGGAGTCAGCGTCAAGGCTTTATACGCAAAGGCTCCGCAGGAACAGCCCTTTAAAGATTGATAATATATAAGGGAAATCACTGACGGGAAAGGATTCCTGCCCCGAAAGAAAGAAGGTCGACAAATGTATAATGTCAAATCAATGCAAGCCAGCGAATTCATCGCCCATGATGAAATCCTGGACACTCTTGCCTATGCCTCAGCCAACAAAAATAATGCCGCGCTTATCGACAGCATTATCGCTAAAGCAAAGGAACGCAAGGGTCTTTCACACCGTGAGGCCGCCGTACTTTTAGACTGTGAGCTGGAGGACAAAAATCAGGAAATTTTTGCCTTGGCCGAACAGATCAAAAAAGATTTTTACGGTAACCGCATCGTCATGTTCGCACCGCTGTATCTTTCAAATTATTGCATCAACGGCTGCGTTTATTGTCCTTATCACAGCGTCAATAAAAACATCACCCGCAAAAAACTCACACAGGACGAAATCCGCAGCGAAGTCATCGCGCTGCAGGATATGGGGCATAAACGCCTGGCTTTGGAAGCCGGCGAAGACCCTGTTAATAATCCACTTGATTATATCTTGGAAAGTATCAGGACAATTTACAGCATCAAGCACAAAAACGGCGCTATTCGCCGCGTCAACGTCAATATTGCCGCCACCAGCGTCGAAAACTATCGTAAGCTGCACGAAGCCGGCATCGGCACGTATATACTTTTTCAGGAAACCTACCACAAAGAAAGCTACGAACGCCTGCATCCTACCGGCCCAAAAAGCAACTATGCCTACCATACGGAAGCCATGGACAGAGCTATGCAGGGCGGCATCGACGATGTAGGTCTGGGCGTGCTTTTCGGGCTGGAGCTTTACCGTTATGAATTTACCGGCCTGTTAATGCATGCCGAGCATCTGGAAGCAGTACACGGAGTCGGCCCGCATACGATCAGCGTCCCGCGGATCTGCCCGGCTGATGATATTGACCCTGAGGCCTTCAACAACAGTATCAACGACGATATTTTTGCCAAACTTGTAGCCTGCATCAGGATCTCTGTGCCCTACACAGGTATGATCGTTTCTACCCGTGAAAGTCAGAAATCACGCGAACGCGTTCTGCATCTTGGTATTTCTCAAATCAGCGGCGGCTCACGTACCAGTGTCGGCGGTTACGCCACTCCTGAACCGGCAGCCGAGAACTCTGCCCAATTCGACGTCAGCGACACCCGCAGCCTGGACGAAGTAGTGGCCTGGCTCATGGAAATCGGCTACCTGCCCAGCTTCTGCACTGCCTGCTACCGCCAGGGACGCACTGGCGACCGCTTCATGAGCCTGTGCAAAAGCGGACAGATCCAAAACTGCTGTCATCCAAATGCCCTCATGACACTCAAAGAATATCTGACGGACTACGCCGAACCTCATACCAAAGCTCTGGGTGAAAAACTTATTCAGGCAGAACTGAGCAATATCCCCAACCCCAAAGTACAAGAACTTGTTCTGCAGCATTTAGCAGACATTGAAAACGGAGAACGTGATTTCCGTCTATAAAGTTTTAGATAAAGCAAAAATCCGCCGAAACCGGCGGATTTTTGCTTTTCTTTATATTTTACATTTTTTTAAAACGGCTTTTGGGCTGTTTACAGATCGGACAAACATAATCATCCGGCTCTTTGGTAATATCGCCTTCATAAATATACCCGCATACTTCGCAAATATAACGTATTTTATCCGGCTTTTCCGCCTGCGGAGCCTCCTCCTGATAAGTCGGAGCATTTTTCGGAGCTTTACCCTTAACAACTTTATGATAGTATTCATAGGTCATGGGGCTTTCATCAGCACCGGCTAAAGTATCAGTCAGCCGTGCCATGATCACGCAATGCGTCTCAGCATCATGTATGGCGATCACTTCGCAGATCATATACCCGCAGGCATGCTCTTTGACTATCGGCAGGCCGTCCAAAATCCCGCAGGCAAAATTTTTACCGCAGAATTTATCGATCTCCCGGCCGCAGGCAAAGCCCAGCTCTGCAATAACATTACGGTCCACCGCCTCAGATAAAATGGAAATACTGAACCGGCCGCTCTTTTTTATCGCTTCATATGTAAAATTATTTTTATTCATACTCACCGCAACGATCGGACGCTCGCTTGTCACCTGGATCACGGTATTGACTATACAGCCGGCAGGCCTTGTGCCGTCAAGCGTACCAATGGCATACATCCCATATGTGAGTTTGTACAAAACGGAAAGATCCATTTGCTCTACCCTCTTTCATTTCTTTGATCTGCTTTAATTATACTCTGCCCTAATTTAAAATGATAGGACCACAGTTCCTCCTGAAGCAGTAGATTATTTACAAAATCCCTGTTTAAACTTCATATACGATCACTGCTCGTCCTTCAATATAAATTTCCAGGCACAATTACAGGATGCATCTGTTATTTCAGGATAACAGCTAAGCGCTTCACACTCAAAACGATCGTCGATCACCTTAGCAAAGCCTGTATACTCGATAACACCCACAGGCCTGCAGGGATGAAATTCCATGCCCTTACGCTTTCTGGCGTTCTGCACTCTGCAGTCCATGGTCCTGTAAATCAAAGTCTGGCCGTCAACGATTATCTCATCTTCATTGATATTGGCATATAAACGCAGCTGCAAAGCCTTTTTCAACCCTTCGATACCAGGTCTTGGCGGCAAATTTAAAAACTCCTTTATTTTTTGTGCCTCAATTTTTGTAAAAACTTCCCAAATATTGCAGTCATGCTCCATCGCCTCTGCCATACCAAACTTTCTTTCTACTGACTGAAACCAGACGCCATCCATAGCCAGCCAGCTTTTAGAATAAATCTCAATCAGTTTGATCAGCTCTTCCTTATCCAGCTGCTCTAATACCTTATTGACCATCTCCGATCCTCCTTGCCTGTATTTGCATAATTATCCTTTAGCACTTATTTTGATTATAACATATAAATTTTACATAAAAAATAACAGACCCCTGAGCAGACAAAAAAGCCGGCAGTTTATTGCCAAGCTGCCGGCATCAGTTCTAAATCATAAATTACTTCTATCTGGAATATACTGCTTCGTATTCAGGTGTTCTGTCAAATACCTTCTTAGCGAAAGGACATAACGGAATGATCTTTCTGTTTTCGGCAATGGCAAAATCTACAACCTTCTGCACCAGCGCGTTGCCAATCGCGTGTCCCTTCCATTTTTCATCTACATAGGTATGATCAATGATCAAAAGATGCTCACCTGTTTTGACAAAAGAAATCTCGCCAATTTCTTTATTTTCATGAAATACCGCAAATCTGCTGTTAGCTTCATCAAGTCTGTATTCAAACATTTTTATTCATCCTTTCCTGTTAGGGCTCGATCTCATCAGAATCTTTCAATTTATATTTCAGCGCCCCCGAAGGACAGCCCTTGATCGCTCTTAGAGCAGACTCCTGTTCTGTTGCCACAGGCAGTACCCAGGGTTTACGTTTTAATTGAAATACCGTATGATTGGATTTGACGCAATTGCCGGAATGCTTGCAGATGTCTTTATTAAAATAAACGTCGTACGTTTCTCCTTCATATTTTTTATATCCTAATTTCAGCAGCTCTTTCTCTTTCATCTTATCTGCCCCTTTCATCATAATCAAAAACGCCCTTACCCAAGGCTTTTTATCTATACTCAATATACCACTAATTCTATACTAAAACACTTTAATTAAATTAATTTTTCAAAAATTTTATATCCAAAATGACTATTTCAGCTGATTCTTCTTAATAAATCAAACTGTTATCTCATAAAATTTCTTTGAAAATTTTCCATGATCAAGAAAACTCCGCAGTTAACTGTCCGCACCCTTGTTTGTCTTGCCCAAACGTGATATTCTAATAGTGAGGAAGGGGTATTATTAAAATTTCCTCATATTTAAAACCGTACTCCAGTCACTCGCCACACAAGATTTTTCTCTATTATCATAATATCTTTTTAGAAGGAGATGATGGAATGGATACGATCTTTTTCACATTCACAGCCCTGTCTTTGATTTTATTAGGCATCGGCTTAGTAAAACCGCACTGGGTGCTGCCGCTTAGTGTACTTGAACCTAAAACCAGGCGCAAGGCAGCAATCATTTATTTTATTGCGTTCCTTATCTGTCTGGGCATCGCTTCCAAATTAAGTTATTCTTAAAATAACTTTATAATGGAACCATTTTCTTCATTTTCTTTCGCACAGCCAATACCAATTATAAACAGCAAAAAAATAACACTCCAGTTTCAACTGGAGTGTTTCTTTTTGTAATATGGTGCCGAAGGCCGGACTCGAACCGGCACGTGGGGTAACCACGCTTGATTTTGAGTCAAGTGCGTCTGCCAATTCCGCCACTTCGGCGACTCAATGTTCCGCAACGGAACAATAACAATAATACCGTATCTGCATATAATTGTCAAGCGTTTCTTCAAACTTTTTTAAAGAACCACAAACAGCAAATCACTGCGGCCAGCCACTGTTTTTCAGCACTCAAAAATCAGTTCTCCCAAACCTGCTCCTGTTTTCAGACAGCACTGTCAGGGAAAATACGTTTATGCAGCTTATATGCCAGTACAAGGCCCAAAATACCTGTGATCATCTGCGGCCAGCCCATGATAAACAAAATAAACAGCGACAGCTTTTCCGGCACTGCCACCAGCCACAGAACAAACAGGCTGCTGCAATATAAAATAAACGTTTTAAAAAGCGGCGCCGCGATGATGATCCCCTTGCCCCAGAAACGGGCGCACAGATACACCATCACCAGATTCCCGACAGCAACTACCGGGATCAAAAACGGCAGCGGCAGCTGCCCCTGGAAATATGCCATTACAGGCAACAGCACGGCGATCATCACCGAAGGCCATAAACCAACCGTACGGGCAGCAAGCACCAATACCATATTCACTAAGGTCCCAACAATAAAAACCGTCCACATCGGCGGCATGGGGATCACTAAACGCAAAGCCTGCAGCACCAGACCAACGGCCAGCAGCATCGCGCCTCTTACCCAATTATTATTTTCCATTACGCTCTCCTATTTTGCCGGGCATTCGCGTTCTACAAAAGCTTTGAACGCAGCCTGCAGCTGCGGTACTATCTTGCCTACGCCGCTGCCGATAAATTTGCGGTCGATTTTTGTCACCGGCATGATTTCACAGCGCGGACCGCATAAAAATGCTTCTTCAGCTTTTAAAACAAAATCCATATCAAACGCTTTTTCAATAACCTGCATCTCCAGATCAGGCGCCAGACGTTCTTTGATCAGCCGGCGGGTGATATTTTTATGGACCAGATTATTATCTGGATGCGTCCAGATCATTTCATCTTTGATCACCATAAAACTGCTTTCAGTACTCTCGGTGATCTTACCGTTCTCGCGAATAAAAAGCGTATCAAAAGCATTGCTTTCACGTGCTTTCTGCCTTGCCAAAACCTCGGGCAGCCTGTTCAGGGTGTTGACGTTGCAAAGCTGCCAGCGATTATCCTCGGTCGTAATGATATTGACGCCGCTCTCACGTTTGGCCGCTAATGCCGTACGGTCAGTTTCCACGATCGTCATTGTCAGCTGCGGTACCGACATTTCCGGAAAAGCCAGACCGTAATCGGCAGTACCGCGGGTGATCTGTGTATAGATCTCGCCATTTTCAATACCGCTTGCAGCGATCAGGGCTTCATGAAATTCAATCAGTTCTTCGATCGTGTAAACGGCAGGTATTTTGACTTTAATGACAGATTCGAATAAATTATCCATATGCGGCAATAAAGCAAAACAACGGCCATTGTAAACAGGCACTATTTCAAACACGCCGTCGCCAAACTGGTGGCCCCTGTCGTGGACTGAAACCGCCGCTTCCTCTGCCGGCATGATCTCACCATCTACAAGCACTAGATTTTTGTACATAATTAAACCCTCCATATGCAAATTTTGTATTAAAATTCACTTTTTTGTCACCGGAAATATTGTATAATATTATAGTAAAGATTATTTAAGATACAGCTTTAATATTATACAACATTTTGTTAAATTTGTCCGCAAAGGTTTGCATAAATGGTCTACGTATAATAAATCTATGAAAGAAGGTGACTGCCTATGGCTCATTTACCGCCGATAGTCGCTGATTTGGCGATGATCCTTTTAGTTGCGGGTATCACGACGATCCTGTTCAAAAAACTAAATCAGCCTTTAGTACTTGGCTACATTATTGCCGGCTTCATTACCGGCCCTCATTTCAACTTTTTTCCCACTGTATCAGACACTGCCAATATCAACGCCTGGTCTGAAATAGGCGTTATTTTTCTTTTATTTGCCCTGGGTCTGGAATTCAGTTTTTACAAGCTCAAAAGTGTGGGCAGTACAGCCTTCATCGCCACCTTCGTTGAAATAGGCGGCATGCTTGTCATTGGCTATTTTACCGGTCATCTGCTGGGCTGGGATCATATGGACAGCCTGTTTCTGGGCGGTATGCTGGCCATGTCGTCGACTACTATCATCATCAAAGCCTTTGAAGACCTCAAACTCAAAGGCCAGCGTTTTACAGAAATGGTTTTTGGTATTCTGATCGTTGAGGACATCGTCGGCATTATCATGATGGTGCTGCTTTCCACTTTAGCCGCTGCCAGCGCTGATATTTCCACACTCGAACTTGTTGAAAGCGTCATGCGGCTGCTGTTTTTCCTGGTCTTATGGTTTGTCCTCGGTATGTATCTGGTACCGACCTTCTTTAAACGGGCTGAACGCCTGATGAACGATGAAACTTTACTGGTAGCCTCCATAGGTCTGTGCCTGGGCATGGTCGTTCTGGCTACTCACATGGGCTTCTCGGCCGCTTTAGGCGCCTTTATCATGGGTTCTCTGATCGCCGAAGCTCCCAGTGCCGAAAAGATAGAACACCTTGTCAAACCGGTCAAAGACTTGTTTGGCGCCGTCTTTTTCGTCTCAGTCGGTATGCTTGTTGACCCGGCCCTGCTGCTGGAATACGCAGTACCCATCATCGTACTTATTCTTGTTACACTGGTCGGCAAGCTGCTGCTTTCCGGCGCCGGCGTACTGCTTTCCGGTCAAAACCTCAACACTTCCATGCACTGCGGCTTCAGCCTGGCGCAGATCGGTGAATTTTCCTTCATCATAGCATCTCTGGGTATGAGCCTCGGCGTTATCAGCGACTTTCTCTATCCGATCATCGTCGCTGTTTCCGTAACCACTACCTTCACCACTCCCTTCTTCGTCATGGCAGCAGAACCGGCCTACCAGTTCGTTAAAAAATCGCTGCCCGATAAAACCCTGGAATGGCTGGACCGCTATACGGAAGCCAATCCTGATAACGACGGCAAAGACAGCGACTGGCGTGATTTCCTGCGTGATTATTTTATCCGCATCCTGATTTTTACTACCATGCTCTCTGCCGTTGCCCTGGGCTCTTACTACTACCTGCAGCCCTACCTGTCCGGGAAAATGACTGCCCCCTACAGCAATCTGCTGACAGCGCTGCTGACGCTGATAGTTATGGCGCCGTTCCTGCGGGCAGTACTGGTCAATAAAACCAATCACCCGGAACTTTTCTCGACGCTGTGGTTCAAGAAACGTTCCAACCATATCCCGCTGACGCTGCTGTTATTTTTAAAGATCCTCATCGCGGCAGCCTTCCTCTACTTTGTTTTTGCCAAGCTGCTGGGCCTGCAATCGCTGCTGGCCGCACTGGCAACAGCAGGCGCAGCCTATTTCATCTCGTCCTCCGACTGGCTGATGGGTGAATATCTGCGGATGGAATCGCGCTTTCTGGTCAACCTGAACGAACGGCATATGCTCAAACACCGTGAAGCTCTGGCAGAAGCAGGCGAAGAACATCTTTACGGCTGGTTCGACCAGGAACTGCAGCTGGCACGTTACAAGATCTGCGAAGACTCGCCCATGATCGGCCAGACGCTGATCCAGCTTGCCTTCCGCGAGCTTTACGGCTGCAATATCCTGCAAATAACGACACCGGAAGAAGTCGTCGATATGCCGGGCGGCCACCACATCCTGCAAAAAGATTCTACTCTGCTGATGATCGGCACGGATTCTCAATTCAAGCTGTTTGACACAGCCATCAATACCCAGCGGCTGTGCATGAACCTGATCGAAGAACCTATCACCCTGCGTGAATTTATGCTGCGCGAAGATAATGACAAAGAAAACGTTTCCGCTTTCTTATCCTGTGCCATCACGATCGATAAACACTCACCCATCCTGGGCAAATCGCTCAAGGACACTAATATCCGTGATGACTGGTACTGCCTCGTCATCGGTCTGGAACGCGGCAGCTATACCATGACCAATCCCAACGTTTCGCTGGTCTTTGAAAAAGGCGATCTGCTGTGGGTACTGGGCAAGCAAAAAATGATCAATCAGCTGGTACGTGAAGAAATACTCTAAAATACACATAATAAAAACCTTCGGCTGAGCCGAAGGTTTTTATTTATTTACCCTGCAGATTTATCACTACTATTTCCGGTTTCAGCTCCGTCCGCACCGGCGGCCCCCAAAAGCCATAACCATTGCTGACGATCGCAGTCAGATCACCAAACTGCTCCAAACCGTAATCCAGCTTATACATCCGCTGCGTCACCATCCTGTTAGGGAACATCTGCCCGGTATGGGTATGTCCTGCCAGATACATATCGTAGCCCGCTGCCGCCGCAGCGTCCATGCGCCGCGGCTGATGATCGATCAGGATACTGTAATATCCAGCATTATTACTGCTCAAATTCTGCAGCGGCACCGTACTTGCTGAAACACGATAATCATGCAGACCCGTGATTTTCAAATTACCGTCAGCCAGCGTGCTTTCATCAGTCAGTATCCTGACATTATTAGCCGCCAGCAGTGCCCGCAGCTCGTTAGGACGGTCAAGATAATCATGATTGCCAAACGCCCCATATACGCCCAGCGGCGCCCGTAATTCTTTTAACGGCGCCAGCGAATTTTCATCGATGATATACCGCAGACGTTCATCCATAATATCGCCGGCGATCAGCACCAGATCAGGCTGCTGCGCATTTATCAGCTGTACCAGCCCCTTACTGTACTCATAGCCAAGCTCGCGCCCCAAATGAATATCACTGACCAGCACTATTTTATACCGCGCCTCCGGCGGCAGCTTCGCACTGACAACGTTTTCCGTGCGCACCACCGGGCTGAACGCCCGCCAGCTGCCCCAGGCAATAAAAATCACTAAAAATACTGCTCCCGCAGCGGCAAACTGCGTAAACGGCAGCTTGAACGATAAAATACGCAGCACACTATATACAATACCATGCAGCACCATCAAAAGCAGTGAATAATACAAAAAAGCGATCCAATAACCACTCAGCCAGGCCGAAAGCTTCAGCAGCGGCAACGGCAGACTTGCCGGCAGCATACGGCTGCCAACAGTATTCAGCATCAAGAGGACATATAAAATGATAAACGGCGTCGAGCGCAGAAAAGAAAAGGCATGACTGTAATAGACCCAGGCCAAAGAGCTTAAAATAAAATCGATCAGGGAAATAAACAAAATAACACTCAAAATCAATAGTCTCCTTCCGAAGTCTCAATTTATAACACATAACATTCATAACGCCCAAAAACTTTCATGCTCTTATTATACAGGTTAAAGTCCGCTTCAAGTCAAGTAGTAAACCTGCCTTTTTCACTTCCTGCTGAATAAATTTACAAAAAGTTTTAACTTTCCTGCTCAAACCGGCACTTTCTGCCGTTGCTGTTACAAAAAATATCCATTTCTTCTCTGATAAAAATAACCGTCGTTTCTATATACTCTGGCTATAATCATTACCCAACATAAAACCAGAAAAGCAATGCCGCCCCACATCACATACTGCATCCCTATACGCGCGATCACCATGCCGCAAACAACCGACCCTAAAGCCGTACCTAAATTAGCGGCGGTCAGGAAAAGCCCGTTGGCAAAATCCGCAGCCTCCGGCGCGGCAGTAGAGATCCAATACTGATTGATATTGGCGTTCATCCCTCCCAAAACACCCCACAATAGAGTAATTGCAGCCATTGGCAGCGCCAAAGAACCGCCCCAGAAAAACGCGGCATAAACGATACCCAAAGCAGCTGGAAATATTACTACCAGCCTCTCGGCAACGGCACCCGAACTCAACAGGCGCCCGGCAAGAAAATTACCGGCGATATTCATCAGACCGTAGACAAGTAAAATCAAGCTTACCGCATTCCACGAAAAACCCGTGATACTGGTAAGATAACCGGAAAAATACCCGAATACGCCAAAAACGGCGCCATTCATAAACACCACGGCAGCAATAGAAAGCCACAAATCCGGTTTCTTTAAGACCTGCAGCTGCTGCCCATAGGAAAGCCTGACGGTAACCGGCAGCGACGGTATGAAGAACCAGGTCGCGATCAGCGCCACTGCATTAACTAAGGCAAAACCGCTCATAGCCGCCGTCAGTGAAAAATTGCTGGCAATAAAACTGCTGACCGGCACACCCAGCACCATCCCAGCCGATACGCCCACAATAACTTTAGCTACAGCCTTTGGTGCGGCTTCAGTACTGGCGGAAGCTGCCGCAACTGAAAAAGCCAGCGAACAATAAACAGGGTGAAAAATTGCCGGCACGACCCTCGCCAACAACATAAGTGTAAAATTATCAGTAAAAACAGCCGTGATATTACCTAAAACAAATATACCCAGCACCAGCAGCATCACCTTTTTGCGGTCGATACCCGAAAACAGCAGCGGCATCACCGTCCCCGCAATAGCTACTGCCAAAGCAAACAAACTGACCAATAAGCCGGCCTGCGCTATACTGACACTGAATTTTTCAGCCAAAAGCGGCAGAATCCCCAGCACACCCATTTCCGTATTGATGATACCAAAAACACCTACCGTCAGAATAAAAATCAGTAAACCGTTCTTCTCTGCCATAACATCTCCCCTTCACGTTAATAAAAATGTGGATTCCCATTCTTCCGAGAATCCACACAAACACCACTTTTAACAAATCAAGCAGCTGCACCGGCAGTAAGTTATTTTAAATTGGCCTTAAAAAAGCTCTCGATTTTATCAAACGGGATCAGTTCGACCCTGTCATAAAGGTCCACATGCCCGGCACCGGCAACATAATACAGCTCCTTAGGCTCTGCCGCGCGTTTATAAGCATCTTCGCTGAATTCTTTAGAATGGGCTTGATCGCCGGTAATAAAAAGCAGCGGGCGCGGAGAAATAGTTTCGATATCATTGAAAGGATAGAAATTCATAAATTTGGTATTGCTGGAAAGCGTCGGGTGCGTAGTCAACAGCGGCGAAGAACCTGCCGGAGTAAACTCACCTCTCGGAGTACGGTAAAAGTCATAGAATTCACGCTCGATCGGACTGGAATCCTCGTTGATTTCATGTACAGTACCTCTGGTATATTTAGCTGCTCCGCCCTGGAATTCCACATAACGCTGCTCTGCCGCCTCGGCAATGATCTGCTTTCTTTGCGCAAGCGTCAGTGAATGATTAAGGCCATTACGGTTAGCGGCGCCCATATCATACATGCTGACAGTCGTAACAGCTTTCAGACGGGGATCGATCTTCGCGGCGCTGATGGCAAAACTGCCGCTGCCGCAGATCCCAATCACGCCGATCCGGTCTTTGTCGGCAAAGGGACTTGTCCCCAGATAATCTGCTGCCGCACTGAAAGTCTCGGCATAAATATCAGGCGCTACAGCATTACGCGGCTGGCCGTCGCTGCCGCCCCAGAAAGCCAGATCGACAGATAAAGTTACAAAACCGCGTTCCGCCATTTTGGCAGCATAAAGATCGGCGCTTTGCTCTTTGACTGCCCCCATTGGATGTCCGACTATGATAGCGGCGTGCTTTTGCTTTTGATCCATATTTTTGGGCAGATATAAATTCCCGGCGATATTCATTTTATACTGGTTTTTAAAAGTGACTTTCTGCACATCAACCTTATCGCTTTTATAAAAATTATCGGCACCATGCGACATATCAGCCGCCCAGACAGCGCCTGTACCCGTCGTCGATAAAATCAGCCCCAGGGCGACAGCCCTCAATATTTTCACATAACGATCAGTAAAAGTTCTCTTTTTCATAATGATCCACTCCTTATAATATTAGTTAGTATTTTTCTACGCCATGCTGCTTCAGCATAACTTTACCTGTAAGGCTTTAGCCTTATACCAGCCTACCCATTTCCTGTGCCTGTTTTAAAGCCGTATTACCGTGAATATCTCCGGCAGCAGTCACGCCGCCAGCCAAAACAACACCCTTAAGCGTAACGCCCTCAAAACAGTCGATCCAGCCCTGCAGCCCTTTCTGGGCCCCGTCGACAGCCGACGCTGCCGTATCGGCCGCTGCTGCCAGCAAATAAACCTCGCGATATGCATAATCAGACGCAAACAAAGGATTGCTCCTGTCGAGCAGAGTTTTCATCTGCCCGCACATCTCGTAAAAATAAACCGGCGTTGCAAACACAAGTACATCGGCTTTTTGCATCTTGGGAACGATCGCATCCATATCGTCACGAATAACGCAGCACCCTGTTTGCTGACAAGCCAGACAGCCTTTTCAGAAATTTACCGTTTTACCATACAGGCCTATTTTTTCTACCGTATGACCAGCCTCCTGCACACCTTTTATAAATTCGTCTGCCAGAAGCTCTGAATTACCGCCTTTACGCAGGCTTGCCGTTATTACCAAAACTTTTTTCAACATATTTCTCCTCTGCCTCCCGTTATTTTTTCAGCTTAAAAATCAAATAATCAAGACGATCTATTTTTATCTGTATCTCATGCAGCTCCTTAAGCAATCTGACCCGATGACCCGTTAATAACTCTAATTGTTCTGAAAGCTATTTCTTTTCCATAACTACCGCAAAACATTCAATAAACTTACGATCACAACCGGCAGCAGCAAGATTTTCCCTGATGTCATTGCCCGACATCCGTAACTCCTTCACCTGATCGCCTCCTTTGTCTTAATTATAAAAGCAGCGATCACGAATATCAAATACATATATTAAATGCGTTGATATACTTGAAAAGTATGGCAATTATTATTATAATGATTGTACCGGAGGTGGAATTTTTATGGATATCAGGACCCTGCAATATTTTCTTGCCGTAGCCCGTGAAGAAAGTATCAGCGGCGCGGCCGAATTTTTACATATGACACAGCCGCCGCTTTCAAGGCAGCTCAAAGAACTGGAAACAGAACTTGGCAAACAGCTTTTTATCCGCGGCAACCGCAAAATAACGCTGACAGAAGACGGTATGATCCTGCGTAAACGTGCCGAAGAAATCGTTTCCTTAATGGAAAAAACAAAAACCGAGCTCACTGCCTCCGGCGAAAATATCAGCGGCGACATTTATATTGGCGGCGCTGAAACAGAAGGCATTCGGCCGATAGCCAAAATCATCCGCACAATGCAGCAGCAATACGAACATATACGTTTCCATATTTTCAGCGCTCAGGCCGAAGACGTTGCCGAACGTATCGACAATGGGTTATTAGATTTCGGTATTTTTATTGAACCGGCCGATTTATCAAAATATGACTTCATCAAATTGCCGTCCACCGATATCTGGGGCCTGCTGATGCGCAAAGACAACCCGCTTGCCAACAAGCCGACAGTTACCCCCAGAGATCTGTTTGCTATACCACTGCTGCTTTCTGATCAGGAAATGGTCAAAAATGAAATTTCCGGCTGGCTGGGCGGCGACTTTAATAAACTGAATATCGTCGCTACCTATAATCTGTTATATAACGCCTCGCTGATGGTTGAAGAAGGCGTTGGTTCAGCCCTGTGCCTTGACCGGATCATCAAAACAACAGAAAGCAGCCCACTGTGTTTCCGGCCCTTAGAACCCAAATTAGAAGTTGGCCTGAATATCGTCTGGAAAAAATATCAAATCTTTCCTAAAGCTGCCGCAAAATTTTTAGAATATCTGCAAAAAGAATATCGTTAAACCTTACTGCAAAAAAACAGAGAGAGCTTCTTAAAAGCGCTCTCTGTTTTTATTCCCGGTAATAATATTTTATTTTGTCAAACCTAAACGCTGCAGCCAGGCACTGACGTCGCTTTGGGCATTAGCGGCATTACTGCCGCTGACAACAAAAGCCTCCAGCACCTTAGCATTAGGCACCGCTTTTTTCAGATCGCTGACACAGTTGGCAACCCCACCGCCGCCATGCGTAACAAACGGCACCACAGTTTTTCCAGACAGGTCATGCTGCTCTAAAAAAGTAAACATCGGCATGGGCATCGTGCTCCACCAGTTAGGCACACCAATATAAATAACATCATAAGCCGCCAAATCTTCTACCCTTCCATTGATCGCCGGGCGGGCATTACTGTCGCGCTCAGCCCTGGCCTGCTCCGTAGCAGCGCGATATTCTTCCGGATAAGGTTTTACCGTCGTCACTCTGAACAGATCCGCCCCTGTTTCATTGCCGATCATTCTGGCAACAGCTTCCGTATTCCCCGAACGCGAATAATATACTACCAGCGCTTTACCATTATTAGCTTGCTTTTCACTTTGCATGATTTTCCCTCCGTTATCAGTAGAAATAGCCTCGGCATTGCTGCCGCCGCAGGCTGCCACCAGCATGGCCAGTATCGCCATCAAGGCCGCGATGATTTTTTTCATACCTTGCCTCCTCAACTTTTACTTAGCAAAAAGCACTGTTTTACCTCTTCCTTCCATACCCTTTGCTTTAATTCGATTCTACAGGCTGGAGTTCACTCCAGGTCAAGCATTTACTGAGAAAGTTTGCAAAAAGTTCATATTATAAGCTTTATTCCAAGATAAAAGAGCGTATACCCGCTACTATACAGCAGGATATACGCTCTTTCTTAATTAAAAACTTTCCCTATTATTGTTTCCTCCGCCGATCCCCCGATCAACGCTCTTTTAGAAGGTCCAGCGGGCGCCGGCGTTCCACTGCCAGTCTTTTTTAAAGTCACTGCCGCTGCTGCGCTCCACATCAAAATAAACATGGCTGTTGCTGCCGGTTTTAAAGGCAGCGCCGACACCATATTCAAACCAGGTATCTCTGTAACCTTCATCAGCCTCAAAACGATTGCCTGAACTGTCAGTCAGCGTCACATCATAACCGCCGCCGAATTCGTGCAGCAGATTAGCTTTCGCATAAACTATCCCCTTACTGCCAACCTCTTTACCGATATTGAAACCGATGCGCCCCACAGCACTGTTGATACCGCTTTGCTGCACCGTCAAACCGTTACTGGTCTGGTAACGGTCTCCCCCCAGATAGCCCAAAGTAAACTGTGCCTGCGGCTCGACATACCAACCGCCGCCTAAAGCATTCTTACGTCCATATTCGGCACTTAAAGACACACCCACGTTCTCAAACTCGCCCGTGATCTTCCTGGCGTTGCTGTCATAAACGGCAAAATCATTATCCAAATGGCTGATCTTAAAGACTACGTCCAAATAATGACCCTTACTGCCGAGCTGCGTACCATAGAAACTTATCGCCTGCGCATGATTATCGCCGCTGCCGCTGCGGTAACTGCTGCTGCCATCGGTATAGCTCAGTGCCACACCGTTATAGCGAACAAAATCCTCCGTACGTTTTGCCACTTCGTCATACCCCAGCTCATAACCTGTATACTTATTAGCAAAACCAAAGCCCCCGCTCTGACCGATCTTACTGCCGCTGACCCTGAACCAGGCGCCTTTGGCAGCATCGCCGTTGTGGCGCAGCTCTCCCACTCTTTGCAGCAGCTTATCATTCTCCGTGCGCCAGGTATGGTAATTCAAAGCATTGGCTGACAAGACCGTTGCCACCCCTGTCGTCGGCCTTTCTGACGGCGCAATGTTTTCGATCTCCTTCAAATACCAGTCAGTAGCAAAACCGGCGCTGCTGCTGGCCTGCTCCCCCAGCTCGTACCGCTGCCAGAACAGACTCCCCTCTCCGTCCACAGCAGTAAAGGTACCGTTATTCACATTAACGCTCGCCAAAACAGTTCCCAGCGCCTCCTGCCCCAAAGTCGGGTCATCATCACGGCCGTTGATCTCGTGCAGTTTCAAAGCCTGTGTGCCAGTAAAAGTATCCGTCACATACAGCTTATCATTTTCATCGACAGCCGTGCCATCAATATCCAGCACGATCGTGCCGCCGCTGCCGGCCAGATTCTCGACCGTCAATGTACTGAACGTATTACCGTCGGCCGTCATATCCAGCCAGGCGCTGTTCAAAGTCAGATCAGTCAGCGCCGAGCTGCCCGTCATCTGCCAAATGGAATTCCTGTCAAAGCTCAGCGAGCTTGACGACGCATTACCCGAATCTATTTCAGCACCCCCCTGCCAAAATGAACCTTCCGTCAGCTTCAAATCAACACTTCCGCCATAAGTGACCTGTATATTCCCCAATATATTAAACAGAGCTGTACCGCTGACCGCCGACCTGTCCGCAGCCGTACCGCCTCTGCCGTCCACCTTGATCGCATTAGACGCCGCATCGCTGCCGGTAATGATCTCTACAACGTCGTGCAGCTCCACCTGACCGCCGCGATAAGTATAGATTCCCTGCGAACCGGCCTGCTGCGCGTCAATACTGACGCCGCCATTTAAAACGGTTTTCCCTGCATAATCAGCATAAATACCATAAGACTTCTCCCCCTGCATCTGCAGATAGGTTTTGCCGTCGATCGTTACCAGCCCTGTTGAAGCATAGATACCCTTACCGGCCTTGCCGTGTGCGATTATCGCCGCATCACCGTGCAAATGGATGACGCCCTCAACAAGACCGTTGCCATCCTTTGAAGTATGGATACCGTAGGCATTATTACCATACAAATTCATTACTGTGTTCTTCTCTACATCGACCAGTCCGCCGATAACGCGAATACCGTAGCTTTGATCACTATGGCTGTCGATATATAAATTTCCGCCCAGCCTGATCTCACCGCCGTCATTACTGGAAGCAGAAAATATGGCATGGCCCACCTCACTGATATTGCTTATATAAGTATCGCCAGCCACATTAAGCTTGCCGCCGCTGGTATTATAAATACCATAAGCACGCTGATCACTCTCGGCCTTCACGATCAGGTCGCCGCCGACATTCAGCACTCCATTGGCAGAATTGACCGTAACGGCCCTGATCCCTGAAGCAGGCACAGTATCGCCGGTAACAGCGACCGTCATATTCCCCGCAACATCCATTTTGGCGCCGTTGCCGACATTCACGCCATAACTCTTATTGCCGTTGACATCAATATATAAATTATTGATACTGGCCTCGACCCCGGCCCCATTGGCCAAAATACCATGCACATCGCCAGTCCTGTCCTCACTGATAATGCTCACATCACTTAAAGCAAGCTTAGCATTATCACGCAAATTGATCCCATAACGCACCTCGCCAATGGCTCTTTGCCCATCGACCTTGATCACGACTGCGGCATCAGGCGTCGCGGCATCCAGGCTTATCTCCTTATTGCCCGTCAAATTGATACCGGCAGTAGAACCGGTATCTACATTGATGATCTTATCACCATTGATAACCGTACTGCCTGTAATCGGTGCATCAGCATATCCAGCCCCCGAAAGGGACATCAAAATCAACGCAGCTAAACCGACATCTTTTTTCTTTAATCTCATAAAGGACCTCGCTTCCGATCATATGATAATTCTTTATAACACTGTTTTTTACGTCATAAACATCAAAATATTTATACGCATGATTCTCTCGAAAATTCAGCTCGGTAAACCCGCTCATTTTAACATCTCCTTTCGTGCTTAAACTCCTGCAAGCTCTTATAGCAAACAGTTCCTGTCAGGATTGCTATTTTGGTCAATTATTTTATTCAAAAGATTTTAATTTAATCAAACATTTAAAAATAATTTAATATTATCCATTAAGATAATCTACGTTTTTTATCATAACATATAACTTTTACTCTGGCAAGATATAACTTATACTTAAAATAATTACTTTATACTAAATGAAAACTTATTGTAAAATTTCTTCAAATTTAACGTAAACTTTGAAAATTTTTAACCTCTGCATACATAATTACGGCAATAACTGAAAAATTTTTACAGTATCCATTCAACCTTACAGGTGACCAGACAAAAGAAACCCCGTATGCCCAAAGCATACGGGGTAAAAACTACTGTCAGCCTGTCAAAAATCAGGCATGCGGAATATTGGTATAGTCAGAAATCTCACGATTGATCGTACATAGATCGCCCACGTTCAAATCGTGCAGCCGCCTGTGCCTGGTAATGCGAGCATAGGTTTTCAATTCATTCAGCGAGCAATTCAAAAAGTTAGCTACCCTCTGCGCCGCTGTCTCGATCTTCAGCCTTGCGCGCAGCTCCGGGTCCTGCGTAGCAATGCCCACAGGGCACTTACCGGTGCCGCAGATGCGGTACTGCTGGCAGGCCGCCGCTATCAATGCAGCCGAAGCCACTGCCACAGCATCGGCGCCCATTGCCAACGCCTTGGCAAAATCAGAAGACACCCGCAAACCACCGGTGATCACCAGCGCAATATCCTCAGCGCCCACAGCATCCAGATACTTGCGGGCACGGTGCAAAGCATATACCGTCGGCACACTGGTAGCATCGCGCACCAGCTTCGGGCTGGCGCCGGTAGCGCCGCCACGCCCATCGATCGTCATAAAATCAGGCTCCGCAAACACACAGAACTCAAGATCACGTTCCAGCTTGCCCGCCGCGATCTTGATACCGATCGGCCTGCCGTCCGACTCCTCACGCAGCCTGCTGACCAACGCCTTCAAGTCCTCCTTTGTCTCCATACCTGGGAACTTGGACGGACTGATAACATCCTCGCCCAAAGGCTTGTTTCTGATCGCCGCGATTTCCGGCGTCACTTTGCCGCCGGGAAGATGCCCGCCCATACCAGGCTTGGTCCCCTGGCCGATCTTGATCTCGATCGCGTCGGCATTACGCAGATTTTCCTGCGTTACACTGTATAAATTAGGGATATATTCAAAAATATACTTATGCGCCGCAGCCATCTCCTCCGGCAGGATACCGCCCTCGCCGCTGCACATCGCCGCACCGGCCAAAGCGCTGCCCTTAGCCAAAGCCACCTTCGTCTCTTTCGACAAAGCGCCGAACGACATATGCGAAACAAAAATCGGATTGGACAAAATCAAAGGCTTCTTGGCATTTCTGCCGATCACCGTCGTCGTATCCACCGCATCATGATCGTTAAGCGGCGGCGGGTTCAGCTGATTGCCCAAAAGCAATATATCGTCCCACCCCGGCATCGGCATCTGTGTACCCATTGCCCCGATGATCGACTTGCCGGTTACCGCCATCTCATGTATATCATCCATATAACGGCAGCCGGTATCCATTCTGGCATATGCCGGATCATAAGCCAAAGCTTCCGAAGCGGCGGCGCATTCCAGAGCAGTGGCAGGCGCCTGTGCAGATACGGTGTCCTCTTCCAGCAGCACCATTTCCATACCGCACACTGGGCATTTACCGTCTGCCAGCGGCTTGCCTTCCTTTTCTTCGTCATAAATATAACCGCAGACACTGCATTTATATTTTGCCATTTCTCCCTACCTCCATTTTCAATAACAATTATCTAATAATATATTCTGTATCCATTATAAGTTTTCTGAAATTTATCGTCAAGCTGTTTTCAGCTTTTATATGCAAAATAAAAGCCTGGCTGAAAGTGAACTGCCCCATATTGAACGGACAGCATAAAAAGCCTCTTGGCAGGAAAATATA
>OCHK01000224.1_pt1 | contig 77422 bp, 67 predicted proteins | sample 1538551 | NCBI WGS metagenome assembly OCHK01 (sample SAMN04571707, study PRJEB22368) | human gut metagenome | biome: human gut; material: stool | host: Homo sapiens | place: Luxembourg | collected 2012-08-31
TAGAGATAGAGGTCGAATCCTCCGGATTGCCCCGGTCGTTCGTATGGTTCGACAGAGAGCCGCAGTTGTTCGCCTTCAAAGAGATGCTCGAAGAATATATCGAGACATTCCGGCCGATGACAGACGACGCAGACGATTAATCTCTCTTGTTAAATAATAGTAAAAATACTACTTTTTAATCGGTGTTTATTGTAAATCGTAGTAAATATACTATCTTTGTGGTATAAAAAAAGAACGATATGAAAGTTCTAAAAACGAAATTAGTTCTTAAATTGTTGCTCGACGATGGCTGGAAAATCGTTCATCAGAAAGGGAGCCATCAACAGCTAAAACACCCGGTAAAAAAAGGAAGGTAACGTTGAACGGCAAACCTTCCGATGACATCTGGGGCGATAACCTGAAAAGCGTGGAGAAACAATCGGGGCTAAAATTTTAGCCCCGGTTCTCCGGCTTTGCGCAAGACTAAGAAATTACTTATTTGTTATACTCCTTATATTACTATTTATAAAATAATACTGTTATGGGACTTTCTAAGCAAAATGTTGTTGTTGTAAATGTTGCGAAAACCGAGAGCGGCTATTCTGCTTCTTGCGATTTGCTGGACGGTTGGGTAGTGGCTGTTACCGGCGATTGGAGCGATCTGGAAAGAGAAGTCCGAGATAGCATCGATTTCTATATCGATTGCGCCAAAGAAGACGGGGATAGCTATCCCGAAATTTTCGACCGGGATTACCGAATCGAATATCGATTCGATGTGCAAAGTTTACTTTGTTTTTATCAGAATATTTTTTCTTTTTCGGCCTTGCAGTATATTACGGGAATCAATCAAAAGCAGTTGGGCCATTATGCTGCCGGCAGGTCCAAGCCGAGAAAGAAGCAAGCCGAGAAAATCGTAAACGGCTTACATAAATTGGGGAAAGAACTGGCTGCCCTTTCTTTCTAGCTAAGCCCGTTACCGAATATCCGGCCCCGTATCTTCGAGATACGGGGTTTTTTTGTCTTTTTGGAGAATGCCGCATAGTTCTATTTTTGAGTACAAAATAGAAGGCGTATGATAGTAGGGCTCAATACTTGGTTTAGCGATATTATATTCACCTCGGCATTCCCGGACCTTGAACTGGTTTCAGACCAGAATTGGGAGCGCCTCGAACTTTGGGCAGGAGAACGATCGATATTCTCTGTCTACCTTTGTGCGAACGAAAATGGTCTTATTTATTTGACCGATTTAGGGCAAGTAATGGAGCAATACATGATTGAAAATCGGCTGCCGTTTGCCTCTTTTTCTCTTCGAGAGAGTCCTGAACGTCCGGAGGATCCTTTTCGCCGTGATTTTGTCGCTGTATTTTCCAGCTATTTTTGGGACGATTATGCCGAATCCTTTATCGCCCAAAATTTCCTGACGACTTTGTCCGCGAAACAAATATCTTCGTCGGCATACGATATGGTCGCTTTCATCTCGAAAAAGGGAGAGAATATCACCGTTCGCCATCATGTCGTATTCTATGCCGACGGGATTCTCGGAACGATGGACTGGGAAAACGAGGGGACAGAGGAAAAGGATATCGCGCAGCATGATATCAACGTGTCGGCTATGAATTATGAGGCGGAAATTCAGGAGTCATACCCGGACAAAGAGATAAAGCTCCTCTCTTTCTCCGTGTCGGTAGGCCCTCGAAATATTACTTACTATGTCATCGATCGAAAGAATCTCACCCAGATGTTTTTCATCAACGCATTCAATGTGTTCGAGCTCTTCGAGATTCAAGGTGTTACCACCGCAAAGACAACCGTCGAGCGAGATACGGCTGTGATCAATCGCCGGGAGACATTCTACGACCGGACAATCGAAAAAAAGTATGAGGTGCAAACGTCAGCTCTTTCTTCCCCGGTGAAGGATTGGGTGGAGCAGTTCCTGTTCTCTCCGCTCGTGAAGATGTTCGACCCCGACGCCGATTCTATCGATGAGATGACCGAGGTCCTTATCACCGAATCCGCTTGCGAAATCAGTAATTCGAATACCGAACTCGGCAAAGTGAAATTTACTTGGAAATATGCCGATGTCTATCCCCGTCTAAATTCTATCGATAGGGAAACAAAGGACCTTTTTTCACAACAGTTCGAGTTCCAATTTAAATAGTTATGGCGCAATCTATTCACATCAATACCATGCGGGAAATGCTGAAAGCCGGCGATCCTGTCGATATAACTCTTTGGACAAAATCCGGCCAGATACAGCGCTGGCGGAATTGCATATCCCTTCGTTACGATTTTTATAAAGGGGTTCGTCGGGTGAAGCTGCTCGACAGCCGCCAAATTCGCACGGTACGCGATGTGTGCATCTTTGAAATCAACAATCTAACAGTATTCTTATGAGCGATTTTGAGCCTATCGACTTTACGAGCATCGACGATATTCCCGGTATCAATGCAAAAGCCTTGTTCTCCTCGGAACTGAGCAAAACAGAGTTCCGTGAAACAGGCGATATTTCGCCCGTTCCCATAGGAGATAAGCATCGATATATGCCCTGGGGAGCCGACGACCAGCTTCCGTATGATATTCTCGAGCTGATCGAGCGTGACGAAACCTTGTCGACCTGCCAGATGTTCAACGCCGAAATTTGCTATGGGTCGGGGCTTCTCTACAATACCGAGGCCTGTTCGGAAAAAGTCAAGGAAGAAATTGATTCCTTCTTCGTCGGGAATAATATACCGACAAACTATCTGGGTGTATGTCAGGACTTCAAATACTTTGCCTTTTGCGTGAATGTCATTATTTTGAACGGAGACGGTTCGAAAATAATTCGGTTAATAAGAAAAGAAGCCTGTTACTGTCGCCTGGGGGTTGCCGATTCAAATGGCCGCATCGACAAACTGTACTATGCAAATTGGCGGAAAGCTAAGCCGATGGAAGACCAGGTCGAAATCATCGACCTGCTCGACTTGAATGCTCCGCTCTGCGACCTTATGGTGCGCATGGGGCGCATGCCCGGCGACGACGGGGAAACACGCATGAGAACGGACACAAGGAAATTTGCCGTTCTGACAAAGGTTCCTACTCCCGATAATACCTATTATCCGATACCCTATTATGCTTCGCTATTCCGGGGACGGTGGTACAACATCAAGCGACTTATTGGCCTGGCCAAGGAGGCCAAACTCAAGAACTCGGCGCCCATCAAATACCACATTGAAATTTCCGACAAATACTGGACCGGTATCTTCCGGGCCGAAGGAATCACGGATAGAGCCAAACAACAGGCGAGGGTTGTCGAAGAGAAGAAGAAAATACTCGAATTTCTTACCGGTGTCGAAAATAGCGGGAAGGCTTGGTTCTCCCAGGTTTACACCAATCCGAACGGCGATGTCGTACATGATGTCGTCATCAACAAGATAGAGACCGACAAGGAGGGCGGCGACTGGGCGTCTGATATCATCGAGGCCGTGAACATGATATGCTTCACCATGCGGGTTCATTCCAACCTGGTCGGCTCTGTGCCGGGGAAGGCGCAGACCAACAACAGCGGGAGCGACAAGCGCGAACTCTACACTATCGCCCAGGCCTTGCAGAAGCCCTATCACGATTTGCTCTTCACCGTTCACAATCTTGTTATCCGATTCAACGAATGGAAAGGCGCATATCCCGACTGCCCCTTCATTATGCTCACGACACTCGACGAAAAAAACGATGCGAAAACAGTTACCGTTAATACTCCCGAAATATGATCATCTCGAACGATTTCGAATTAAGGCGTTTTATCCCCAACGTTATGTCCACCGTAGAAGGGGAGGGTTCTCTCTATGAGAAGATAGAGCCCTATATGGGGCTCGTCGAAGCCTCGCTGTCCGATATTTTCATCGGTCCCGAGATGCTGGCAAATCCCCGGTCGATGCCCGAGGCGCTGCGAAATGCCGCATCGGTCTATGTCGCCAACGAGGCATTCCGTATGGCAGTCCCTTCGCTCGACCTGGTACTCACTCCTAACGGCTTCGGTATCGTCAATAACCAGAATGTCGTACCGGCATCGAAAGAGCGAATCGAGCGCCTGATGTTCTCTTTGGCTCAGATGCGAGATAAAGCTGTTTCTACTATGGTGATAGCCCTGGCGGATATAGATGGCTATGTCGAGACCCCTCAGGGAGAGTGGTTCTCCTCTTCATTGTTCCTGCCCTTGGCCGGTCACCTTTCCGGGCTGATCGACCCCGAAAAACCCATGTGGGACGAGTACCTCAGGATTCGTAATATCGCTGAGCCTCTCGAAAACGAGGCGGCCGATGAATTTATTTCGCCCGAACTGATGACTCGTTTACGCGCGGCCCCCTTCGAGAAAGGCTCGGGTTATGCCCGGCTGGCCGGCCGTGTCCGCCGGGTTATCGCCGGGGCAATAGCCGGAGCCCCTCTCGATAAAAGGGCGCTCACTGACCTCGTGAACTTTATTCGGGAGAATCCCGATAAATATCCCGAATGGCACGCCTCCCGAACGGCCGGGCTGTTCGGCCCTCCCGTTTTCGAGAACGATAAAAAGAGCGGAGGATATTGGTTTTGACTTTAATTTTTTTTGATATGAATAGGAAAATAGCGATTACATTGCCCGTATCGTGGCAGGAGTTGACCGATAGGCAGCTCTATTATCTTTACGATCTGTTTTTGGACAACCTTTCGGCCGACCAAATCAAGACCTATTGCTTCTTCTTGTGGGGAAAAATCAGGATAGAATGCCGGTACGACGAACATGATTACATCGTGCGGCACGATAAGGAAACATTCAAAGTCAGTCGGGAACTGATAGCTTCGGCTATCCACGAGCTCGATTGGATCGTCGAGATTCCCGAATATCCGGTGAGAATTTCCCGAATAAGGAAACATGCCGCTCTCCCCGCCGATTTTCAAGGAGTCGAATTCGAAAAATACATCTACTGCGACAACCTGTATCAGGGCTATCTTTCTACGCAGAAGCAAGAACTTCTCAACGAGATGGCCGGTATCTTGTACAATGCGCCGGGCATAAAGACGAACGCCGCCGAGAAACTTTCTACCTTCTATTGGTTCGCCTCGCTCAAAGAGCTGTTCTCGCGGACTTTCCCGAGCTTTCTCCGACCGGCGGGTTCGATGACGTCGGAGAACCTGCTCGAACAGGGAGCGCCTCTCGGCCGACGATTGCAAGAAGCGATGAACGCTCAGATACGAGCCCTTACCAAAGGAGATATCACCAAAGAGCGTGAAGTATTGTCTATGGACACCTGGCGAGCTTTGGCCGAGCTTGATGCCCAGGCGAAAGAGTACGAAGAATTAAAGAAACAGTATGGAAAGTAAATCGTTCAACTGGGACGCCGCCGATTTCTTTCGGCGGCTGACCGAGAGCAACAAACTCGCCCGGTCGAAGAATTTCAAATTCTGTCTCGTGAGCAGTTTGGAAGGCTTCGAGGAAGCGCTCGCCCGCATGCAGAGCTCTACGGCGTTCGTATGCGTGAGCGACGTGTCCTCCGGCTCCACCGATTTGACCAACAGCCCGCATACCGTTCGGACAAAAACAGTGTTTTTCGCCGTGCGGCATAAAATCGACGATATGAAGGCCCGCATGGAAGCCTTCGACTTGCAACGGGAAATTTTTCGCCAGTTCATGTCGAAACTGATTCTCGAGAGCACGCGCCTCGCCGAGGACCGAATCTTCATCGACCAGAAAATCCGATTCAGCGAGATAGACAAATATTTCTTTTCCGGCTGCGCCTGCTCCTTTTTCAACATATCCGTGAGCACCTACACCGATTTAAGACTTAACGCCGATGAATGGGAATAACATAACCGAAGAGAAGGCGCTCGAAGAACGGGCCAAATTTATAGGGGCGTTTAACGGGACGATGATCGACATCTGGAAAGAGAAGATCGTCGATATGGACATCATAGACACCGGGAGTTTGCTCGATTCGGTGACCGCGCTCCCGGTGCGTGCCGACGGCCGGTTCTCCGAGGTCGTCCTCGTACAGTGTTTTCTCGAATATGGCCTTTGGCAGGATTACGGGACAGGCCGGGAGGTATGGCGGGGAAATCCCGGGGATATATATCCCGGACAAAAAGGTCGGAAGAAAGTAAGAGAGCGTCGCCGATGGTTCTCGACCAAATACTACTCGTCGGTGATGAACTTGCGAGATTTTATGGCTGACAGCATGGGTAGGGAGTTTGTCGGCATAGTAGCCGATGCATTCAACGACCAGCGGCTGAAGAAGTCGACCGAATTTTATAAGAATCACTCGTTGTAAGGAGGTTTGAAAATCCGCTCGGAAATTTATAAGATATAGATTAATTGCCTATATTTGTCTCCATATCGAACACAAGCGATAAAACTTTGTAAGGTATGGAAGTGAAAAAATTATGGTTCGAGAATGATAAGATTTATATCCTCACGACCGAAGGGGAAACCCTGTGGCAGTCGTTGCTGTGGTATCCTCGGCTCCTTCATGCGAGCGACTCGCAGCGGGAAAAATACAGTATCGACGCGATGGGAATACGCTGGGAAGAGTTGGACGAGGACATTTCTATCGAGAGCTTCGAGTACGACGACCCCGAACCGCGAGACGTTGCCCGCCTGTAAAGTCATATAGATTGCCCCGTGTGCCGAATATGTGATAAAATCTGAAAAATTCACTTTTTTGTTAAGTTTGCTTGGAAAACACGATAACTTGCTATATCTTTGCAATCCCCAATCGTTGTATAGTTTTATATGGGAAAACTTGAATTGGTAATAGAGTCTGAGAATATCAGCATTTATTCTCCAAAATTTGATGGGGAGACTATGACCGAGTTCGAGAAATTCATGTTTATCAATAGATATTTGTCTTATCCCCAGTTGAAGAGAGATTTCGATGCTATTATTAGCGTCATTAAGAAAATGACTGATGATTGTGGCGCGAGAGAAAACCTTTTTAGACTGGAAGGAGGAAATATTAAAGCCATACCGCTCTGTGTCTCCCTTCGCCACAAAGATCGGTCTGTTGGAACGTTGCGATTATATTGTATCCGGATATCGGATAAGATACTTGTTATAGGGAATGGCGGAATAAAGAGAACTGACACTTTTCAAGAAGATCCGGCTCTACTCAGTATAGTAAATCAACTCAGGCAGATTGAACATCAGATTTTTGTTGAATCCAAAAAAGCTCATGTCAATTACTATGACTTCGATAAAATGAAACCGATAATTGAAACTATCACCATTTAAATATAAATTATGAAGAAGATTCCACTATTTGAACAATGTGTTGCAAATGTTGCTCCTGAGGTGATGGAGGAGGTAAATCTCAACATTGACATTGCAAACAGAATTTATGACCTTCTCAAAGCTAAGAATTTGACTCAACACGAGTTCGCTTCCCGTATGGGTAAGCGCGATTCGGAAATCTCAAGATGGCTGACAGGAACTCATGGTTTTACAACGGCGACTCTTGCTAAGATTTCAGCGGTTCTCGGGGAGCCTATCGTTGAAGTTCGCCGAGAATCGAAAACTAAGTATATCTTTATAACAATGCCTTCTTATAACAGCTCATTAGGGATTTCTGGCAATAGTTATACTAGTCATGAGACTAATACATGTGTTATTTCATACAAAAACTAATTCATTATGACAGAGAGTAATGTAAATATTCAAATGAGACTTACTTCTGTAAATGAAGTGAGTTTTATGATGTCACCGGGCAAGATTACTGAAGAGGTGCTTCCCGAAAATATAAAACTTGGTTTCTCCAGTCAGATTCAACCTGAAGTGGAGAATAATAAAATTGCCTTGATATTTGGTATCAAGTATGAATTGGAGGGAGATAAAGTCCTTGAATGTGTATATCGATTTGAATTTGAAGTGAGTGGCCTTGCTCAATTCATTACGATAGAAGATAATGATGGCATCACGATTACATATATCATGCCTCATCTTATTAGTGTGGCAATCGGTACTATGAGGGGTATTTTAGTCGTAAAAACGGCAGGGACAAATCTTTCGAAATACCCGCTCCCTATAATTGACCCGATGCAATTGACACAAACTCTGTCAAATCCTTAAGATTGTTAGTTAATACAAGATTTATTTCTAAAAAGCATCGGATTTTGTCCGATGCTTTTTTGTATTATCCCTTGCTCGTTTCAAAAAAATTCCTCATATTTGCAATGTCTAGCATTTGATACAGGCGATGAGTGTTCGCCAACTTTGCCGTTGGCATTTTTTTATGCCCATCGGCTAATATATAGTTCCGTCCCGTGTGGAGCGTTAATGCGCCCACAGCCTGTATCAGGTGCTAGACAACGGGGAGCGGAACTTTTTTATTCCCTTCCCGTGTTTTATTAACATATTGTTTCATTTAATTGTCTAGCAAAATGAAAAGAACAGTCGTGTTGCCTGTATCGCAGGCAAAAGAAGGCCGTAAAACGTCGGCCTTAGAGAAATCCCTCATTCGATTTTTCGAGCGGGAGCTCGAGGTTAAGCTCACTCGCCGTGAAATGTGGCGAAATATTTCTTTTTTCGCCCGATCTCTTGCTTTTCTCGAAAAGAACCCCCATCTTTGCAATGCTGAACATTTTGAGAAGGCGACGATGTTCGCCAACTTTGCCGTTGGCATTTTTTATGCCTATCGGCTGATATTATATAAGTTCCGACCCCCGTGTGGAGTGTTAATGCACCCACGGCCTTCTCAAGGTGTTCAGCAGCGGGAAAGCGGAACTTTTTTTGTTCCTTTTCCCGTCATCAGTCAACATATTGTTTCATTTTAAACTGCTGAACAAAAATGAAAAAAACAGTCGCATTGCCTGTATTGCAGGCAAAGGAAGGGCGTAAAACGTTGGCCCTCGAAAATTACCTCATTCGATTTTTCGAGCGGGAGCTCGAAGTAAAGCTCACCCGCCGTGAAATGTGGCAAAGCGTCCGTTTCGTCGCTTCGCTATTCGTCTTGTTGTTCGCCCTGTCGACCGGCGAGCCTCTGCCGGTCTTGCCTGCGCTCGCACTGGCAGCCTACGCCTATCGGGGCGTTACCGACATAACCTCCCGTTTTACGGAGAAAGGAGGTGCGCGATGAAAAGCCATACGATCGAGTTCACCCGCGACGACCTGGTCGTTCGGATTACCCGCTACCCGGCCGGAGAACCGGGGAAATCGCCGTCGGTAGAGATAGAGGTCGAATCCTCCGGATTGCCCCGGTCGTTCGTATGGTTCGACAGGGAGCCGCAGTTGTTCGCCTTCAAAGAGATGCTCGAAGAATATATCGAGACGTTCCGGCCGATGAAAGACGACGTTGGCGATTCATGAAGCCCGAACGATAATTTGTTATGGAGTATCCGGCCCCGTATCTTCGAGATGCGGGGTTTTTTGTCTTTTTACGATTCGTCATTCGTCCATATTTTTGAGGAAAAACAGAAACACTATGGCTCAAATCGACGAAATCAAAGCGAAAATCAAAGCACTCCGCGCAGAAACCGAAGCGAACAGCATCACCCCCGACAGTCTCGGGCTTATTCTTGACGATATGGCTTCTTTGATTGGCAGCCAAAATTCTGGCCCTATCGGAGTAGCATCACCATACATCGACATCACGCTGAAAATAGAACAGGGGAATCTTGTCCTGTATCCGGTCGAATACCTACCGACTGGGGCGGATGCCTCGACGTTTGAAATTCGCCTCATGCGCCATGTCTCTACGCGAGACAGGAATTTTGATAAAAAAGGGTATCGAAAAGTGGCCGGCTGGCGAATCCCGCAGAACGTAAACAACCCGGAATCAAGGTTCCAGTTCTATCGGTGGCCCTATACGCCCGGAGCCGCAACCATAATTTCGAATACACCTGATGAGATTGGAGGACAAGTTGTGGAAGACAAATTCCCGAGAGTCATTGTCCATTATGGCCGATATAAACAAGAATTCATCTTTACAGAAACACCGCGTGGTGCAAGTCGAGAACAGATTGTAGTTCGACAGTTTGGCCTGGCTGTGTTCGACGGGAGAACTCGAATTTCGAATATCGCAAGGTTCTCGCTTCGAGTAGTCAGTAATGAAATTCCCAATGGCGTTGATTTCTCATTCACTTTTGAAAAAGGGGAAATGTTAAAGGAGAAGATATGAAAAAAGCCCGAAGACTATTCAGTCGGGCCTACAAAAGGATTTTTCACTCCGGACTGCCCGAAGACTATTCAGTCGGGCTAGGACAAAGATACTTATTATATATAAAATATGACAGGAATGCATGAAAAATATTCATGGGAAGGAATAAAATTCGAAATCGTATTCGAAGATTCGCAAGGTAATCCCCTAGATGCCGAAAATATGGTTTTCCGCTTCATCTATCGCGATGAAGCCGGACAGTCTTGTATAATATCGCAGAATGGCGATGAACGCGTTAATTGCGTCTTTCGCGACGGTAAACTGATAGGCATATTCGAACCGAATACATTCCGCCGGGGGATTCTCACCGTAGAGCGACGTTTCTGTCGGGAGGATCCTGATTTCGAAAAAGGATATTGCCCGTACGGAAGGCAAGAAGCTACAAACATCAAAATTATATAATGTTATGGGAACATGCGACTGTGCAGTAGTCCAAGAGCGAGTAATCGTGCCGGAGGCCGTCACAGTAAAAGAACAGATCGTCGTTCCAGACACTGTTACGGTGAAAGCGACGGTCAGCGTGCCGGCTATTGTTCAAAAACCGAGGTGGATTCCTGATATCGAATGGGGAGATTTGGAAGAATGCCCGAAAGATAGTATATGGTTTGTCGTTACAGACGAATTACCGTCGGCCATCGGTAGGCCGCATGTTCAATTCAGTTCCTTCTATGACCAATATTTCATAGATTGGGGGGACGGAGAATCTTATGCTTCCCCGACGAGAACCAATACTTTGGACTTTATAAATCATACTTATGCCAAAGGAACCGGCAATATAGACAGCAAAGGCAGAGAGTTCTGGATAATGAAGGCAAAATTCAGTAATCCGGCACAAAGCGATATTGCCCCTAACGGATATGTGTATGTAAAAGTCGGCGTAAAATTGGCATGGAATATATCACCCATAAAATATGTGGTAGTCGGAGAAGACATAGACCCGGACTATAATTTTGAATTTAATCAAGGGTGGGATCATTTGGAGGCGATAAGATTTAAAGGTAAAGACAGGAGCATTAGAGACTTTCCTTCTTTTTCTTATGGCAGAACTCCTCTAAGGCATATTTTGACGGATGGGACTCTTAAAATTAGGAAACTGAGCGGTTATAGATTCTGGAATATCATAGCCGAAAATATGGATAACATTGAAGTGTCGGGAGGAACTATCGGAGAATATATTTGGGGGAACGACAACATGGCTTTCGGTAAAGCCGATTTGTCGAAAATGACTTTCGGCAATCTTTCTCACTGTTTCTATGGGATCGGACGAAGTGTTGAAGAAGTGATTTTACCCCAAGTAGAATATACCGGTAACGATATGACGAACTGTTTTAACAATTGCAGAAATCTAAAAAGAATAGTTTTCCCGCCCAAAATGGATTATATAGAGAAGGCCAACGGTGCTTTTGTCGGTTGCTATTCCCTTTATGACTTTGAATTCCCGGAAGGATTTGCAACGAAGGGTAACGGACTCAGAATACAAATGTCAGGCTTTAATAAGACCTTTTCGTTGGATTGGCCGGACGTTAAATTGGACTGGTTCGTTTACAACGGAATAGTTGCAGAGGGTAATGTAGGCCTGCAAAATTTAATCTTCTCGAAAGAGTCGAAATTTTCATATTCGACTGCTACGAACTTGGAAATAACCAATTCACCGTTGGGGCATGACAATATCGTGAGCATACTCGATCGATTGCCCGATTTTACAGGAATGAGTCCTAAGACCATTAAACTGACCGGTTGTGTAGGAGTTTCGGAATTAACAGACGACGAGAAAAAAATCGCTACGGATAAAAATTGGATACTGACGGTATGAAAAGACTGAGAGCAAAAGACAAATACGTATTTGTCCATAAGGATAGGAATAATGGTGTAACCATAGTCTCGGAAATAAATTATCCGGAGAATTACAATCCTTGTGCTTATTGGGAGGAACTCCCCGAAGCGGAGGCGAGAGAATTGGAACGAGTATTTAACGAGAGACGGACGAATTGATATGCAGGAGAGAAACGTATTGCAAGAAGTATTTACAGCTACGCTGACGCTGTTTACCGATCTGTTGGAGCCGGTGAAGTGGTTTATTCTCGCGGCCGTGTGCTTGATCGTGGCGGACTTGAAATTCGGCATCGAGGCAGCTCGGAAGCGAGGGGAGAAGATACGGACGAGTCGGGCGACTCGGCGGAGCGTGAACAAATTGGTGGATTATATTTGCTGGATATTGGTGGCCATGAGTTTCGGGAAAGTGTTCGGCGAACCTTTCGGATTGCCGATACTCCCGGCATTGGTGCTGTTGGTGGTTTACGGTTGCGAGATCAATTCGTGTTTCAACAATTACTTCGAAGCTCGGGGAAGTAAGTTACGCATCAATATCTTCAAACTGTTCAAGGATAAGAGCGGCGATGTGATCGAACCGGAGAATAGAGACGAGTAATCGTCTTTCGAAAGACCGTTCATTATATAAAATCTAAAAGAAAATGAAGGTGATTCTAGACAACGGACATGGTCGGGACACAGCGGGAAAGAGAAGCCCGGACGGAAGGTTAAGGGAGTATGCCTACGCCCGTGAGATGGCCCGCAAGATAGCGCAGGATTTGAAACGGCAGGGTATCGATGTATCCTTGCTCGTTCCCGAAGATACAGACGTTCCTTTGAAGGAGCGTGTGGAACGAGCGAACCGGATTTATGCGGAAACTGGCAAGCAGGCTATACTCGTATCGATACATGTCAATGCCGCCGGTAATGGTTCGACATGGTTTTCGGCCAGAGGGTGGAGCGTGTTCGTCGATCCGGCGGCATCGCAAGACAGCGAGCGGCTTGCGACGTCCATAGCCGAAGCCGCCGGAAACATCGGCCTGACGGTACGCATGGAGACGGGCGGCCGCAATTATTGGGTAAGTAGCCTTTACATCTGCAAACACACGAATTGCCCGGCCGTATTGACAGAGAATCTTTTCCAAGATAACCGGGAGGACGTGGATTATCTTTTGAGCGATGCGGGCAAGCAGGCGATAGTCCGTTTGCACGTAAAAGGAATTATCGATTATCTGAACTCGTTATGAAAACATTGCCCTGGCTTCTCGTCGGTATGCTTCTCGTTGTCGCTTTTTGGGGCTGGTTACGCCCCGTCGATACCGCTCCCGAGGGAAATCGGGAGAAAGACACCGCGACGTTTGTCGATACGATTCCCTACTTCGTCCCGGTTCCCCGGGATAGCATAGTAGTGAAATATGTCATTGCACGACTTCCGTCCGCTGTCAATGATAGTGTCGGGAGCCATGCAGTCGACACCGTACATCGGAGCGATAGCGTTGCGGTCGCTATTCCCATTACGCAGAAAGTCTATGAAGACAGTACCTACCGAGCCTATGTGTCGGGGTATCGTCCGAGACTCGACAGTCTGTTTCTCTTTCCGAGGACGCAGATTATCACCGTTCGGGAGAAGCCCCGCAGGTGGAATATCGGAGTCGGAGCCGGTTATGGCCTTACCCCGCGAGGTTTCCAGCCATTCGTCGGGGTGACGGTTAGCTATACTCTTTGGGCGTTCTGATAGTTGTTTTTAGTTAGAATGAACGATGCAGTCTGCTTGTGAAAGCGGGCTGCATTTTTTTTATAGATACGCCTCGATACCGGGCTTTTGTACATATTCCGCTATTTCGAAATACGGAATCTGCTTTTGTTTTTCAGGGCAGTAGGGGGCACTTCCGACTGAAAGAAGGAAAAAAATTCCCTTTTTGAACCCCTAAGAGCTTATTTTTTAGGGTATTAAGTTTTTGAAGGCTGGAAAAAGTGTGGAATTTATTGAATAGTATGCGATAATTTTATTTATAAATATACGTATATGAGTTATTTATGTGGATTTGAATTTGAGGGGAATAGACCTTTTATTAAATTAAGTAAACACAAGAAATAAGTGTTGATAATTTTATTTATAACAATATTGTTAAATATATAGCAAAACGTATATATTTGTAATTATTATAAGAACTTAACAAGTTATAGATATGGAAAAATTATTAGTGACATATGCCCTTTTAGGTTATTTGAAAGAGACATCTTTATCAAAAGCTCCAATTATAGAACTATACGTTCCTATTGTCAAAAAAGCGTTACGAGAGTACGCTATGGAAAATAATATTGAGGAGTATAAAGGACGATCCTTTGTCGAGCTATCAGAAAAAATAAAATCTATTTTTGGTCTTAATATTCCTATTCCTATTTTATCGAAGATAATGGAATTTATTCGAGATGAAATTGGTGATGACAAGGTCTTTGCATTATATAATGACGGAGCTTTCATTATAAAAAGTATGGTTTTTGATGGAATAGGAGATATATTGCAGATAGAAAAAGATAATATCCGATTGTTAGAGAATAGTTATAAGGATTTTTGTGAAAGTAATAATTGTAAATTCGATTTTGAAGAGTTAAAGAATTTTATATTAGCATCGCAAATAGATTTGTTTACAGATAAACGCATGGATCTGTTAAATTTAGATTGTTATGTCCCTAAATTTGTTGCAGAAAAATTTGACGATGAAGTTATCTTCAAAATAATGAGCAATATTTATTTGGGAGGAATAATAGCATCATATTTGGAATTAAATATAACTAAAAAAGTTACGGATGCAGAATTATTGTTAGATACTAATTTTTTTATTAGTTTGATAGATTTAAATACAGAAGACTCTTATTATATCTGTAATCAATTGTACAATTTATGTGTCCAATTAGGTTTTCGTTTGACTATGTTGGGTAGTACAGTTGAGCAGATAAAAGTTTTACTGGGAAATAGAATTAATGATTTTGGAAGTAAGGAATATATTGGTACAATTCGGACTGCTGATATATTCAATGCTTGTATAAGAAGAGAGATTGATAAAACCGCATTAGAAAGGATAAGAGATTCTGTTGATTATAAAATAGATGAATTGGGAATTGTAGTTATACAGGAAGCTCAAATACGATATATTATTGATTTGGCAAAAAAAAGTGAAGATTATAAAGTCCTAATGAAAAAACGTCAGAATAATGAGGAAAGTGCGTTAAATGATTGCGTGGCGAAATTTTATGTTAAACAGAAAAGAGGTTCCCGTATACAAGAGTTTGCAGATGTAAAGTGCTGGTTTTTGCATAATTCTTTTTCGTTAAGTGATGATGATGCTGGACATAAAATTCAAGATAGATATTCTATTAGTGCAAATGAGTTACTTGTTTTATTATGGTTGTCAAGTCCTGCTCAAGGGAAAGATGTTAAAATTAACAATTTAACAAGAGGAGGATTAGCTTCATATATTACAAAATACCGGAGAGCTAAAATGCCTTCGATTGAGGTGCTGAAGAAAATTAAAAAAAGAGCTGATCAAGCGGTAAAATTTGGGAAAATATCTGAAAAAGATACCTATAATTTATCTATAAGAATGGCGGAAGGATATATAACGTCAACGCAGGTAGATACTCAATTAATAAGCGAAGAAGTAAGTGATGATCAGTTTGTTTTGAATCTAAAATCTTTTTCAGAAGAAGCCGATAGATATAAAGTAGAAAAGGAAAAACAAATACTTAATTATCAAGCTAAAATTAAAGAATTGGAGGAAATAGTATCTCAGCATAAGGAAGAAAAAGACTCAATGAAGAAGGAACAAAATTTGATAAAACAAGAATTAGAACAATTAAAATTAGATTCTTATAATAGTAAAAAAGAAAAGTATGTGAGAAAAAAATTAAAGAAAGTAGGAGTATATACTTGTGGATATATTCTGTTTTGTTTAGCAATTATTGCATTATGGCTTATAAATAGTTTTTATAGTAATAGTCTGAATTGTCTAATTTCGACTGTTATATCTTTATTCCTTTTTATCTTACCAACATTTGGCTTACGATTTGTTAATCATACTACAATAAAAGAGTTTTTCTTTAGAAAGAACTTAATAAAAAGACTTGAAGATGAGTATGATCAAGAAAATGGGAGATAAAATTTATTATGAATTTAATCTTTTCCTTTATTCTCATGTAGGGGTAATCTCTTATTGTCTGACTATAATAATTAGTAAGCCTTAGGTTATCATTTTAGATGATAGGTGTGGACATAATAACAGAACTAGAAAAATTATATTATAAGTTGAGTTATCAGATTTCTATTGAGGAATATAATCCTAGTATAACGAAATAATTATTTATAAGAGTCGTTTTGTGGGTTGTAGATCATTTTTCTATTTTTTTGAAACAGCTTGAAATCTTTTAATTTGGATTTTATACTGTTATGGAGTTTTAATGATGCAGCTCTATAACAACCATCTGCTTTGGGAAATCGAGAACTGACGATAGCAGCTCGAACTCTAGTATTTTTCAAATATCCATTGACATAAAATGTTTTAATAGTATTCCCTAATTGTTCGATAGCATGTACTATGTCGGAACCTTTTAGCTCTACGAATATATGACACGAGTCGTTCAAATCACTATGATATATAAATAGATAGTCACATTTTGATGCCGTTTTCGAACAATCGAGAAATCCATCGATCTTAATTTTTTTTAGTTCATCGATAGTTGCCTGCTCAATTGAAAATTTTGATTGATTTTCGGCCACAGAGAATCGGCAAGAACATCTACATAGTGATTTTTCTATTTTGTCTTGAAAGTTATCTGTCTGTTCGAATGTCGGAGGATTATCGAAGCAATTACAACTACTCATAAGTATCGATGTTACAAAGATCTTCAAAAATATCGCTTAAATAATTGGAGGCTTGATCGATTTGCTCTGCTCCTACTGTCTTTAAGTCATTATCTCGTATATTTACCACATTACCATCATTTTTAAATAAATAAGATGATACATCATTAAAATGAATGGTTAAATCTGTTTTAGTTATTTGTTTAATCTTTTCTTTGACAGCTTTATCATAGCGTGATTTTTTAAGAATCTCATTGGCTAATATTAGATTATCGAATACAGATAGAATATATGGGCTATGAGTCGTCACGACCAAAGTTCCTAAACTATTTTCTATTTTAGATAAGATTGATTCCATAAGCTTTACTTGCATTGTCGGATACAAATTCAACTCAGGTTCTTCTACAATGAGAATATTATTCCTTATGGAGTTAAAATTATTTTCAATAACTACCCACAAAGGTATTATCGATTGGATTCCACTCGAAGCTTGTGTTAATTTTACCGTTTCCTTATTCACCTCATGAACGATAACATCATCACTTTTTTCGAAAGAAACTTTGATATTCATGAAATCGATTTCCTGATTTTGGATTTTTGAGTTTTTGGCTTTCTCATACTGACTTCCAAATCGTTTTATGCATTCTGGAATATTTATATTGGCTTCTAATAAAGAAAATATGTTGTTGGAGAACATCGATATTAAAATTCGTTCTGCTGGGATATAGATTGGATTATTTATATCGAACTCATCAAACAAAATATCTTTTATGTATTGGAATGCGAATGATTGAATTTGTTTATCATCTTTCATATGTTCCAATAAGTCTAAGATTTTCTTGAATAAATCTTTTTTATGAGTGTCAGGTTGAATAAAATTTTTTCCTAGTATTTTTGTAATAACTTCTTGGTCGTTATTTTGTATGGCTTTTACCAATTCATATCTATTATTATCGGTTATGAAAGATCGATACGAAATATTCCAGTATTTATATGAGATCAATGTATCTTGGTGAAATGGGAAATCTATATTATATTTTGATAAAAGAGCAATGAAATTTTCATAATCTCCCGTTTTTAACAATAAAAATTCTTCGCTATTGAATATAGAGATTAATTTAGCCGCTATACTTTTTCCACAAGCTGTATCTCCTATGAAAATATTATATTTCCTTATGCGTAGCTTGGCTTTTTTTATTGGGCCAAAGTTTTTGATAGTTAGGCATTCAGTACTCATATAGGTATCATTAGATGATTACAAATGTAATATATTTTTCCCCCTTATACATACTTTATACCTCAGAATTTTGAAATCTGAGAGAATTTATAGATATGTTACATCTAAAATACGATTATTAAATATAACACCGATGTTTTGTAAAATACATAGATTCCGATATCGTTGAAAAGGCATAGAGAAACGGTCGACTCTATTAGGTGCTATGATTCTATCCCGTATTTTTAAGCATCGGACAAAATCCGATGCTTTTTTGTATTATCCCTTGCTTGTTTCAAAAAAATCCTCCATATTTGTAATGCATTCCATTTTTAGACAGGCGAGGTAGTTCGCCGACAAAGCCGTTGGCGTTTTTTTATGCCTCGGCATTACATATATACGGTTCCGACCCCCGTGTGGTGCGTTAATGCGCCCACTGCCTGTCTTCAAGGTGGAATGCAACGGGAAAGCGGAACCGTTTTTATTTTCCGCAAAAAAATAAAAGCATTCCATTATGAAGAAAACAATTGCATTGCCTGTACCGCAGGCAAAGGAAGGGCGAAAGACATCGGCTCTTGAAAATTACCTCATTCGATTTTTCGAGCGGGAGCTCGAAGTAAAGCTCACCCGCCGTGAAATGTGGCAAAGCGTCCGTTTCGTCGCTTCGCTATTCGTCTTGTTGTTCGCCCTGTCGACCGGCGAGCCTCTGCCGGTCTTGCCTGCGCTCGCACTGGCAGCCTACGCCTATCGGGGCGTTACCGACATAACCTCCCGTTTTACGGAGAAAGGAGGTGCGCGATGAAAAGCCATACGATCGAGTTCACCCGCGACGACCTGGTCGTTCGGATTACCCGCTACCCGGCCGGAGAACCGGGGAAATCGCCGTCGGTAGAGATAGAGGTCGAATCCTCCGGATTGCCCCGGTCGTTCGTATGGTTCGACAGGGAGCCGCAGTTGTTTGCCTTCAAGGAGATGCTCGAAGAATATATCGAGACGTTCCGGCCGACGAAGGACGAGACCGCGCGATAATTTTTTGCTCCCGGCTTGCGAATGCCGGGAGTTTTTCGTATCTTCGAAGAAAAGGAGGAAATATGTTTATAATCGAGGCCTTAGGATTTGTGATCTTGTTCGTGATAATTATAGCTCTTGGAGCATTCACGGCGGCTAGCGTTGTATTGTCGTACATATATTGGATCGTGGTAGCTGCTTTTTCGGTCACGGCGATAGCCGCTCTTTGCAGTCGCCTCGTTCGCTTTTTCAAAAGGAAAGCTCGTCGTTCGTAAATCGTTGTTGTAGAAATAGAATTCTTATCGGAGCCTCGGGAAGATTTCCCGAGGCTCTTTTTGTGTCTTTTTTCCTCTCGCCGGGAGTGGCCATATTCGTGAAAAATTAATCGGATATGAGCAATTACGAAACATCGGCCTCCATCACCTTGGAGGTGAACGGCAAGAACGCGGAGGATCGCTTGAAGGCTCTTCGGCAGAGAGCCGAGGATCTGGAAAACGCTTTGGCCCGTGCCCGGAATACCGGAGACAAAATCGAGATGAACAAGCTCCAAAAGGAGCTGAAAAAGACGAATAAGGAGATTAGGGAGATGTCGTCGTCGGCTCAGCAAGCCGAGAGCGTCATGCGCCGTCTCGACAGGGCTACCCCGAGAGAGCTCTCTAAAACGCTATCTACCCTCCGGAAGCAGCTCGACAATATCGAGCGGGGATCGGCCGCATGGAATGCCCAGATAGAAAAAATCAAAGCGGTGCAAAAGGAATTGAACTCCGTAAAGGGTTCGATGAAAGAACATGAGTCGTTGTGGTCCCGGTTCGCCCAAAAAATGTACGACTGGGGAAGCGCCCTTACGATGTCCATGGCCGCGATATCCGGCTTGACCATTACCGGCAGGCGGGCTGTACAGAGTTATGCGGACATGGAAGGCGAAATGGCGAATGTGCGCAAATTCACCGGCATGACGACGGAAGAGGTCGAGCGACTGAACGAATCGTTCAAGACGATGGATACACGCTCGTCTCGCGAGCAGCTCAACAAGCTTGCCCAAGAGGCCGGGAAACTGGGAATCGCCTCGCAGCAGGCGGTTATCGAATATGTCGAGGCGGCCGATGTGATCAACGTCGCCCTCGACGAATTGGGAGAGGGGGCGACCCGGGATATCGGAAAACTTTCGTCGATTTACGGCGATGCCGAGAGAATGGGCTTGGGAAAAGCCATGCTGGCCGTGGGCGCTGCCATCAACGAAGTCTCCCAAAACTCCACCGCTTCGGCTTCTTATTTGGTAGATTTCGAGAACCGTATGGCCGGTGTGGGTAAACAGGCCGATATGAGTATCCCTAAAATCATGGGTTACGCTTCGGTGCTCGACCAGAACGCCCAGCAAGTAGAGATGTCGGCCACCGCTTTGCAGGGCATTATCATGAAAATGTAGCGATTCCGGGAATCGAACCCGAGTCTCAACCGTGAGAGGGTTGCGTGCTAGGCCACTACACTAAACCGCCATTCGCTTTTTGAAAAGCGATGCAAATATAACCGATTTGTTTTTATTGAACAAACTTTCGGTATGAAATTTTTTCAGTGTCTCGAATAAGATTGTTATTGTTTTGAATATGAATGACTAAATTATTTTTTCTAACTCCTTGATGTTTTTAGCTATTTCTTCTTCTGGTAAATTGTAGTTCAGAAGGTCTCCTGCTAAATATTGGTCATAGGCAGCCATATCGATGAGCCCGTGGCCGGATAGATTGAAGAGGATGCATTTTTCTTTTCCCTCTTCTTTTGCTCTTAATGCTTCTTGTATAGTGGCGGCTATTGCATGAGAAGATTCCGGGGCAGGGATAATTCCTTCGCATTGAGCGAATAATGTAGCTGCTTTGAATGTATCGAGTTGTTCTATGTCCACGGCTTCCAAGAGGCCATCTTTTTTCAGTTGGCTGACGATCGTTCCTGCTCCGTGGTAACGTAGTCCACCTGCATGTATATTGGCCGGGGAGAAGTTATGTCCCAAAGTGTACATGGGCAGTAGAGGTGTATAGCCCGCTTCATCTCCAAAATCGTATTGAAAAATTCCTTTGGTCAATTTGGGACAGGACGCAGGTTCGGCTGCGATTAACCGAATGTCTTTTCCCTCTTTTAATTTATGGCGTAAAAATGGGAATGAAATTCCCGAGAAGTTGGACCCGCCTCCGAAGCAAGCGATGACAATATCGGGGTATTCGCCGGCCATTTCCATTTGTTTTTCAGCTTCTAGCCCGATTACTGTTTGATGTAAAGATACGTGATTGAGTACACTACCTAAAGTATATTTACAGTTGGGGGTACTCATTGCCAATTCTATCGCTTCAGATATTGCCGTACCTAAACTTCCTTGATAATTGGGGTGATCGGTTAATATTTTACGTCCTGCTTTGGTCGACATACTGGGTGAAGCAATAACTTGTGCGCCGAATGTTTGCATAATAGAACGTCGATAGGGCTTTTGATGGAAGCTCACTTTAACCATGTAGACTGCAAGTTCCAATCCGAATGCTTTTGCGGCTAAAGAGAGTGCAGCCCCCCATTGTCCTGCTCCGGTTTCGGTTGTGATGTTGGTTATACCTTGTTTTTTACAATAGTAGGCTTGTGGTATGGCCGAATTTAATTTGTGAGAACCAACAGGGCTTACACTTTCGTTCTTGAAATAGATGTGTGCAGGAGTATCCAATGCTTTTTCGAGCCCCAAAGCTCTGACAAGAGGAGTAGGACGCCATATTTTGTACATATCGCGTACTTCTTCGGGGATTTCTATCCATGCGTCGGAAGTGTTTAATTCTTGTTTACAGAGTTCTTCTGCAAAAATCGGATAGAGGTCTTCTACGGCTAGGGGAGATTTGGTTGCCGGATTTAATGGACTCATTGGCTTGTTGGGCATGTCTGCAATGACATTATACCATGCTTGTGGTATGTCTTTTTCTGCAAGGATAAATTTTTTTGTAGCCATTTTACTCCTTTGGTTTTTGTGATTTATAAAGTAAAAATAAAGTTTTTACATCTAATTGAAAAGCAAATATATGAATTTTTTATTAAATGTATAGAAAAACTATGATTTTTTTGTCTATATGAATTTATCTTTGAATTTTTAAATGCAAAAAGAGACGCTGCTCACGCAGCATCTCTTTTTTAGAATTCATCACATTATGCTTATTTTAAAGTGCTAGATAGAGTTACGCTCACGCGCGACTATGCGAATTATAGATATCTTGATTCAACAACCGACCAATCGACGATTTTCCAGAGGTTGTGCAATTGCTCTGCTCGTCTGTTGCGATAGTCGATATAGTAGGCGTGTTCCCATACGTCGAACGTTAACAAAGGAGTAAGTCCTTTGGTCAAAGGAGTGCCCGCATTATTTTCTTTACTGATAACCAGATTTCCGTCTTTATCTTTGGATAACCAGACCCAACCAGATCCAAATAGAGTAGTCCCTGCTTGTTCAAATTCTTTTTGGAAGTTTTCGAAATTTCCCCACTTCTTATTTATAGCTTCTGCCAACTTCCCTTGTGGACTTTTTTTTCCATTCGGGGAGAATGTGAAGAAATAAAATATGTGGTTCCATGCTTGGGAGGCATTATTAAATAGAGCTCCGTCGGCTTCTTTGATGATTTCTTCGAGAGGCTTGTCTGCGAAGGGTGTTCCTTCGATAAGTTTATTTAGGTTATCGATATAAGTTTGTTCATGTTTACCGTAATGGTATTCTATCGTTTCCTGACTGATTACAGGGGCTAAATCATTAATACCATAAGGTAATGGAGGCAATTCGTAAATCATAATTATTTATTTTTCTTTGTTACTTATATAACAATCGTCGGACTAAAAAAGTTTCGTATATCTAAGTATTTTTTTCTGTTACTTGGAGTATACACATTCTTATAATGTCCGATTCATTCTCTAATTACTTGATTTCATTATTTCTCGGGTTTACTCGATGGCTTGGCTATCGATTCACGCATGGCAGTGTCTGCCTCGACATTTTTCATTTTATAATAATCCATGATTCCGAGATTTCCCGAACGGAAGGCTTCCGCCATAGCTCTGGGAACTTCGGCTTCGGCTTCGATTACTTTTGCTCTTGCCTCTTGTGCTTTGGCTTTCATTTCTTGTTCGAGAGCGATAGCCATGGCCCGACGTTCTTCTGCTTTTGCTTGTGCGATGTTTTTATCGGCTTGTGCCTGATCCATTTGCAAGGTGGCTCCAATGTTTTTACCGATGTCGATATCGGCTATATCAATGGAGAGGATTTCAAATGCAGTTCCTGAATCAAGCCCCTTTTTCAATACTAGTTTGGATATGGAATCCGGGTTTTCAAGAACTTGTTTATGGGACTCGGACGAGCCGATGGACGACACGATACCTTCTCCTACACGAGCCAATATGGTATCTTCACCTGCACCGCCGACTAGTTGACGAATATTTGCCCGTACTGTTACACGAGCTTTGGCTATTAACTGTATACCGTCTTTGGCCACGGCTGTAACCGGCGGTGTGTCGATAACTTTCGGGTTGACAGACATTTGCACGGCTTCGAATACATCGCGTCCGGCTAAGTCAATAGCGGTAGCCATTTGGAAGCCTAAATCTATATTAGCTTTCGAAGCGGATACGAGTGCGTGTACGACGCGTTCTACATGACCTCCGGCCAGATAGTGAGCTTCTAATTCATCACGCGTGATTGTTTTAAGTCCGGCTTTGTGGGCTTCAATCATAGCTCGAACAATGACTTGTGGCGGTACTTTTCTGATTCTCATCAAGAATAATTGGATAAGAGAGATTCTTACCCCCGATACTCGTGCCGAAATCCATAAAAGGAAAGGTACGAAGTAAAAGAATACAGCGAGTATGGCAATAATGCCAATTAGAAGAAATACGCTTAATCCTACCATAATTTTATTTTTGTTTAGAAGTGTTTATATTATTCCCTGTTTTTTCATTTTCTGTTTCTTTGCAAACAATGACTACAGTGGGTTCTATGCGGATTATTTTTACAGGTGTATCTTCGTCAATCAGTTCATTATCTGCGCGGGCTTCGATGGTGTGGATTCCCACGATGATTTTTCCCATAGGGTTTAGTCTACTTAGTGTTACTCCCATGTCACCGACTTTAATATCAGGGGTTATCGGGGAGGGTACTACCGAGTTTATTTCGGTATGCAGAGACATTTTGTCCAAGCTTCGGGATCGCATAAATCCTATGATGACAGCAATAGTAGTGACGGCTGCAATGAATAATGTTATTACAGCCCCATTTGTCCCGAAGGCCGAATAGGCATAGTAAATTCCACCTCCATAAAATAAGACCGAACATATACCTGCGATGGTAATTCCGGGAAGAAAGAATATTTCCAGTACCGCCAGAACTAGCGCTAATATTATTAATAGTGTAACAGCTAATATATCAAACATATTTCTTAGATTTAGGTTCTATCTATATTTCTTTTGCAAATTATCGAGTTCTATCTTTCGAGCCTGATTTTCGTAATTTTCCGGTTGAGGATAGAGTGTGAGCAGTTGCGATTCCAAATTTTGAATTTCGGACGATAGTCTTTTTAAAGTTGTGCCTTTCGATTTAGTATATTGAGATCGCAGTTCCGAGAGCTTAGTTTCTATTTGAATGATATTCTTACGTAATTCTTTGGACTTTACATATAGATTGCGAGCTTCAAGACTGACGAATTGGTCAAGTTTAGTATAATGGATTCCGTTACAAATTGCAAAGATGAAATCGGGGCGAGTCTCTTTTTGGGGTTCCTTGATATTGTCCAATTGTTGCAATAAATCGGTATAATCTGCATTTTCCGGCCAAGACTCTCGAATAGATCGAATCAGAGCTAGCGATTTGATATCGGTTTTGATTTCATCGATGTTATATGTTTGTTTGCTCTCATTCGGGATAAATAGATAGATTGTCACTTTTCCGGGAATTTGTTCTCTATCCGATACAAACCAACCGATGTTTAACATCTCGTCTATTGCCATCATGTAATCGTTGTATATCGAATTGAAGGGCATACCTACGTTTTCGGGTTTCAAGTAGGTGTTATTTTCAAGATTTAAACGGGTGATAAATATGTCGTATCCTCCGATCGAACCTTCTCCATTTGAGGCAAAGTAGAGTGTAACTCCGTCGTTGAGAAAAAATGGATAGGCTTCATCTTGTTCTGTATTGACACCATTGGGTAACGGTATGATGTCACTCCATTTCCCTTCTATCAGTTTATTTTTTGTACATAATTCATATCCTTTACTTTCAAGGGGATATCCGAAAAATACATTGTCTCCGCGTTGGGGAATATAGCCGATCGTGTTTTCGGGAATATCTATGCCTAGTGTTTTATTCGTTCCTATCCGTCCAGATTCGGGGGACATTTTGAAATACTTGAAAAACGAATCGGCATCAACTATCAAACTATCTATGATTTGTACCCGTTCGACATATTGCAACATTAATTTCGCTCTACGTGCACGAGCTATGGCTTTGCCGATAGAATCGGGTATTTGTTTTTTCGCTTTGGACAATGCAGCTGTATATTCTTCATAACTGCTTATGGCATCTTCAAAGCGGTATTGAGCCATATACATGTCTGCTAAATAGTGAGGCGATTCGAGAACTTTACGTTTAGCCCCTATTTTCAGATATTTTTCAGCTTCGTTATATTTTTTCTCGTGAAAAAGGCATACTCCATACCAATGGTTCAACGATCCATCATTGGGGCGGCGTTTCAGTTGTGCCTTGAATACAGGAGCGGCTTCTTTGTATTTACCGGCCTTGTACAACTCTCGTGCTTCGTCAAGCGTCAGTGCACTCGATGAGAAGATTGTCGAGAAGGCAATTAGGACTGCAAATGAATATTTTAGAATTTGTCTGAACATTTTCATGTTTGAAAAATTGTACTCAAATATACAATTATTTTTTATTCTGAATGTTGAGAGCGAGAAAATTTTTTAAGAAGTATTCTAAATCGTCATTCGATTTGAACGAATTGTATGGTAAAATGAAAAAAATATAGTTTGATAAGTGGAAGATAATGTCTGTCGAGGTATAACGTATACGGGTAATTCGTTCCCATGCTATGGATTCTGTTCGTCCATCGTCGAAAGTACAAGAAAGGCCGTTTTTGTTTATTTCGACTGTTTTTGAAAGTATGGACATACGGCAATCGGGGTGTAGAGCATAAGCGAACCACAGGTAAGAGATGATCATAGGAAATACCAAAAATAAAATGATAAGTCCTACATAAATAAATAGAGGGTTTTGAATGGATAGCCCCACGAGAAGGAGGAAAAAAGATAGAAGCCACCCCCAATTATTATGTAACCAGATTTTCAGCAGTCTGTTAAAATAGTATTGAGGAGATAACTGGTATGAAAAAGTTTCAATATGGGTTCTATTCATACAATGTTTTACTATATACTTTTACAAAGATAATATAATTGATGACAAAATCAAATTTTTGATTTTACCGAAGTATAGTCTATTTTTTATATTGTAGAGATAATATATCGGGGAAGAATAATTTTTGAAGGGGACTTTTTTATTGTACAGCTTTTAATAAATTTGACCTATGAAATTTATTCTATTTACTGCTATTTCGTGTAACTTTGCACTCCAAAATAAGACGCAATGCAAGGATTATATTCGATAGGATTACTTATTGTTTCTAATGTGTTTATGACACTGGCTTGGTATGGGCATTTGAAATTGCAAGAAATGAAGGTTATCAATAATTGGCCGCTTTATGGTGTGATATTGCTTAGTTGGGGTATAGCATTGTTCGAATATTGTTGCCAAGTACCAGCTAATCGATTGGGATTTAGAGAGAATGGAGGACCGTTTAGTCTTATGCAATTAAAGGTAATACAAGAAGTAATAACCTTAATCATATTCACTTTATTTTCGGTCGTAGTTTTTAAAGGAGAGTCGTTGCATTGGAACCATATTGCGGCGTTCGGCTGCCTTGTTCTTGCCGTTTATTTCGTATTTATGAAGTAAGCGATAATCGTATCTATTTAATGACTAGGTGTAATATAGGGTAGAGCTTTTTCGAAAGGTCGGTTTTGTCCCGACCGATTATCTTGGAACACATAAGTGTGGTAGAATCGAATGATTTTTATATTGTGTTCGTATCTATCCGATGGATATTCTTATTCTACAACTTGTTGTCCTAATTCTCGACCTTGTGACGGGGAATATTTCGATGCCGTCATTACTTAGTCTCATAAATGCGGTTATTTCATTCTTCTCGTTTAACAATGTACAATTCTACTTGTGAAGAAGATGTAAATAAAGAAACTGGCGAGGTATAGCGTTATCAAAGTTAAACACTTTGAGCCCATCTACTGTATTTTTAAAGGGCAAAATAACAGTAAATCGATTCAATACGCTTATTCAAAGCTAGCACAAACGGATCCAATTTAGGAGCCTCTCTGGCATTCTCACGTTCTACATCAAAGTTATGCTGGTATTCAAAAATCGTTTCAGGTTTGGGATATCCTTTGAAGAACTTAAGTCTAAGTCCTATTTCTGAGTTTTATCTTGAGCAGAGCACTTGATAATGGAATCACTGTCCAGAAAATTATAGAATTTTAAGTTATTAAGTGTCTTTTGTGAATAAATTCTATAATTTTAGAATACAATATTTTTTAAAAACTTATATAAAGACTCATCTTATTTTCAAACACTTCTTATCGCAACCTTGATAACTCCGTCCTCTCTATTTTCAAAGATACGGTAAGCTTTCTCAATTTCATTCAATGAAAAACGGTGAGTAATGAGTGGCGTGGTATCTATCCTACCCGATTCTATCAAGCGAAGTATCTCTGCACAATCACAACCGTCCACCCCTCCGGTTTTAAAGATAAGATTTTTTCCATACATATCGGGTAAGGGCAAAATTTGAGGTTTATCGTAAAGTGCCACGATCGTTACAATAGCATTGGGACGAGCACATTTCCAAGCCAAACGGAAAGTATCCTCGCTTCCCGCCACTTCCAAAACCACATCAGCACCGCCATGATCGCTATTTTTACGAACAAACTCCTCGCAATGTTCAGGAGTAGTTACCAATATGTCGGGATAATGTTCTTGCAAAAACTGTATTCTTTCCGGGGACTGTTCACAAACAATAATACGCCGGGGATTCTTTAACAAAGTGCACAATAAGGTACAAATGCCGGTAGGACCGGCTCCAATAATCAGAATCGTATCCTCCGATGTAATTTCCGAAATACGCACGGACCAAAAACCGGTTGCCAAAATATCGCCTACAAACAAAGCTTGTTCGTCGCTTACCGTATCCGGAATACGATTCAAGCCTTGATCGGCATAAGGCACTCGAACATATTCGGCTTGACCACCATCGATACGACACCCCAAAGCCCAACCGCCATTGGGATCCATACAATTATTGACATACCCACGGCGACAGAAGAAACATTCGCCACAAAAAGTTTCGACATTTACAGTAACCCTATCTCCCGGCTTAATACCTATAACATCTTCTCCCACATCTTCTACGACACCCACCATCTCGTGCCCGACCGTTACTCCCGGTACGGCACGCGGCACGCTACCATGTTTGATATGGAGATCGCTGGTACAAATACTTCCAAGAGTCACCCTCACAATCGCATCGCGCGAATCTTTCAACCCGGGTTTCGGCTTTTCTTGCAATTCAAATTTACCGGGTTCAACGTATGTATATGCCAACATAATATTATCCTTATCATTTTTCAAAACTTCCCTCACAAAGATAGAAGAAACGGATTTCAGAAACAAGTATTCTTTGTTAAACAGAGTCACTACGAATCAAATAGCAATCTACCGGTGTACTCTATGACAACTATCAGCTATGTAAAAAGAGTATGACATCAATTAAAAAATATTTACTTCATACAAATACAAACTGCTTTCACAACTTTCTTGTTATTTTTGTATGACTAAAAGAGTGTTAATATGAAAAACCGAACAAAAAAATTGTTTAAGATTACGGGTATTACACTGGGAGCATTGATAGTCTTTCTCTCGGCAGTAATCGCTTTCTCCATAAATTTTATATTTACGCCTGAAAAATTGACCCCCATCGTATTAAACGTAGCCAATCAAAACATAAATGCCAAGCTCGATATGAATAGCGTAGAGCTGACCTTTTTTTCAACTTTTCCCCGTTTTGGAATAAAATTGGAAAATGGCACATTAGTATCAAAGGCTATCCGTGATTCTTTATGGCAACGTACCGACACATTAGCCACTTTTCGAAAAGCCGTTGCCGTAATCAATCTCATCGATTATTTGCAGCAAAAAAAGATCAGTATCAACCGATTATCATTGGATAGTACAAACATATACGCCTTTAAAGGAAAAGATGGAATCGCCAACTGGAATATATTGATCGCCGACACGACAAATATACCCGATACAGCAACCGCTACTTCGCCAATTATTAACGAAATAGACATCAAGCACGTTTCGCTACGTCATACCACGGTCACTTTCGACGATCGGGAAATGAATGTATTCGCCAATCTATGGGATGCAAATCTTAAATTAAAAGCAAATTTAAAGAAAGAACAGTCTACGTTAACGTTGGATTTCAACAACAAAAACATTCTGTTCTGGCAAAATGGTGAATTACTGGCTCATCGTATCGCCACCCACCTACAAACCGACATCGAGCTAAATCGTTCGAACCGGGCTCTTTCCTTACACGATGCTATGATGGAGATTAACGGCATAAAATTAGACATACACGGCTCTATCTGCAAAGACACGACCGCACAAGCGTTAGATATCGATCTGCAATACGGGCTACATGCTCCTTCGTTGGAAACAGTCCTTCACATGATTCCCGAAAGTATTCTCAAAAAAGAAAAAGTTTCGGCCAAAGGCGACGTTACAGTTAATGGCAATCTAAAAGGTCTATATGGAAAAGGGAAAATGCCATTAGCTACATTAAAAATAGAAATAAACGATGCATCCGCCCAATATGCCCAATTGCCCTATGGAATAGATGAACTTAAAGCCAACTTTTTCGGACAGATAGACTTAATGCGGCAATCGCCATCTTATCTCGATCTTAAAATATTTCACTTCAAAGGAGCTCATACCGATATCTTGGCCGACGCCAAAGTAAATGATCTATTAGGCGATCCCGACATCTCGTTTCATACCCAATCTACGATAGACCTAACTGCATTGGCACAAACATTTCCTTTACAAGATGGTGTGAGTATCGAAGGGAAATTAGATGCCGACATGAACGTGCGTTGTCGTTTGTCATCTATCAAAAAGAAAAACATAGGACGAATTCGGGCCAAAGGAAAAATAAATATGAGCAAATTGGCTTTACGAGACAAAAATAAGAAATTCGAATTCACGAGCGATGCTTCACTGTCTTTCGTGGGAAACGATGTATTAGGAGCCCATATCGAAATAGGAAATATGGCTTTTCACTCAACGCGATTAAACTCATCGATAAACAATCTATCGGCTTTAATAAAAACGACCAACCCACAAGATACTACACGAATTGCTCTTGTAGAGTGTAAACTAAATGCAAACAAATTAAAAGCCTCCCTACCGGATACATCAAATTTATTTTGTGGGAAAACCGTTGCAACCGTAAAATTACAACCGACAGAAAACAATCCTACCCGACCCGAAATAGGATGCGCATTAGAAGCCGACACCTTGTTCTGCCGTCTCGGAGATACTAAATTGGGCATGGACAAAGCCGGGATTACAATAACGGCACAACAATTGAAAGACTCTTTGTGGATTCCAAAAGGCATAGTAGGTTTTAATCGGCTTTTTGTACGTACCCCACAATCGGCTTTACCTATTCGAATGCAAAAGACTGCGATTTCAGTCGGTAATCGAGCTATTACTTTACATAACGCAACCATGAAAATAGGAAGATCCGATTTGACAGCGACCGGCGCGATTCACGATTTATACGGCGCTATGCGTCACAATAAAAAACTACGGGCCACATTAACACTTTCCTCTAAGAATCTAAATTGTAATCAGTTAATTCGGTCTATCTCTTTTCCAAAAGACACTGCTCAAATCGAAACTGAATCCGACACTACGTCGACTGCTCTAAAACTATTCGTTATTCCTCGAAATATCGATTTTGCATTACAAACCAATTTGAATCGGGTTCGTTACGGGAAAATGGTTTTCAAAAACGTACACGGTGCAATAGATATACGCAATCAAGCCATTCACCTCAAAGAGCTCAGTATGGAAGGAATGGATGCGACTATGCGCACGACGCTGATCTATCAAGCCCGACAACCAGAGCAAGGATATGCCGGATTCGATTTCAAACTTCATAATATCAATATAGGGAAACTTGTCGATTTTATTCCTTCGTTAGATACCATTGTCCCCATGCTACGGTCATTTCAAGGAACTGTCGATTTCAATGTATCGGCCGAGTCGGGCTTAGACTCATGCCTCAATATAAAAATACCCTCGTTACGATCGGCTATCCATGTTGAAGGCGATAGCCTCGTCCTTCTCGACGGTGAAACTTTTGCCGAAATATCGAAAAAATTTTTCTTCAAGAACAAAGAGAGAAATTTGATCGACAGTATCTCTGTCAACATCAGTGTCGAAGACGGTAATGTAACCGTCTACCCGTTTGTAATAGAAATGGATCGCTACCGGGCTGCCGTAGGAGGGAACCAAGACTTGGATATGAATTTTAATTATCATATATCCATACTCAAATCGCCCATACCCTTCAAACTGGGACTGAATATTTCGGGAAATTTAGATAAAATGAAGTTCGGTATGGGCAAAGCCAAATACAAAAACGCTGTCACACCGGTAGAAATACACAAAGTCGACAGTACTATTGTAAATATGGGAGAACAAATTGTTCGGGATTTCAAGAAAGTTATGCGACGACAATTGCCACAAACATAAGCCTCCAACTAATAAGTATCATGTTCGATAAACCCATATGTCATATAAAATCGCCCTATCTTCTTCCCGAGATTACACCGAAATACTTAATGTATGGAAAAACTCTGCAAGAAGTTCCCTTTACTTTTTAAGTGAAAAAGATGCACTTTATGTTCCCTCCTACTTTCAATGCATTTAATTGGCATATATGAATGCTGGAATAAGGTAAAGGCAATTTTGTTGTCTGACAGAATACATATTGTTTGGCAGGTATGTGCCAATTCATATTGAGAAAAAATAGGGTGCTCATTGACTAATTCACTCAAGACTGCATACAACTTATGTAGATGTGCACGGCAAATTTTAAACGGATTATTTTATCATCTTATGCTTTATTGCGATATTTGCGTTACGATAAATCTGTAACGGAATGATTGAAATAGTATGAAGCCTAATAATCCTTTTCTTATTTCGGGATATTACAGCCCGGAATTCTTTTGCGACAGGGAGCAGGAGACCAGAGTTATTCTCGAAGCTCTCCACAATGGACGCAACGTGACATTGATAGCACCCCGTCGTATGGGAAAGACCGGGCTGATCCGTCATGCCTTTTACCGTTTGAAAGAGCAGCAGCCAGATATCGATACTTTCTATTTGGATATCTATTCAACCCAATCATTAGGCGATTTTGTACGATTGTTCGCCAGTACAGTGTTGGGACAGCTGGACTTCGCCTCACAAAAGGCTTTGAGTCGTATAAGTAAGTTTGTCCGCAGCAGCCGTCCCGTGTTTGATTTTGACGAATCGACAGGTGTTCCTAAGGTGACGATAGATGTGGCTCCGGCCGAGGAAGAAAACACTTTGAAAGAGATATTCGAGTATCTGGGCTCGTCAGAGAAACGATGCTATGTTGCCATAGACGAGTTCCAGCAGATTGTTGAATACCCGGAGAAAGGTGTTGAAGCATTGTTGCGCTCCTATATCCAGTTCCTGCCCAATGTAAACTTTATCTTTGTCGGCAGCAAACAACATCAGATGCAGGAGATGTTCACTTCGTCGAGAAGGCCGTTCTATCAAAGTATGCAACCGCTTACAATCGGTCCGATACAACGGGACGAATACGCAAGTTTTGCAACAGGGCATTTTGCCGAGCACAATGTGAAATTGCATCAAGAAGTTTTCAATTCAATATATGAAAAGTACGAGGGTCATACCTGGTATGTGCAGTCTCTCCTTAACCGCCTGTACGGGTACGATCGGAATGTGGATATGGAACTGGTTTCATACGTCACAGGGCAGATTTTATCCGAGTATAGTTACATGTATGCAGACTTGCTGAAAACATATTCTTTCGGTCAGGTGCGCCTGTTGAAAGCTATTGCCCGAGAGGTGTGTGTCAAAGAAGTGCTGGCTGGAGATTTTATCAGTCGACATCGGCTTCGTGCGGCGAGCAGTGTCAGTGCTTCATTAAAGAAACTGATCGACAACGAATTGATCTACCAGACACCTTGCGGGTATATCATTTACGATCGTTTTATGAGCGAGTGGTTGCGGAAACAACCATTCTAAAATAGCGGAAATATTCAATAGAACTTAGAAAAATCATTATGGCGGTAAAAAAGTCAGAACTATATAGTACATTGTGGAAATGCTGTGACGAACTTCGCGGCGGTATGGATGCAAGTCAATACAAGGATTATGTGTTGGTCATTCTTTTCGTTAAATATATCAGCGATAAAAAGCGTAATGACGAAGGTTTCGATATAGATATACCTGAAGATTGTTACTTTGAGGATTTTGTCGCTCTCAAAGGCAACCCGAATATTGGGGAGGAGATGAATAAAAAGATGGCTGCTCTTGCCGAGGCCAATCAACTTGGTGGCGTTTTTGTAGCCGATTTTGAAGATGACACCAAGCTGGGCAAAGGAAAGGACAAAGTTGAAACTCTAAGTAAACTTATTGCCGTTTTCCAGAATGAGAACCTCGATTTTAGCAAAAATAGAGCGGCAGATGACGATCTTATAGGTGATGCTTATGAGTATCTGATGAAGAATTTTGCCACAGAGAGCGGTAAGAGTAAAGGTCAGTTTTATACTCCGGCCGAGGTCAGTCGTGTGATGGCCGAGGTTATCGGGTTAGGAAATGCCAAAAATGGGAAAAAGACGACTATCTATGACCCTACTTGCGGCTCGGGTTCCCTGCTTCTTCGTGCTATGTGTGAAACTCCCGGTGGGGCAACTCTCTATGGTCAGGAAAAAGACAATGCTACTGTCGGTTTGGCAAAAATGAATATGATTCTTCATAATGAAATCTATGCCGATATCAGACAAGGCGATACGATTAATGATCCTCAATTTAAGGAAAGCGATCAGTTAAAGACCTTCGATTATATTGTCGCAAATCCGCCTTTTTCAACAAAATCGTGGTTGAAGAGTGCAAAGTTCGAAGATGAATACCATCGTTGGGGCGAAGGCATTAAAATAGGTGTTCCGCCGGAAAAGAATGGCGATTATGCTTTCCTTCTCCATATCGTACGCTCTCTGAAACAGACCGGCTGTGCCGCCTGCATTTTGCCTCATGGCGTCCTTTTTAGAGGCAATGCCGAGGCTCAGATTCGTAAATATCTCGTTGCCGAAAAACGGTATATCAAGGGCATCATAGGACTCCCTGCCAACCTTTTTTACGGCACAGGTATTCCGGCTTGTATCATCATTATAGAAAAGTCGGAAGCATCAGGGCGTAAGGGAGTGTTTATGATCGATGCCAAAGGTGGATATATCAAAGATGGAGCTAAGAATCGTCTGCGAGAGCAGGATATTCGGCGCATTGTCGATGTGTGGCAAGCACAACGCGATGTGCCTCATTATGCGCGCTTTGTGCCTATGGAGGAGATTGAACGCAACGATTACAATCTCAACATTCCTCGCTATGTATCAGCTCCCGATACGGAGATTCTGCAAGATATCGATGCACACCTTCATGGAGGTTTGCCCAAACACGATATAGACCAACTCGATACCTATTGGGAGGTATGTCCGTCGCTTTGTGATGACCTCTTTTGCGACCATCCTACGCGCAAAGGTTACTATTCTTTGAAGTGTAACCCGGAGGCAGTGCGTGATGCTGTTACCGGGAATGTAGATTTCCGTAATCAGAAAGAGGTGTTCCAGAAGAGTTTTGTCGAGTGGTGCGATTCTCACCGGGCTCAACTTTACGCTCTCGTCCCGGGTTTTGCTCCCAAGAAACTTATTGAGCAGCTGGGTAACTCGTTGTTGGCTGTCTTCGAGGTAGATAAGTCGCTTGTCGAGGCGTATGATGTCTATGACAGTTTGATGAACTACTGGGGTGAAACGATGCAAGATGATTGCTATATGATTTCGTCCGGAGGCTGGACGGTGCAACTGTACACGCCACAACCAGCTTCCAAGAAGAAAGAGAAAAAGGCTGCTACGCCCGAAGATGTCGTTTGCGACCTGCTACCTGTACCAATCGTTATCGACGAGTATTTTGCAGAGAAGCGCGATGTTATTGCTGCGGCCGAGGAGTTGCTGGCACAAAATGAGACACAGCTTGCGGAATTGGTTGAGGAGCAGGCGGAGAATTACCTCGATGAGGACAACTTCCCCGATGGTAAGATGACCGATGCCAATATCAAGAAACGAATGAAGGCGCTCGATAAAAAAAACGATGCCGACGAAATTGCCGTACTGCAAAAGTATCTCGACCTCAAAGGCGATATATCACTCAATAAGAAACTGATCAAGGAGCGCAAGTACGACCTGCTTACTGCTCTTGTCGTCAAGTATGCCGATTTGTCCGAGGCGGATATCAAGCGCTTGGTTATCGAGCGGAAGTGGTTCGCATCGCTTGCCTTGCGCCTTGATGGCGAGATGCAGCATATCAGTCAGCAGCTCACTTCCAAGGTCTCGGCTCTTGCGGAGCGTTACGCCCAGACGCTCCCCGAGATTGATGCCGAGATAGCCGATTTAGAAGCAAAGGTTGCTGCACATTTGAAACAGATGGGATATTGATCTGAAAAGTTGAGGCTACAAAGTGGGCAGATTGATAATTATTAAAGTGTAAGTGATGGATATACCACAAGGATATAAACAAACCGAGTTGGGAATAATACCCGAAGATTGGGAGGTGAAATCATTCTCCCAAGTATTCGATATGTATCCTAATAATACATATCCTCGTGATTGTATGAATGATAGTTATGGGGCAATTAGGAACATACATTATGGCGATGTACTAATTAAATATCCAACCATTGTTGATGTCGAGAGATGCTCAATACCATATCTTAATGAGGACGTTAAGATTAAGGCTCAAAAGTTTGTACAGTCTGGCGATGTGATTATTGCAGATACGGCAGAAGATGAGACTGTGGGTAAGTGTGTGGAGATTAAGAATGCAATTAATGCCAAAATTGTATCTGGTTTACATACATTTTTCTGTCACCCCATTAGAATATTCGCAATAGGCTGGTGGGGGTACTACCTCAATTCGTCAAATTATCATAATCAATTATTACCGTATATAACAGGTATAAAGGTTTCGTCAATATCGAGAGCCTCTATTCAAGAGACCAAACTACTTGTTCCTCCTATTGCCGAGCAAAAGGCTATTGCGGAGGCGCTGAGTGATATAGATGGATTGATTGCGGTATTGGATAAAAAAATCGCCAAGAAACGCCTGATTAAGCAGGGGGCAATGCAACAGCTCCTAACCGGCAAAAAACGCCTCCCCGGCTTTTCTGACCCATGGGTAGAAAAAAGGTTGGGAGATATGGGGCATTTAATGAATGGCTATACCTTTAAGAGTGAAACATATAATCTTGCCGGAGAATTTAAGATTATTACTATCGCCAATGTTCAGAGTGGTTATTTGATGATTAATGCTTGTAATAGAATCATTGAGCTCCCCGTAGACATTCAACCTCATCAAATGTTGAAGAAAGGTGATATTCTTATATCTATGACTGGTAATGTGGGTAGAACATGTGTCGTTAATCAAACAAAGTGTTTGCTTAATCAAAGGGTTGGTAAATTTGATATCGATAAAGATTTTATTAGCTCGCAATTTTTGTTTGAATTGCTTAAAAATGAGCATTTTGAAAATGCTATGATAGACGCTGGTCAGGGCGCTGCACAAGCTAATATCGGGAAAAATGACATTGAAAACTATAAATGTTATGTGCCGAGAAATAAAGCCGAACAAAAGGCAATTGCTACAATTCTGAACGATATGGATAAAGAGATAGACGACCTTGAAGCCCAGCGAGACAAGTACCGCCTCTTAAAATCGGGCATGATGCAAAAACTATTAACGGGACAAATAAGATTAAAGATAAAATAGACTTATGGACACAAACATCGGGGCAAAGGAGCGTGTAACGCAAAACAGGTTGATAGGGCTTTTTAAGAATGTCTTAAAGTACACCTATCTTGGAAACTGGGAGACTCGTGAGGGTAACGCCAATATCGAAGAAACGTTGCTCATGGCATATCTCTCGCGGCGTAGCTATACCGACAAAGAGATACGGAGTGCCATCGCTAAATTCAAGCAGGCGGCAAACTCCCTTGGTGGGGGATTATATAACGCCAACAAGGAGGTGTATACCTTGTTGCGCTATGGCGTGAATGTACAGGCCGAGGTGACCGAAAAGAAAAAGATGGTGCACCTTATCGACTGGGCGAACCCGATGGAGAATGATTTTCAGATAGCCGAGGAAGTAACCATTCAAGGCGAAAGCGACCGCCGTCCCGATCTGGTCGTTTATGTCAATGGTATTGCTCTTGCCGTAATCGAGCTCAAGCGTAGTACGGTCTCTGCTCACGAGGGTATTCGCCAGAATATCCGTAACCAGCAGGACGGTTATATTCCTCGATTCTTCACGACCATACAGTTGCTTTTTGCGGGCAACGATACCGAGGGATTGCACTATGGTGTAATCAAGACGCCCGAGAAATTCTGGTTGCGCTGGAAAGAACCGTGTGGCGAGCCGTGTAAACCCTCGCGCTTCACGGCCGAGGAATACCCCAATGAGTTGGATCGTAGTGTATTGCAATTTTTTGATCCAGTCAGGCTATTGGAATATATCCATGATTTTATCATTTTTGATGGAGGCATCAAAAAAGCCGCTCGTCCCAATCAATATTTTGCTGTCAAAGCCGCTCAACCCAGAATCTGCAAGAAGCAAAACGGTATTATATGGCATTCGCAGGGTTCGGGTAAATCGCTTACGATGATTTGGCTGGCCCGATGGATACGTGAAAACGTAAGTGATGCTCGTGTGGTGATTATTACAGACCGCGATGAGCTGGACAAGCAAATAGAATCGGGCTTCAAGGATGCAGGGGAGCAGATTCAGCGAGCCAAGAGTGGTGGTAAGCTGATTAAGATGCTCAATGCTGCCGAACCTTGGTTGATTTGCACGTTGATTCACAAATTTGGCAATAAGAATGACGGCGATGCCATATCGGTAGGAAATAAGAAGGCAAGTAAGTCGCTCGACTTGTATCTTGAAGAGTTGGCAAAATCGCTCCCCGCTGATTTTCGAGCGAAGGGTAATATTTATGTCTTTATTGATGAATGTCATCGCACACAAGGAGGCATGCTCCACGAAGCCATGAAGCATATAATGGGCGACGATGTGATGCTGATAGGTTTCACGGGTACGCCTTTGCTCCATACGGATAAGAAAAAATCGATAGAGACCTTTGGTTCTTATATACATAGCTATAAGTTTAATGAGGCCGTAGAAGATGGGGTTATTCTTGACTTGCGTTATGAGGCCCGAAATGTAGAACAATACTTGGGCAAACGAGAGAAAATCGATGAGTGGTTTGACGCGAAGACTAGGGGCTTGAGTTCGGTCGCCCGGGCAGCTCTGAAAGAGCGTTGGGCAAAAATGGAGAAGCTGTTTAGCAGTAAGGAGCGTATCGATCGTATCGTCGCGGATATTTGCCAAGATATGAGTACCAAACGGGCTTTGGCAGGCGGCTATGGAAATGCCATGCTTGTGGCCGACAGTATTTATCAGGCGTGTCGTTACTGGGAGGTTTTTCAATCGACAGAGTTGAAAGGGCATTGCGCTGTGGTTACAAGTTACGATGCAAGTACTGCATCGGTAAAAGACGAGTATCAAGGTGATGGAGAGACTGAGGATCTCACAAAATATGAGATATACCAAAGAATGATCGGCGACAAAACTCCTGAACAGTTTGAAACTTGGGCGAAAAAGGAGTTTACGGACCATCCCGGAGATATGAAGTTGCTGATTGTCGTAGATAAGTTATTGACCGGATTTGATGCACCGTCGGCAACCTATCTCTACATCGATAAAAAAATGCGGGATCACAATCTTTTCCAAGCGGTCTGTCGTGTGAATCGAGTAGATAGTGAGGAAAAAGATTTCGGGTATATTATTGATTACCAAGATCTGTTTGGAGCGGTAAAGAGCGCAATCGAAGATTATACGAATGGAGCATTTGATGGTTACGATGCCGACGATGTTAAAGGCCTTCTTTTGACTCGTCTTGCCGAAGGTCGCAAGGCCTTGGAAGAGTCATTACAGGCAGTATATACGATGTGTGAGGTGATACATCCGCAAACGCGAGAAGGTTATTTTGCATATTTTGTCTATGCGGAGAATACTTCTGTTGAAAATCAGCAAAATGAATGTGAGGGGAATGCCAATAAACGCGAAACCTTCTATAAACTTGTGTCGCGTTTGGTGCGCCGTTATATTGACATAGCCAATGAGATGGAACAGGCTGGCTATACAGCAGAGGAGGCTGCCGATATCAAAAAGCAGGTTGACTATTTTAATGATATCAAAGATGAAATAAAATTAAAAAGTGGAGATGCGCTCGATTTAAAATATTATGATCCAGCAATGCGTCAGCTTATTGATAACTATGTACGAGCAGAAGATAGTGAGAAATTGGTGGATTTAGCCGATATCTCATTTCTTGACCTGATTGATACGGAGGGTGATAAGGCGATTGATGCGCTGCCAAAGAAAATCAAGCAGAATGAACGTTCTGTTGCAGAGATTTTGGCGGCAAATATGCGAAAGATGATTATCAGCGAGCGTCCGAACAATCCGGCCTACTTTGATAAAATGTCTGATTTGCTCAACCACCTGCTTCAAGAACAGAAAGATGGTAAGATCCAATATAAGGAATTGATAAAACAACTCATTGAGAAACTGAAAGAGGCTCGATTGACCATTAAGACAAAATACCCTGCAACCATTGATACAAAGGGGAAACAAGCTCTTTATGATAATCTTGGAGGAAATGAAGCTTTGGCACTCCGTATTCACGAAATTATCAAAGCAAATGCTCGCGATGGTTTTAGGGATATGGACAGTAGTGGTCTGAAAAAGATGAGAGCATTGCGAAGGGCTGTTGAAAGTGCATTGAAAGGAGTAGAACAGGATAAGCTCGATGATATAATGCAGCTGATCGTTGCACAAAAAGAATACTAATGACTGTTATTAAAGTTTCTGATATATTTGCAGAAGTCGAGTGGAAGGAAATTAAGAATGTACATCTTACAATATATCCACCTAATGCTCGTGTTCATGTGTCTGCACCTATTGGAATGACTGAGGAGGCTGTGCGATTATTCTTGATTACAAAAATGCCGTGGATAAATCAACGTATAACCCAGATTCTTGGTCAGAATCGCCAAACACCCCGCGAATACGTATCTGGAGAGAATCATTACTTTAAGGGGCAAAGATACCGTTTAAAGGTTTTGTATCATAATGCTCCTGCAAAAGTAGAGATTCAGGGGAATGAATATATTAAACTATATGTTCGAGACGGAGCATCTGCAGAGCGTCGAGCGGAGGTGCTACGAGAATGGTATCGATCTGAATTTAAATCGATACTTACTTCTCTAATTGCGAAATGGGAATATCTTTTAGGGGTAAAGGCAAATAAATGGGAAGTCAAGCAGATGAAAACATTGTGGGGAAGTTGTAATCACAGTACGAAAAATATTATTTTTAACCTTGAATTAATCAAGAAACCTGTTCGTTGCATCGAATATATTGTGGTACATGAATTATTACATATCAAAGTTAGATTACACAATGAAGAGTATACAGCTTTACTAACTCAATATTTCCCGAATTGGAAACAGTTGAAAGAAGAATTAAATGAATTTGTTGTATAAATATTACCATTATGGGAAAAACAATAACTACATACCTCATTGACGGCGATCCAAAGGGAACGCAGTATGCATTCATCAGCAACAAGATTTGTCAGATGTTTGTAATTCCACGCTCGAACTTGGCCTATCTGAATGAGCAGGAGAAACTGCACAAGCCGGCGTTCTACATACTGATCGGAGAAGATGAGGTGACGAAACCGCAGGCCTATATCGGAGAGACCGAAAATTTTAAGGAACGGGTAAAAGACCATGACAGCAAAAAAGCATTCTGGCAGAAAGCGCTTGTCTTTGTTTCAAAAGACGAAGATATGACCAAAGCCGACGTGCAATATCTGGAATATCGCGCAATTGTAGTAGCCAAACAGTCGAACTCGTTTGTATTGAATGAGAACAAGCAGATTCCCAAAGCTCCAAATCTTCCCGAACATCAGAGAGATGCCATGGATGAGTTTTTTGAGGATATCAGGTTCCTCGCATCATTCATTGGTTGTGACATCTTTGAAATATCCCAGCCAAAGGAAGAGCACCTGTTTTATACAAAAGCCCGAGGCTGTAATGCAAAAGGATTTTATAATTCTGCAGGATTTACTGTGTTAAAGGGTAGTATCATCGCCAATAATTGCGTTCCTTCTTTTACATGGAAAGCAAAGCGAGAAAAGATGGTCGAGGAATATGCTACTTTGAATAACGGTGTTTGGATAATGGATTCTGACAAAACCTTCTCCAGTCCCAGTACAGCCGCCGATTTTTGTATAGGGCGGCCAGCCAATGGATGGAATGAGTGGAAAGATAAAGACGGTAATACACTGGATTTTATATACAGGAAACAATTAGAATAACGGATAATATCAATGTAGAGTGCAGTGATATGATTGGATTTAATTTAGTGATTTCGATTTTACAAATAAGTTAAAAACGCTATGTCAATGAAATATTTATTGAATAGTAGTATACCATAATAATGAAAGGATACATTATAAATATACTTTTCCAGATGGCAAGGTATACATCGGGCAAACAAGGCGTAATCCCGCGATACGACATCGCGAGTATATTAGTCTTTAATGAACGTATATATGAATACGGGGATAAGGTAAAGGTGATAATTTTATGGAAAAGTGTAGATTGCAAGCCTGAATTTTTATGGAAAAGTGTATAAATGGAGTCTGATTCGTTGGAAAAAGTGAGAGATAATAGGTATTATTCGCTTGAAAAAATGTAAAGCTCTAAATCGTCATCGACGTTAGTACTCAAAGGTTGCACTATGAGTCTTTGCGGTAAAGGGCCAAAGTACAAACAGAATATGCGTTTGCACTTGCACTTTTGCACTATGCGTCCGCAGTTTGCTTCATTTGAGCTTTTCTCTAAAGAAATTTGCTGGTCCTCAAGAAAATCCGTAATTTTGCGCCGTCAATTGAATAAAAACATAAAGCTTACAATGCTGCAAAGAAGAATGAATAACTGTAACATCGTATCGGATCGAGGCATAAAATGCCTTGAGAGATTGTCGTGTGTCCATACTTCGGGTATTGGAGCATTCTATACTTTTGGAGACATTTTCCGACGAACGTCTGATAGACCATCGGGGATACGATGATGCTGGTATCCCGCTGAAACGATAAATGAAAACCGTCGGAGAGTCCTTACCAAACTTTTCGACGGTTTTTGTTTGATGCCTGTTGGTGACGTTCGCACGATGTGCTCTTCTCCGTCAATTCCGTCCACGGGCTGAATTGTAATGTATTATTAACCGCGCAGTGATGCGCATGAATGGAAAGATTATGAATTATAAATTTGACGGAAGCAGGGTTTTCTTTACATCCGACACCCACTTCAACCACACCAATATCATCAGGTTCTGCAACAGGCCCTTCAAGGATGTGTCGCACATGAATGAAACGATTATTGCCAATTGGAACCGCGTGGTCGGTCCGGAGGATATCGTGTTCCACCTGGGTGATTTCTGTCTGGGCGGTTCTGTCGAATGGGTAAACGTACTGAACAGGCTGAACGGGAAAATATACCTTATCTCCGGCAACCACGACATCAAGAACCTGAGGCAGAATTATACGAAATACTTTGAGCATATTGCAATGCAGATGTATATTGAGGTCGACAAACAGAAGATTTATCTGAATCACTGTCCGTTCCTTTGCTATGGCGACTCATACGATGACACCTGGCAGCTTTTTGGACACGTGCATACCCGCAGGAACAATACCGGAAAGGATGCATCTCGGCTGAGTATGCTTCTTCCGACACAATATGATGTTGGTGTGGACAACAACGGTTTCACACCGGTCTCTTTTGCGCAGGTGAAGGCAATCATAGGGAAACAGATTGAACAATCAAGGAAAGGAGAATAATAAAATGAAGATACAATACATGAGTGATCTGCACATGGAGTTCCAGGAGAACAGCAGATACATGAAAAATAATGAATTACCTGCAACCAGATGGGATATGTTTTTGAGAATGAACACCTGATGAACGGATTTGATCCGGCCAGGTTTATTGAAATTTAATGGACATACAGAAATGAACGAAAGAAAGATTATAGACAGAAAGCTCCTTACCGATTTGGCGAAGGAGGTAGGACTGAATGCCTCGCATTTGGAGGCGTTGGGTGAAAGCCGTCAATGGGAAATTGGCGTTGGAGACGATATGCTTGAACGGCTGGTTGATATCCAGCATCAATTCGAGCGGCTGGCCGTAATGGGCGACGATGAGTACCGGGGATTCTATATCGAAGTGCCACGGCCAGCGCCGGAAGAGTGGGGGGATGCCGAGGAATTGATTGCTTCGGGGGAATATGATAGTCGGAAAACGTTCCTTGCAGATTGGCTTGCATTCAACCCGATGGAGACCAGGTGGTTCTATGTCGCTTCGAACCGATACGGGGACTCCCGGTCAATCCGTGTTACGGACCGGAAGCATACCCATTTTATCATTACGAATCGTTCCAAGTGTACGGATGCAGAGCCAGATGATACGTGGTGCCGGGAGAATCTGACCCGCCTCTTTGACTATCTGCAACGGATGATTGATGTCGTTGTCGTGAATCCCGACGGGTTCAACGATTACGTGGCGCATAACCTGCGGTACTAACAGCGCACCGGACGGATTGCACAAAAGGAATTCAACCGTATAGTGCCGAATTTCAAAATTGAGGTGGAAGATAGGGAAATGGCCATCAAGGCATTGGAAGACTCGGTGCATGGGCATTCTGCCCCTCTTTTGGAAACTATGACCATACGAAAGTATTGCACCTATTTCCGCATTGCCAACGAGGTGTATGAAAATTATCACCGGAAGCGGGGATTCAGGGGGCGCATCCATACAGATCCACAGGATGTTCCTGAAGAACTGCGTGATATGGTCTATTACAAACGGAAGAAGTTTGTGGATGTGATGGAAATGTATGACATTGACAGTCCGGAGGATTTCATGCGGTTCGCAACTGACCACTATGGTGAACTGGGCCTTTCACGTCTGAATATCTTTGCCTCAAACTACCGGCAACAGGGATGGAAAATTGTTGTTTCCAACAGTTATTCGGCCAATGCCGGATTGGCCATTGAAGTGGCTACAGCTTTGTATAAGGCCGGAGCACCGCTGCTGATATACGACGCCAAGAAGCTCTTAAGAATCCTGCTCGAAGAGGATTATGTGCGTCTGGTTCCCTACTCTTATCACAACTATATGGGCTATCAGGAAGAGGGCGCTGTCTACGAACTGCCGTGGGAATACGAGTGTTCGGACGATACTAATTCAGTTCTGACTAAGGAACAATATAAAGAGATTGTATCTAATGCAGAATGGCAGGATATAGAGCAGGTGAAATGGTAGATTCGAAATGGGTTATGATTTGCCAAATCGCATAAAATATTGCTGATTTGGCAAATCATCTTTGTTCCCGTTTAAATAGATCTGGAGGCAGATTACCAAAAAACTGTATCGGTACCAGCAAAGCGGATTTTCCTGTAAAACTATCCGACTGACAAGATGAATTAATATTACTTTTGTTATAATTAAAACTTAGAATTAACCATAATCAATCACTTTTTTATTATATGGACACAAATCAATTGTCAGTTTTTTGAGCTGTTCATCCGAAAGATGCATATTTTTCAAAAGGTTCAACAGTTCTTCCTGGCGTGGTTGCCCCAGTGTCATGCGATACAAGGCAAGCACCTTGATAAGACGTTCGTATTTATATCGGTCACGACTGAGTGGATAAAGCGGAACAATCCGTTCAATGTATTCCAATTTTTTCCGTTGCTCTTCCGTCAGCTCTGACACAGGAAGGCACCAATAAGGAACAATGTCCGAATGTGTACCTTTCAAATTTGAATGTGCCATAGAGAACAGTTCATCCCACGGATGATAAGTTTCACTGCCATACAATTTTACCACATTTCTACGAATGGCCAGGCACTTAAAACGGTTGATACGACCTTCACGTTGTTCTAAATCCACTGGATTGGACGGTAGATTCCAGTGAACTATCTTTCTGGCATACCAATGAAAATCAAGACCTTCCTGACCGATAGAGGTTGTGGAAAGCAGGAAAGGGCGGAATGGAGAGTTGAATGCCTTACGGATATTGGTAGTATGCGCAACCGATTTATCAGTAATTGTTTTGTCAATGAATGGAATAGCAAAATGACAACGCATAAGTTGTTTCTTTTCTTCCATTCCCAATGAATCGGTTGTATCTATGCTAAGATTGCTTGTGCCAATAATAGCCTCCGTAACAGTGTGTCCCAACATCTTTGTTTGTGTCATGTGGGCATATTCATCAAGTACAGCCTGCAAGTTCCCCATCGCACAATAATCAAGGACCGATTCGTAATAATCATCATCGTTCTTTTTATTGTATATCAAGTCTATCACAGCTGCACTTTCAGGCTTGTTGAATACAGAGACAACTGCTTTGGCCACCATCTGGGCATCTTCTTCATTGCCAGATTGCCGATAAGCACATACCGCTGGTGAAGCGATGGCAATATCCGTCATCACATCCAATGCATTTGAAGGTACATACAAGCCGGTCAAATCTTCTACTGGCTTTCCATCCAGTATTTTCATGAGCGTAAGAACAAGTCTGGTGTTATTTCGCCCTTGTTGTGGAATGGTACGTATAAGCGAATTCCGCGCAAATTCTTCTTGTATTTTCTGTTTGATAATTTTCCGGATTGAGGAAAGTTTTTCTCCATAAAATGTTGCAGGAGAGAAAAGACTAGCTAAAGTTTGGCAAGGATACTCCAATAATCCATCGGCTCTTAAACGATTCTCGCCGTAACGGTTCTTCTTTTGGGAAGTGTAGCGTATCTCAGGTATTGTTTTCTTTAATTCTCCAAAAGTATATAACTCCGAATAATATGACATCATGATGGAAATCATTCTCGGTACCATCTCCCATGAAGAGAATAGGATAATCTTGGAGAAGTTACGGGCTTCGCTACTCTCGAACGCACCTCCGGCCTTATAGTAAGGATTGGAGGCAGGAACCCAAAGCAACAACTGTGTTTTCTTCTCATGACGTACTCCAAATACGAGGTCGTGGAGATACTTCAATTTTCCATTGGCAGCAGGAATGGGACGATAATTGTTGATGGTATACCTTGATAGAAGCAATGCATCTATTTTGCCATATTTTTTTACATCTGAGTGTGATAATGCCGAAACAATTCGTTTCTTCAGTTCGTATTTATCCATAAAGGACAACAAATAGGGTGAAGACTTGACGTATTCCATGGGGAGATTACCCAAACGCATTTTCGTATTTTCATGATTTAGGCAATCCATCAGATACTGCCCCTCTGCAAAAGAAAGGATATCTTCCGGCACGACCTGCACGTCACATACACGGGAATCGTCTATAATGCCACTGTTGAATCGTTCCGTGCGGCACATCACCCCATACAGTGCTTCTTCTGCTTCATTCTTGGTTACCACAAGCGGTGTTAAATCAACCACATCTGTACGTTTGAGTGCGGCAGAATAGGTGTGCCATATCAACTTGAACCGGTCTGCTTTATCTTTTGTGGCATATAGGAAATCCATTACTTTCATAAAGTCCTGATAGTGCTCATCATTCCCATTTGTATTTAACTCTTCAAGGGGGGAATAAGGTTTGTAGGGCGTAGCTGAAAGTAACAGAATTTTCGTATTAGATCGTTCATCATCAAAGAATTTGTTGGTCAGCATGGATTGCTCGTCATCGCCTTGTTCAAGCAACGAATTGAAGCGTTGAAATTCATCCATGATGACTAGGTCCGGATCGAGCATATCTATACTGATTTCTGCAAAAATACGACGTAGCTTATTGATCATGTCTGCCTGTTGACGATTGTCATAACCATACTTTGCATACCCAATCAGTTGATTGATGATAGTATCCGACAAACTCATCTGTAACTTACCATGCATTTCACGAAGATAATCATCTCCGCACAATTCGATTCTGTTGCTATATATATGGATAAGCTCCTGCCAGTTTTTTACATTACAGCTAAGAAAATCACTGATAACTTCCTTATACTCTTTAAATTGAGTTAGTCCGCATAAAATATCATACATCAAGGCACGTTCATTGGCCGTTCCTTGCGCACTATAAAAACGGAAGGAAGTCGAAGGTGTCAGCGGAATGATTGATTCAGGCATTTCTTCTTTCTCATGCTGTTCTGCAATCAGTTTTTCAGCTAATTTGATATAGAGATGCTGCATTGACAGACGACTCTCACTGATACTCATTCGATTTTCAACACCTAATTTCTCAATGTTTTGGTCAGCTATGTTGGCATTTGAACAAATATAAACCACCTTAAAGAAGTCATCTTTCTTCTGTTTGTGCCATTCACGGACCAAATTGATGACTTGTTTGGCTACGAATGTCTTGCCCAATCCCACTTCGTCTGCTAGCAATACCCGTCGATGACCTAAATTTTTATATATATGCAGAATGCGATCTGCTGTAGCACGCTGAAAATCTTTTACTTCCTGATTCATAAGCGTTTGATTTGTTTAAGAACGTTTTCAAATGTTTTGTACATCTCCATGAAATGGTCTGGGATAACGGTCTCGTCTGCTTTCTCAACGATTTGTCGGATAGAAGCGATGCGGTCAGGGTCTTTATAGGCCATTTTCACCATGTCTTCATAAAGCGAGGTACTGATTTGCTGTTCCAAAGAGGACGTTTTGTCATTGGCCAGTTCCTTTTCCAGTTGTTGGCTTTCTAATATATACTGTTCCACCTCATCAGTTAGCATGAATGCCAGATAGTTGATGAACTTTCCTTTCGTATTGATAAAGGAACGGAATATCGCCTTGTCCCGTTCATCTGTTGGCATTCCTTCCGTATGTATTTTTATCAGGCGACGCAAGTCTCTAATTCGTATCGTGTAAAACTCTGTTAATGAATCCAGTGGCATATCTTTAAATATCAGTCCGTCAGCCAATACTTGTTCTTTACCGTCACATCCTAAAGGATAAAGAAAAACAGGTTCTGAAGGCATTCTGTTAGTCTGGCATTGTATGGTAATGGTATAGCTTCCGTCATTAAACCTAACTTGTGCCTGCAGAATGGCCGAAATTGCTTGACGCAGCATCAATTCGTTGGTGACATCCTCTTTTCCACCATCTTCCTCCGGTACAGAAATGACCTGCTCGAACATACATTCCTTGCTGTCATTAATCAGTTCACTCCGACATTTTTCATACGAGAATTTATAGGGCACAAACTTCAAGTGCAGTAAAAACTCCACATTCCGTCCGAATCCATTCATGGTGGCATTGGTAGAACCAAGATACAGATGGTTATAGCTGGAATTGCCATCGTATCGGCGAATGAAATACACTTTCTCGTGCAAGTCGACAACCACATCTTTTTCCACCTTATCGGTCAGTACTTCTTTGGGAGTGTAAACACCGTCATTAAACAACTTTATTGCCTCTTTAGTAACCGAATCATGTCGTGTGATGAGTGTCTTCTTGGCGCCAGGACTACAACTGACCATCTGTTTCAAGATATTCTTGTCCAAGAAAGGAGAAATGACCAACATTTCTGCCGCATGATTCAGCATACTTTGTTCAAAGCACTTTGTATATCCATCATATCCAGGTATCCCCATAGGGAAAAACTCGTAATCCTCGAAAGGAGAATCGGTAAGGTCAAATCGTTCAATGTAGTCGATGTCCTTACAGATAGAATGCATATTTTTACGGATAGTACGGTTACCGGCTTTTGCGATTAACCATGTGAGAAAGTCTACAAGTGGTGTATGTTTGACTTGTGCTTTCCGAGTAGCCGGTTTGGTACCAATTTTACCAATAAGTTCACATACTACGTCCAAGTCATTGGAACCGGTAAGGTTACGGGAAAGGACAATTAGTTTGATTTGCTGAGCATCGGTGTTCGGGTTCGTTTCTTTGATAATCCATACCTTGGGATGAAAATTGACAAAACCGCCCCCTTTTGCTTGCAGTGTTACTTGTACAATGCTCTGCTCCAGAAGTGAATACACTTTGGAATTGGCTTGCGGTACTACCATGCATCCAGCATTGCAGAAAACAGCAAATTTACCTGCCGATTGATTGATAGTCTCCAGTATCAGGTGAGGAGAGTGCATGGCCGTTTCCGTCAAGTCGGTCATTGTGCCCAACATAAAGGGTACCGATAACAAGGAAGGCATGTCCAAACTGTAGGTAGTGCAAACCGCATAATCAATTACAAAGCCATCGCTTTGCAACACATCCGTATAGACGATATCATTCCATAATGCGTCAGCCATTGATTGCCTCCTTTCTTAATTCCTTGGCAAAGGTTTTTACCGTTTCCCATCGGTAGGTTAGTTTATAGTAGTGTATGCGATTCTTCTTGTCGTAAATATATGCTGGATTTCCAATTTTTCTTCGATTCCCTTTTACTCTTCGTTCCCGGTTGATAATCAACCGATCCAAACCGCCATCTTCTTCAATGTCATTGGCTGCAATGCGTTCCGCAACTTCTTTGCAGAACCATTTTCCGCTGTTCTCTCGTATGCTTACTGCATTCAGTACCTTGTCTATGTCTGTACTACTATTCCGGTATTCTTCAAGTTTTTCCTGAAATTCGATTCGCATTTCTTCATCCTGGTATTGCGAATATATATAGTTATAGCGGATGTGTACCATATATATGAAATCTGCGAAGCGTCGGGCCAAATCTTGCAATTCTCCAATCTCCTGTGGCAAATGACGGAAGGGGATCTGTTCAAAACTATCGGCTATCGCAAAGTCTGGATTATCCACGATGTAACGTAATAAGCTTCCTTGACATGCTTCTGCGTTCAGAATGTGATCCACAATGAAGTCCTTATCCTCTACAGTCAGATCTAATGTACATTTTTGTGTAAAATCATAATACACATTAGGAAAAGAGCAGAACTGGAACAAGCCTGACTTCTCATCTGCATCGTCATTCGTATCTTCGTCATCCGTCTTAGTCACCTTAGGCCCATTGTGCAAGGCCTTTGAAGTGGAATAGATTAATTCATACAACTGTGGACTGCGTAAGATGCCAAAAGTCTGCAACCCAGAATTGTAGATGTATGCCGGATCATATTTTACGTAACTGTTTGTATTTTTACCAATCATTTCTCGTCCTGTAATTCCTGGAGTATTATTTCCTTCACAAAGATTCTTTGTCATGATGCGTTCCAGCCGGATAATTTCCGCTTTCACCTCCGATAAACGGTTATATCGTTTTTCTGTAGCCTTACGATAGAGTTGTGGCATGAGCGAGAAATACTTCATGTGCTTTTGCAGGGTAGATATTCCGGGAAACATACGGTCTGCAAAAGCATCACGGATACGGCCAATGCCGAGTTCATCGAGAGCTACAGATTCCGAAGTCATTTTCAGTACTTGCATGACTCGGGTTTGTTCTTCTCGGTTGCTGTGTATATATCCTAATTTCATAAAATTGCTAATAATGATTTTTTTATCGTTTCCTGATTCACTGTATCTGTCGTAGAAATGCGAAGCAGGCGAAGTCCTATGTTGGTGAAGATCTGATCTTTCAACGCATCACGTGATTGTTGGGCGTCATTCTCTTTATGGAAATGCCATCCGTCCACTTCTATGGCACAGATCGGCCGTTTGGTCAGGGAGTTATAGAGCAGGAAATCCACATGTGAGAAGGGACTTTCGGCAAACGCTTTTTCTTTATCTTCCAGTTGATTCCAGTCGGCAATAAGTCTGGACAGTGGATAATGACAAAGTACTCCCGTATGGAGCAAACCTAATTCAGCAATGGCTTTTAACAGAATATCGTATATTAGATTCTCTGATAAATGTTCAGAGACAGCAGGATGAGCAGCTTCGTAAGCCAATCTTTCTGCCGTATATTGCTGATAGAGCAAATCAAAAACAGAATGCAACTTACTGGATTTCACCTCAAAATTGTTGTACTGAATATAACTGATTAGCTGGCTGAGATTGGAATCCTCTGGCATTTCATTTCCGTTTGTAACCAGACATAATTTGGTCTTAGCACGTGAAATGGCCACATTAAGCAAATTGGCGTCATCCGAAAATTCGGTAGGATAGTTGTCTACCATACTCATAATGATGGTGTCACATTCCCGCCCTTGGTACTTATGTACTGTACTGGCTATGTCTTTTCCGACGGTTTTGTTGATTGCTTCAGCTTGTGCCCGATACGGAGTAATAATACCTATACGTCCCGACTCTGCACATTCCGGTAATACTTCTTGCGTAATGACATCTATTTCACGTTGGTTGAAATGTCCTCTGGCATGGTTGCCGGGTACAGTTCGAATCACCTGCAATACATCTTTTTCTCCTTCGTCTGTAGTCATGGCAACCAGTTCTCCATTGTAAAAGCGCTGATTACAGAACTCTATGATTTTCGGATGGCAACGATAATGTTCTCTAAGCAGTGTTACTGGCGCCTCTCGAAAAATTTCTACGCAAGATTGTAGGAAACTGTGCGTGACAGCATTGTATCGGTCGTCTACTTGATATGTGGTCTGAATAGCCTTCAACGCCAATTCTTCTTCTCGGCTTACTACATTGGGTAACTGTTTGTCATCACCCACAATCACGGCGTTCGTGGCACATGATAGAGCCAGAGCCCCCGTCTTGATATCCACTTGTGAGGCTTCGTCCATAATCACATAGTCAAAAATCATGTCTTTACTGATACAGCTTTTGGCCGAATAAGTGGTACTGAGCACAACCGGATATTCTTTCAGAAACTCTTCTGTTCTGGGCTTAATATCCTTGATTGTAAATTTTTTCCTTTGTCCGGTATTATAGCGTTTAGCTACCTTGTTCTTCAATAGTTGCAGAGAAGAGGAGCGAAGTTCTTTCATACTCTTCTGGACATCTATGCTTTGGAGTGCAAAAGCAATAGATTCCAGCTCTCGCTCTATTTCAGTTTTTCGAGAGAGGTAATAGGCCGACTCCAAACTATTTATGACATCTGTCGCATTTCTATTTAAAAATGTCAATATTTTAGTTCCTAATGAGAAAGCCCATTGCAATCTGAACCATAAACCTGGCTTATGTCCGTTCTCAACCATCATCTGATAGCGGTTGAGTAATTTCATAAGTTTAGCCGATGGCTTGCCATTCAACCATTCATCTTCTGTATGGTTGTCTTCCCGCATTTCGTTGTATTTCGATTCTTTTAATAAGGCATCATATTCTGCCTTTAGTTTGGCCTGCCGGAGTTGTCCATCAAATCCTTGTGAAACGGCTTGAAGTGAGTCTTTCGCCAGATTTTTTGTGGTTGTTTGTTCATCAATCGTCCAATCTGTCATAGTAGGATACTCTGACTGGTTGGCGATGAATGTTTCTTTGTTTTGTACACTACCCAGTTGGGCCACAAGGAAGCCTAGTCCTTCTCCGTTTAGTTTCTCAGCTACATTCTCTACAGCCGAGTTATTGTTTGAAACAACCAATACCGTTTTACCTTTCATCAGCAGATTGGCAATGATATTCAGTATCGTCTGTGTCTTACCGGTTCCCGGAGGTCCCTGAATAATGCTTACCTGATGTGTCAATGCTGCTTCTACGGCCGCTTTTTGGCTGGCATTGCATCCAAACGGATAATAGACTTGTTTGGGCATGGAGTAAGTTGCCAATTTTGTTTTGTCACCTAGGTATTGAGCCAAGGGAACATTGTCACGCTTCACATCTACCAATTCATATTGTTTGGATAGAATACTTTCATCATCTTCTTCCGTAATCAGACCTGTTTCATCAGCCAGTTTGCGAAGATAATCCCAAATAGAACCTTCATTTTTGTCAATCGGAGTACGGGTAATATAGACCTCGTTCCCTTCCAGATTCTCATAGTAGCCATTGTTATAGGTCACTCGATAAAAAATGTAGTGACCGTCTGTAAAACGTAGTAATTCTGCAACATTGTTAATATGTTTATTATTGATGTATAGCCCTTTTTCTCCAAGATTTATTGTATCAGGATGTGTTAGATAAAGTAAACGTGAGGGATTATAATTGAATAGACGTGGTGATGACGAAAACCGAACAGTCCAAAGTCCATTCTTGTTTTGGTAAATAGAAGAAACACGTTCTGTAACAAACATTTGCTTGTCACCGCGTTTCTCTAAATCTATAATCATATACAGTTTTGCGTCCATATTATTTCGAATGAGATACTAATAATCGAATTTTGAGGCTGCGGCGGAGAAATCATAGCAGAAATCTTGCTTGGCTATGCGAATAAATCAGGCCCTTTTTGCTGTCGCTCTATAACCCTAATTTTTTCTTTAAGTCCTTTATCTTCTTTATACCATAAAGATTCTTTAATCTTAATAGGGGACTCCATCATTCTTTCTATCTCAGCTACAGCCTTCATGATTAGATCTGTACTACATATCGGTATTTCTCCCTGAGGGGCATACGAAGCAAGGTATTCTTCAGAGGGATTATATATTCCATGTCGTTTACATACAAGCCATGCAACAGTCTCTGCTTCAAATTCTCGTTCTTTTATGGTTAATTTCCGTCTCTTAGATTCAGTATAAAATTGATGATAACAAAATAAATGTCCTAATTCATGACAGATAGTATGAAATTGCACAATCCTTTCCTGATTTCTATTGACACTTATTATAAAACGAGAATTTACTCTAGCAGATTCTTTATTTACCATAATTGAAAGTTGTTTTTCTTCATATGGCATAATATATCCTCCGTAAGTATTTGCAGCTTGAAATTTATCATCCAAATATATCCCATAAACAGGAAGATTTTTTATTAATATATCCCAAGTTCCCTTTTCGATTTCTCCCTTAGTTCGCTTAAGACTTTTATCCCACAACTTCATTAGATCAGCTTCATCTAATACATCTAATGCACCAGAGATTTCTTCTGTATCACCATAATCAAAGACACATTGTACGGGGCCAAATGGTTTTAATATAATTAATTTCTGTGCATTAACTTTGGGTCGTCGTCCATATTCTTTCCATTTTTTTCCGTTAAATACAAATGTAGCACCAGGTTTTTGCATTTGTACAAGCATAGCGTTATATGGAGCAAGATAACTGAATCGTCCTACAAAATTGAGAAGCTTTTTGAACTCTATACTGTTACGATAATTTCTAACTAAAAATTGTAATTCATCAATGTTTTCTTTAAATTCTAGCTCTCTTTGTTTTTCTTGTTGCTTAGAGATGAAAGCATTATATTCAGTTTCTATTATTGAAGGAGTAATGTGCTTAAAGTCGTCATAATTAAATGCGATATGAGAAAATTCTGATAAGTTTACCAACATCATATATACGGATTTACAATATGGAATAAAGTCTTTTCCCATATAGTCTGTAAGAGCTATTGCAAATTCTATAAAATTTGGAGTCTCTGTAATTATGTTTGAGGCATATTTAATTACCTCTGGCATTTTCTTTTCTAAAATATCTAAATTCATTACATTACCACCTTATAATTATCTGAAAATTATCCTATTTTATTAATAGCTAGATATTTACATTGTAACTATTCTTGTTTCTCTATTAATTTAAATGCTACAGGATCTGTTCCCATCTGATAAATCTTTATATCAGGGTTCAATGTTTTTGCTAGTTGAGTTATTTTTTCTTTTTCGGTTTGTTCAATATTTACACCCAAATAGATGGATTCAAAACACTCAGCTTTTAGTGGCATGTAATGGCGTATTTCTTTCCAATCCCATATCTCTTTATTCTGCTTGGCTTGTTCAGGTGTAAAAGCAGCATACATAGCACTTGGATTCTGCATTACCAATCTGACCTCCTGCTCATATTGCCACTCCTTCGCTTTTGTTTTCCATTGATATAGAAATATATTTTCAGCACTTTGGTGAGCATCAGGGCGCTCTATTATATTTCGGTATTGGACTTCAATAACAAACGGTTTAAGATATATTGTACCAAACATTGGGGGTACGAATTGCATCACTTTATCTATATCAAGTCCTATGCAAACACCTTTGTGATTATAACAGTAATGGCTCCACATAAGCAGTGAATTATAAACCTTCGACAGACTGCAGAGCCATGTTTCATTACGCAAATTAAGAGCATCATTTTCCTCCTTCTCCATCCACCATTCTTTAGGTATCCATCCTTGAAGGTTACTCTCCGGAACATTTGAGTAGTCAATTAATTTAGGATGACAATCGAAAGGGTCGTTTAGCTGAGAGGCATTAGTGAATTGGAGATTTTGGTTTCCAATCATGCACTTTGCGCCATTGATATCAAGATATTTATATAGAATATTACTCATGGGAACAATATATATTACTCTAATTGTTTTCTATAAACAGAATCCAATGTGTTACCCTCTTTGTCCTTCCAGTCTGCCCAACCATTAGATGGACGACCTAGGCAGAATGATGAAGCTGTACTTGGACTTGCAAAAGTCTTATCGGAAGTCATTACCAACTTGCCTTCCGAGAAATCAGCATATTCGTGCATTATATTAGTACGCTTTTTATCCCACTTTAGTGAGGGCACAGAAGTTTTAGCAATCACGCTGCCTTTTAAAACAGTAAACCCATTTGAACCATAAATTCCTTTGGCATCACATCCGCGTCCTTTTGTGTAAAACAAATGCTCTGCATGGAATTTAGTTAACTCAAAGATATTACAACCTATGAACGATGCCAAGAACTTAACATCTTCGAAGAACTCATCCATTGCATCACGCTGATATTCTGGCAAATTAGGAGCTTTGGGTATCTGTTTGTTTTCATTGAGCACAAAAGCGTTTGTTTGCTTTGCTTCGGCAATTGCTTTATGTTCCAAATATTGCACATCAGCTTTAGTCATATCTGCATCCTTTGATACGAAGATAAGAGCCTTTTGCCAGAAAGTCTTTTTGCTGTCGTGGTCTTTGACACGTTCTTTGAAGTTTTCTGTTTCGCCGATATAAGCCTGTGGTTTTGTTGCCTCATCTTCGCCTATAAGAATATAGAATGCCGGTTTTTGTAGTTTTTCTTGCTCATTAAGATATGCAAGATTAGAGCGTGGCACAACAAATATCCGGCAAATCTTATTGCTGATAAACGCATATTGAGTCCCCTTAGGATCTCCATCAATTAGATATGTCGTTACTGTTTTACCCATGATTATAAATCAATATATTTAGAATATGGTTGGCTTATTTAGCATCTTTAACTTCATCATTCGTAATTACGGTATTGACAAATTCGATGAATTGCTCGCTCACATTTTGTTTTACGATAACTTTTAAATTGTTTTTTAGCTCATAAGCGTCATCACCAGTCGTATGTATTAAATCAATATAAAATTTTTTGTTTTGCAAAATCAATGATTGACAAGTGGAATCTGTAATTATAGGCTTCACAATTTTATCAAGAACTTCTCCTGCTCGACCATTCAAATTGCCATGTAATCTAAGCCATGATTCGAAGAATTTGAATTTGGTTGAATTAATTGATACTTTACCATTGCAAAATTCATTTCTAATATTCGTTATTGTAGATTTAACTTTTCGCCGATCTACCATTCCAAATATTTTCTCAAAGAGGTCTGGTAATGGATTAATCGATTGACTTCCAGAAGATATGTCTACTAAAATCTTTTTAGCGAATTCTGTTAGGTTGTCTGGTAAAGAGCTGATTTGAGCTAATAAGTGATTGGTCGCAACAAGCCAATAATCCGAAGAATAGTTTGCCCTTTGAGCATATAGAGTTTCAGTATTAATTTCAGATAAAGCTTCGATGGCTATTTTATTAATATGGTCAGTCAGTAAATTACTTATCTGGGTTGTCAAACTATAAAAAGATGCATTTGGAATTACATTTTTAATATTATTTTTGTTGATATGTTCATCCAAATTATTATTCCATTCAGCCAAATGTTCAATAAATGCTTCATCTGTCACATGTATTCTATTCTTGATGTTTTCATATTGAGGTAGTATTTCGGAAAGTGATAAGCGAAAACCTAATTTATGGTTCACCATGTATTGTAATACATCATTTAATAGTGGAATATTCCATCTTGTACAGTTTACCAGCATATCTCCGTGATCTGCGTAATAGTCCATGACTTCTGCTACATGTCTTATATTTCCGTCACTAACTAAAGAAACGGAACGCCCTAGAGACAATTGCATGGCGACAAAATCATAATATCCCGACTCTGTATTATTGCGATTATTAGTCTCGATCTCTGAATACAATTGATTTATATAGTTTGAATCCAACCTTACAGACAGCGGTAGATCATTATTAGAAGACAACAAGCGATAGGTTGTAAATACACCTCCCGCATTGTTCTTATCCACTTTTTTATTGCTAATACAATCTTTTATTGTTTGTAAAAGTATCGTGAAGGAATAATTAGAATCATCTTTTAATGTCCTTATAATGTCTGTATATTCAAATTTATCAGGTAGTAAATTTGCTAGATATGAATCAAAATCTGCTGATGCAGTTTTAACCTGATAATAGTTATAAGCTTTTGCTGTAATATTATTTCTAATGAAAATATTACTTTCATTTGCAGCTCGAATGTAATCAATAAATATTTTAGGCTCAACTTCCTTTGGCTCAATCAATGATACAAAATCACATGTTAATTTCTTTTCTTCAATGAATTGCTCTATTTCATTTAGTGATTTAAAATAATCACCACCATTGAATTCTTTGAAACGAACAATCTTTTTATATAATTGAGCAATAACATGACACTGATTTTCTGCATCTAAATGTAAGAGTAGTTCTTGATACTCAACTGGGAATAATTGTTTCTCAAGCGTATCTTTTAATTTCCGTTGTGCTATTAGTTGCCATACATGTAAAATAGCATCATTCTTTCGAGTTAGTGTATGAAGGCAATGTATTATTTTATTAATCAAGGTATCGTCCATACCTTTTACAACTTCGTCTAACACAACATCAAATAGCTTGTTGGATTCGGCATATTGATTTATATCGTGATCTTCCTCTTCGTTAATACAACCTTCAATATATTTTGTTAGTGGAATTTGTTTAGCATGTTCAATATCAACACCATATACCAAAGCTGCAATTTCACATTGAGTGCGTAAATCATTATTGATTATTGTTTGAATTCCATTCAAGTACTTTCCTGACAAAATTTGTTCTACAGGATTAGATAGGATTTCTGTCTTTTTTAGGCAGAATAAAGCAATATTGATTATTGAAATTTCATTACCCCATTCTTGACAAAGTGCGACCATTTCATTGATAAATGAAATAATTTCTCTAACATTGGCATTAGGATAGACCAATCTGAATATTCTATTTATAGTTTCAGTTGAGTCACTTTCTTCTCCGAATGCTTCAACAAACAATTTATTAAATACATTTCTATAGTCTGTTATAACAGGAGGAGCAACACGATATACAATTGGGAAAGTTTTATTGATAAAATATTTGGTTAGTAGTTTAGTTTCTTCTTTCGATTTATCACCAAATGCACAGGCCAAATGCGTCTCGTCAAAAGGAATAACAGCCCAAATATTTTCAAAGCCACTATCTGCAAAGAATGTATGGATAGAAGACCACAATTCCTTTACTTTTTCTGCTGGAAGGCGATCCATATTATCAAAAACAAGAACCAATTTTGGTTTTTTATTTTCTTTTATAAAATCAGAAATGTCTTTCATCCAAGTTTTAAATTCATATACAGTGGGTTCATCTACACTTAGAGTCTCATAACATATATCATTTTCAACTTTGTCTTGATAAATTGCCAACAAATAACTTAACCCATACTTATTATGATCCTTGTGATATGCCCAACCCCAAATGGCTAATGCAATAAGTACAGGTAATGAGGCTATTATGATGGATAATAAAGAGAACCACCATGTAGTATTTGCTGGTTTTACGGCATATGCAATGAATGTGAAAATTGGAGTTAAAACTGCGACTAAAAATGCCGCAACCATACCATTACTTATGAGAGGGTACTTTTCTGTTACAGTCTCAGTTTTACGAGCCAGTAAATATTTAAGTTTCTCTGACCATGTTACAGATTTCTTACCTCCACCTTTAATAGTTATGGTTGTATCACCGGACAAAATGTTATCGCTAATGAGTTTGCTTGTTAATAATTCCAATATAGATCGACGTTGTAAGTCTTCTTGGTGTCCCCATGCATCATACTCAAAGAAATAATATCCTTCTGTTAATTCTTTTTCTAACATTTTTACAACATTGGACTTTCCTGAACCCCATACACCTTCAATACCGATAATTCGAGGCAATGTGCTTTCTTTTTTCAATGCATCGTTTTGGAAGAAATGACGTGCAATAGTCTTTGCTAGCCTTTCTTGTGAACCACCATCAAATTTATCTATACCGCATGGCTTATTTTGAATAAATTGCGGAAATTGTTTTATATGTTGTTGATTATCCATATTATCTCGTTTTTTATGCTGCAATTACTTGGTTTATTAGTTTCACATAATCAATCACCGCTTTAGGACTATCTCGGAAGATGGCAGTAAACTTGTTGAACGGTGGTTGTTGCAATACCACAGTTGCGATGTCTCCATTTTCGCTTACATATCTGATTAGAGTACGCAAATACTCTTCTTGCATACGAGTCAGTTCTGCTCCATGAATCAAGGCACGATATTTTTCCAGTGCCTGGTTCTGCTCTACACCAATGATAGAACGTATGAAGGCTGCTACATTATGTTGGTAAGGTTTCGTCCTTGTTTGAGCATCAAATTCCTCTTTAGAACCAAGTTCTTCCCAAAAGATTTGTTCAAGTCGCGAAATGTCAGTTTCGGTAAGAGGTTCAAGATGATATATTTTTTGCAATGCTGCATCATTCGATAAATGTTCTTTCAAATAATCCTCTGCTCGTCTGCGATAAGTTCTGATAGGAGATACTTTAACTCCTGTATTATCTTGTTCAAATGTATCTTTGATATTGACAGTAAAGATTTGTCCATTGTTATCTCCTTCCAGATACTGAAGGAGTTCTCTTAGTTCAAGTCTTACCCTTTCTAATGATGCAATATTTTTGGATTCCCAAAATCGTGCAGAAATTACCTCTTCTAACACAGGTATTTTTGCCATAACCTGAGGGATAGATGCTTTCTTTTCTTTGAGGTATGTGGCAATATCTATAATCTTTCTTTCTGAGGAAGCTGCATTAACACTTTCATCAATGATGCCAAGTTGAGATTTTAGAACAAGCGCATCAAATTTCAGTGCGGAAGTATTAACTGTAGCATTTTTGAACAATGGAGATATTGAGTCTTTTAGAACCATAACATCGCCAAGAGACAAACATTTCATTGCCTCTATATTTGAATAAGTTTCTACCGAACGAAGCTGTTGGCGTACATCTATGCGATTTCTGTTCAATTCTGATATTTGTATTATTAGAATATCTGTAAGCTCGTCATGGAACGCTTTTGCTGCTTCATCCGATTGATACTTTCCGTCTTGTAATGCAAACTTTATATCTGTTCGTAATTTGAATAGAGTAGTTACTATCGACTGTGATTTTGTAAGTTGAGAGCCTTCTGGGTTCATATCGAAATACTCAAAATTGCGGTAATAATCGAATATGAGAAACTCTTTTTTGTTTTCTCCATTACCGAAAAGATTTTCACAAAGTCTCGTTCCTCTACCAATCATTTGCCAGAACTTAATCTTTGAATGAACAGGTTTGAAGAATACAAGATTCACTACCTCCGGAATATCAATACCGGTGTCAAGCATATCAACCGACACTGCTATTTGAGGAAGTTTGTCTTTGTCGTCAAACTTGTCGATAAGGTCGGAAGAATACTTTTCGTAATTGTCAATCACTCTACAGAAGTCTGGCCCCAACTCTGGATACAATACATTGAAACGCTCTGCAATAAATACCGCATGGTTATGGTTATAAGCAAATATTATTGTTTTGCTTACAATGGTTCCTTCATTGAAACGGATGCCTTCCTCCATAAGTCGGTGGAGTACATGGTCAACTGTGTCAGCATTGAAGATATATTTGAAAATCTCGGCAGCGCTGATAGTTCGGCTGTAAGGATCGCCGGGGTCTAAACCAGCCATCATTTTTTCATATTCAAATATCTCCTGAATCTGCTTCCGCTCTTCATCTGTCAACTTTTCCGGGTCTATACCCTCAGTAAGGATAAGTGAATTATCCTTGATGGGAACGAATGGATTCAGATAACCATCAGCCACAGCTTCGTCATATTCATAGCTGTCAGTAGGTTCACCTTGCTCCATGCCGAACAATTCGTATGTTGAGCGATCTACTTCATCTCTTGGTGTAGCAGTGAGTCCTAATAGCAATCTGTCAAAATAATCAAAAATGGCGCCATACTTGCCGAACACGCTTCTATGTGCTTCATCAATGATAATCAGATCAAATCGCCCAAGAGAGAATGTCTTGTTATCTTTATCAAGATGCCCAATCATTGTCTGGTAGGTAGAGAAAAGAATACGGGCTGAAATATCAACATCACTCTCACGCAATGAGCTGACAGTCATATTGGGGAGCAATTTAGTATAATTCTTTTTTGCCTGATTGACCAGCTCTATTCGATCGGCGAGGAACAATACATTCTTTATCCAGTTATTACGGACAAGTACATCAACCAAAGATATACTGACACGGGTTTTACCAGTTCCTGTTGCCATAACAAGCAATGCACGTCTGTGTTTGTCGTTGTAATGACGACAAACCGACTCAATTACTCGCTTTTGATAATTTCGATTGGTTATCTTATCCGATATAGTCAAGTCTGTTATATCATTCCTACCTCGTTGCGAAATCAGACGGCGCAACTCATCAAGTGTATGGAATCCCATTACGGGACGTGATGGATAGCCTATGCCATCAATGATGTTTGTGTCGAATCCGTTAGTGTAATAAATAACAGGTCGTGGACAGGCATATTTTGAAGCGAGACAATCAGCATACAATTCTGCCTGATGACGTCCCTTGGCAGCATCCACACTTGTCCTTTTGGCTTCTACTACGGCAAGTGGAATACCGTTTGTGTCGAATAGAACATAATCGGCATACCCTATGCCACTTTCATTTGGCATTCCTTGCACTTCGATTTCCGTACACGCTTGCCGTGGGATAATCTCGCCGTCTTTCTCCGACACCTTCCATCCTGCTTCACGCAAAAGCAAATCGATATAAAGTTTACGGGTTTCGGCTTCGGAAATATCGTTTACTATAGGTTGAGCATTGACCGTTTGTGGTGTCTCGGTTGATTTTCCCTCTACTGTTTCAGCTGTACTCTGCGCTGCGTCAGAGGTCATTGCTGCAACTTGATTTGGCTGAGGAACTACTGCTAAACTACCAGGTGTAGCAACCTGAGGAATAAGGTCTTTATTAAAATCGGGTAACTCCTCAATGAGTTTCCAAGCCAGTAAAACTGAGCCTATGATATAATACAAGTTTAGGACAGCAAAGAAAGATTCCTTGCGTCCTACATATCCGGCATCACCTCCCACATGAGCAGCGTTATTGCCTATTTTGCGAACGTAATGTATTCGCTTCATGAGTTCGGGACTATCTATAAACTCCTTAAACCGCTCATCGGTCGTAAGTGTTAACAGTGATGTCCTTTCTCCAATTTGCCAATTTTTAAGCTTGTAGATAGTCTTGACTATCGACTCTAGTGCAAGTCGGGCATTTTGAGCCGAAATCAATGGGTTGGCAATTTGAAATTCCTCAGCGGTTGCACAATATTTGTATAGTGTGACTAATCCGCTAATGTCTTTTATTATATCAAAGTTCCTCATAATCATACTAACTAAAATAATACTGCATACGTTCAGCCATTAGTTGCTCTGCATCGGTCAATTGTTGGCAGATAAGTTCTTTCTGTCGCTCGATTGATTCGACTCTTTCTGCAAATTGTTGCTGAAGAGGAAGAATAAATGTTTTAGGAGCCTCTAATATATCATAAGAAACAAAAGGTTGTGCCCCTCCTCTAGTCTGGTTTCTATAATTCTGATTTCTTAGCAAGAAAAAACCATAAATAGGATTGATGTCGTTCCTTTTTAATATACACCTAACACCATTATAAGTGACAAAATGCTTACCTTTTCCCCAATTAACTATACCTGCATATGCTCCTATATGACCTATAATAGGAGCATCTTCGCTGTTGAAATCTATATGATATCCGACTATGCCGTTACTTCCATAGCAAGGATAATTACCTTTGCTCTCTGGTATATTATTCCCTTGTCCGTATCTGAATTCGTAAATATCTCCCACTGTACATATAGGAAAACTATTTTCATTATGTACTGGGTCTCCAAACATATCAAGGAAGATAGGTTGTGCTAGGGTATCAAGGTCGGCTATCTGCGCTTTGTAGCCGTCAATCATCTCTTGCACTGTATCCAATTCAGTTGCTATTGCTTGTTGCTCATATAAAGAAGGTACTATGACAGGAAATGCTTCTACATTTTTTTTAGAGATTTCTTTAAATGTCACACCATTACCTCTGCGATTTAGTTCCTTTTGGTTGGCAATGAGATAATAATAAAGAAATCCATTAAAAAACTTGTTTCCACAAACAATATTCTTGAAACCTTGATTGCAGTACATTGGCTCAGTTGTTGTAGCAACTTTTCCGATGGGAGCCCTTGAAGATAACAATACTGTTCCGGGGGGCATCAGTGTTAATTTCGTTTTACTTAATGCGTGGTCGGTTATTTGCTTTTGAGTCCTGCCTATATATTTCTCTCCTTTTAATTCTGCCGGAGTGACCCAATTATATTTGTCACCCCAATTTAGAGGATCATCGGTGCGTGGTGTTGCACCAGAAACAATTGTGCCAATATCTTTAAGGGTCTTACGTCCCCATTTCGATTTATCCACTTTCATAGCCTTACGAATTTAACAGTTTCTGAAACTCCTCAAATGCTGCATCAATTTTCTCTTGACGCTTTTTCATTCGCTTAATAATCACTTCCGGTGCATCATAAACGATAGCGTCACGTTCTACCACATGGTAGCGTTTATAGCTTAGGTCGTAGCCATTCTCACGTATCTTTTTAACTGGTACAAAGAAGGACTGTTCTTTGAGAGTGCGTTCAGCTTCTCCACTAAGATTGTGAAATCTACTGATAATATCAGGTATGTCATTTTGTTCAGGCATTGGTGTGCGTTGTGTCGTAAGGGAAAAACCATCTGCACGCATATCGTAGAACCATACCTTGTCAGTGCCGCCTGTCCCTGTCTTGGTAAAGATGATGATAGCTGTGGAAACACCACTGTAAGGCTGGAATACTCCGCTTGGCATCGTGATAACGGCTTGCAGGCAGTTGTCATCAACCAATGCTGTACGAATGGTTTTATAGGCTTGGGCGTCACCCGTTAGTACCGTGTCAGGAACAATGGAGGCACAACGGCCACCAGCCTGAAGCATTCGCATCATTAGCGCAAGAAATAAAAGCTCTGTCTTTTTTGTCTTGACAGCTGCACGCAGTGAAGGGGCAATATCATCTTGGTCGAGACTTCCGGCAAATGGGGGATTGGCAAGACACAAAGTATACTTATTTGTGTCGTTGTTTTCATCCGAAAGAGAATTACGATAGTATAGTTGGGGCTCATCCACATCATGAAGCATCATGTTCATACATCCAATGCGCATCATTGAGGCATCAGAATCCGAGCCATGGAAGATTTCACTACGGAAACGGTTCATCGTTTCAATATTCAAAAGTTCATCGCTCTGATGTTCTTGAATGTATTTCGCTGCTTCCATGATGAATCCGGCTGACCCCATAGCAGGATCACAGACTATATCGTCGAGCGTCGGCTTCATAAGCTCGACCATCATACGGATGATATGTCTGGGAGTGCGGAATTGTCCGTTAGTTCCCGATGCTGCCATCTTGCCCAACATATATTCGTATACATCGCCCATCATGTCCGCACCATCTGATGCAAGTTCCTCGATACCCTCTACTACACGCGACAGGAGACGGGCATTGGTAATTTGGAATACTGTATCTTCCATAGCCTTGCTATATGCGCTTCCTGTTCCTCCGATACTACGCAAGAAAATAAACACATCATTTCGCACCCGATTCAACATGTGTGATGGCTTAAACTCTTTGAATACATGCCAACGAAGTTCGTTGTATGGAACATCTTGGTCTGTTGACGGATTGTGCCAATCTCCTTAAGGAAACGTAGGATTCAGTAACTTGTCACCGGTGAGATTTGCAATGGATTCCTTTTCCAATTGCTTCTCATCAAGCATTTTCATAAAGAGCAAATAAGTAATCTGTTCAAAAATAGCTGATGGCTGAGTGAACCCACTATTCCAGAATATCTGCCATATATTATCTACCTGTTGTTTCTTTTCTCCTGTTATCATATATTATTGTACAATTTCTATTTCTGTTACTATATAAGGTAATTCTATTTTATCTTTACCATCATTTTGAATGATATTCTTTAGAATCACTTTCTTTCCCAACATGGAGCTGTATTTAGATTCTAATTTGCAATATGGCCCACATACCAACTTCCCGTCTCTGTTATACATAATATTGCATTCTGTTCCAATCAAAGAGTCAATAGAAGGAATCTCTGCAACCTTTTCTTCCACGGACTTAACAGCTTCTTGCTTTCCTGTACCTGTTATAGTTGTATTGTTGGTTGGCAATGGAATGATTTTTATCTTCGTTTTGTTCAGTTCAATGTTTGGATTAGAGTTAATATACTCGCCAAGCCATTTAATCACATGGCATAATTGAAGTACGTAACCAAAGAAAATTTCTTTCTTTTCTTCCTCTATTACGTATGGGTCATCCTCATTGGTATGTGAATCAGAACTTGAGAAATTTAAGATGTTTCTGACGAACATGGCTATTTCCTGATTGAAAATGCAATCACCTCCAGCGCCGTCTTTTCCAATTCCTGGATTTCCAAATCTTATTTTATGTTTTAATGTGCGTCCTTCATATACGTTTGTATCCAAGCCGGCCATAAATCGGCTGGCATCTAACAATACAATATGACCATTAGCATCAAAAAAATCGTCAGGGAGAAGACCGAATTTGTTTGCACCACGAAAAAGATATTCTATTACCTTACGAAGAGGATTGCCCTCATATACAAAGTTTAAGTTATCTTCCGGATAGTAAAGCGCAGAAAGCATCTTCAACATATAGGTGCGTGCTTTTATATAGCCAAAAACACGTCCTTCGCCAAGATGTTTGAATACATCAGAATGCCTAAACAATACGGTATTTATACCAGTTGATGAAGCGACTTGTCTAATATTATCAAACAATATTTCTTCTTGTGCGACCTTTTTACCATCAATTTCTTCATCTTTGGCTTTGATGTATCTCATTGGTCCCCATAATGAATCAAAGTTTTGTCTTTCTTCGGTATTAATCAATTCCAAGACAATGTTGAAATCATCCATAGTACCAGCAGAAAGGACATACCAAGGTATGAATTTATGTTTTTCCCCGAAGATCCTTGATATGCGGACGGAAACATGACCTAAGAACAGCTTAGATGCTACCGTATCTGCTTTTTTTATTTTACATTGAGCATCCAAGATGATAGCTGAATACTCATTGAAATTAATGCGTAGTTTTTCCTCCGCTTCCTCCCAATTCGTTGCCACATCAAGCTCTATATCTTTTGATTCGGCAGTAATTTGATAACCTCGTATAATACTAAGGTCATCTTCTACCCAAAGTACTTTATAAAACATCTCCTCTCTCATAATTCAAAAGACGAATCTATGTTAGTATCATGGAAAATGAGCCTGTAAGTTACAGTAAACTCATTTTCAGGTTCTGAAATAATCTCTAATTTATCACCAAACTCTTCCATGAGTTTTTTGATTTCGTATCCTCCAATTCCAAAATGAGTATTAGAATTGCCAGACGTCTGACCATAAACTGTTATGTCGCTGCAACTCATTTGAGGAACTAACGGTTTGCCGTTATTTGATATTGAAACGATGTAGTCCGATCCTTCTGTACCAATCTCAATTTTTATGATATTATCGGCATCCTCTCTATTTGCAAATCCGTGAGCACACGCATTACTTACGATATTATTGAAAATAGTAGTAAGAGCTTCCTTTGGAAACCTTATATATTCAATAGGTTCACCTTTTCTAAGAGAAAAATTACCGGTAAGTTGACCATTTTGATTTTCATCAAAGTCCACCTCAGGTATATCCTCAATACTACGATGATCAGCTGAGTTATACTCGTATCTAAATAGGGGGCTTCTATTTCCCAGAATATAATTTTCAATGAAATCAGTCAACGCAATATCTTCTTTGAGCAAACCATAACCTGTATCAAATTTGTTAAGCTGCGTAGAAAGTTTTGATATCGTAGTGTCTAAATTCTCAAAAATTTCCTTAACTGAGACCTTATGAATGCGGCCTATTGTGGCATTATCGTCAATAATACCGTTGCCATCTTTTCTTACCTGCTCTAATAACCTCCACCAGTTCTTGAAATTTGCCAATGTCTGTCCAATGGCGTGTTTCTTCATATGAACATCCTTGCGGAAGTCTTCATATGCCTTTTGGAGCTTAATGTCGGCTTCTTTAATGCCTGCATGCGCATCATTATAACATGCTTTTTCCTGCTCCTCCAATGACGGGACTTTAATAAGTATATCGCATAAATCCCTGAAAGAAATACGACTTATTACACTGCCAGTTGATAGTTTGACAATTTGTTCTTGGGAATAATCGCACAATAGTGAGCGCAACAGATAATCCTCTGTTATGATACTTGATGCAATCTTAACAGGGAAAATTTCACTTCTCAAAGAAACAGAATTAGTTTGGGTAGCATTTTTCAATCTTGCAACCTTAACTTTCCCCCCGATAAATCCAATCAAAAGACAGTCTTGATCTATGACACTATTGGTTTCTTTAACACTAGCAAGAGTATTATCTGCAGATAATATGCAATTGAGATAATCGTCAAATAACTCTCTGTTACCTACGAATGGTTTAACTGCTTTAACAGCTAGCCTTGTAGCAGGAACTCGTTCTATCAACTCACCTAATTTGACCAACTTTTCACTATTAGCAAGTATAGGAGTGCTGATTATAGGTAAATATCTATTGGGAGAAAGAGATAGCGAACCTGTCAGGTCAGAATACTTTCCGCACCAAACTAATTTTTCATCACATTCTTTCAACGATTCTATGATGCTTTCAGTTTTAAGCGTATATCTCTTACGGCCTACGACATTTGTCCTTGATACAAATGTTGAACTGCTAAAATCAGCAAGGATAACATTTCCTAATTCATCTTTTTTGATATGGATTAGGCAAGTCTTGATTCCCGTGTATGGTTGGAAGGTCTCTGTAGGTAAAGCTAAAACAGCAATACTTACATTTAAGTCTGCTGCTGTTTTTCTAAAATCAAAACCTTGCCCTCCGCTGGGAGTAGTACAAACATCAAAAGGTAATATTGCGTAAAGTTCACCATCTTTTTTAAGATTAGTCTCTACGAGATGAATTAAGCTACTTATTACTTCTCGTCTCTGAGCAAATGGGGGACACGTAAATATATAATCATACTCCTTAGCAGTCATTGCTATCGGGAATGCAACACACTCAATATTACATTTAACTCCAACCGCGGAATTAACAACTTCTGATATTGCCCAGTTGATAATGCTTTGCTCATAGCCTTCACACTTGCAACTAATCAATTTACGAGAAAATTCTCCAGTCCCATTATAAGGTAAATACACCTCGCTATTAGGCCTACATTCAGCTATTTTCAGACATAAGTCGACTAACCCTGATGGCGTAAATTGATTTACTCTATTGCTAGAGAAATTCTCTGAATCTTGATCAAAGCAAGAAAGAATGACATTAGTGTATTCGTTCTTTAGAATGTCAATTTGTTCAGAAGATAATTCTTCTTTCAAATCAACAATGTATTTATCCAATTCTTCTACAACCGTAGATTTGGCATCAGGATTAATGGCGTAAAGGCTTGCCCCCAATATCATTGAAGGGTTATTGGTGAAACCTTTATTCCAAATGCTGTCGAAAAAAATGTTTACTATATTTTGAGCTTTAGCAGAAAGTCTTGCAAACTGTGTCATTGTTTTGAAATTTTAGAGTTAAACTTTAATAGTGGTTTCATTTGACACTGCAAAGGTCATTACTAGCTATGCAAAGGTCCTGCATAGAAAAATATTTTTTCATGCAGTCTGCTATTTTTTTAGCATAAGCCCTTCTAAACCACGAAGGAGAGATTACTTCGACATCTGGCCCAAACGAGAAAATCTGTTGCTCCAATTCTAATGTGTGATATAGCTGGAGTGAAATTATACAATCCTCTTCGCTTATAATTTTCTGTGAATTATGAATAGGCTTTGAGGTTACATATTTGAAACGCCTTGGCGAAAATTTCAACTGAAATTCTTCCAACTTGGACTCTCCTTCATAAGGTACTGTTACACCAACCACATTATCGAAATATGTGTTGAAGTCAATCTTTTCGTTTTTTCGAAATACACAATTACTATTTGCCATACCTTGAATGCGATCAAAAGCGAGGCTTTTGATTCTGTCTTCTTTTTCATCAAGTCCAAACAGAAACCATCTTCCGTTATATTGTTTTACAAAATATGGATGTAATGTATGTTGATGATAGTTGCCGTTAGTAGAAATATACTCAATATCTAAAGGCTGATGGCTGATGGTAGCATCTATTATCCCAGAGAGATATTCAATTCCTTTTAACTTTTCATTCTGTCCAAATGAAACAAGATTTTCTGCATTGTTTTTAACGCCAAATCTAATTTCAAGATTTGAAATAACCTCTTCCAGCCAACCATTAGAAGGCAAACCTCTGTATTTACTTAGCATCTCAATGGTAGAACGGAGGTTCTGTACCTCAGCTACTGAAAGTTCATTCTTGTATATAGAGAAGTCAGGTTCTGAATAACGGTAGTAACATTTTTTGCCATCATAAGGAATTGCTTCAAGGTATATGTCGTTAGGGAGCATCTTACGAATAGCATTAAAATCACCTCGTAACTGTCGTTCCTTTATCATAGACGCACAACCATTTGCATCATAAAGTTTATCGTTGACTTTTTCCAATAGTTCTTCGATACTGTATTTATGACGAAAATCGCTAAAGCATCTGTCTAAGATCATAAACCTATATTCCGTATTCTTATTTTTGGGCATAATGTCTTAATAATTACATTGTATAATTTGTCGGAACCGTAAGATGCATTTTGTTTTCTTTTGTAGAATTAAGCAAATCTTTCACATCTACATCAAGGACATTGGCTATTTGCAACAGAGTTTCTAGACCTGGCTGTGATGTATTTGTACACCATTTCGACACTGTAGCCGGATCCTTTCCGAGTTGCTCAGCCAACCACTTGTTGGTTCGTTTCTTTTCAACGAGTACTACTTTAATTCGATTTATATCCTTCATCGTTTCCATTTTGGTGATGATTATTTCTCAATATATTGCAAATGTAATGAATATATTTCAACTAAGTATTATTCAAATAATACAATTTACAATAGTATTTGCGAATTACATCGATTTATTGATATTGGTATGGTGGAAAGTGAGTATTTTGACTATCTCTAAAAATGGTTGTCAGATTTGAAATTTTAAATGCTGGAACAAGACTATCCATGTTTTCATTGGTCATATCTATTTAATTTTGATTGAGGATATACAATTGGGGGGCTGTTCCTGCGTCTTTTGTACAATTCTCAGCATTTATCCCTATAGATATATAAATTTATCAGATTTAGATAGTATAGATTGGAATAGAAAATAAAAGCCAATTAAATAAAAATAAATATACTGTATAATAAGTGATTACACTATATCTGTATCTTCTCTTGTTTTACTTAATTATTGTTGTTTGGCTCTTTTTGGGTACATTTTTGTTTCTTATTTGTTCCTTAATTCGGATTATTCTTTCTACCTTTGTGGCAGAAATAACGAGTAAAGCAAGGAGGAACTATGCCACGAGTAAAGAAGCCCGCAAAAGTCAAAGAACCTATCCGTCTTCGGATGAAAGAGTTGGCCAATGGAAACAAAAGTCTGTATTTGGATATCTATCGGGACGGTAAACGGACGTATGAGTACCTGAAGATGTATCTTATCCCCGAAACGGATAACAATGCCCGTGTGCGGAATCAAACGACTATGACCGCAGCCAATGCCATCAAATCGAAACGGATCATTCAACTTACCAACGGCGAAGCGGGTATCGAAACTCGTGAAAAGGTTTTTCTTCTGGACTGGATGGAGACCTACAAAGAGAATCAGGCGAAGCGAGGAAAGAAAGATGGGAACCAAATCCAAGTTACTATCCGCATCCTGAAAGATTATGCAGGAGAACGGGTAACGATGGATCAAATCGACAAGGCATTCTGCCAAGAGTATATCGACTATCTATTGACTGAATATCGACCGAAGGGCAAACAAGTGTCTAATTTTACGCTACACACCTATTATCGCATTCTGAACGGAGCCTTGAACGCAGCCGTGCGAGCGGAAATTATAAAAGTCAATCCTTTTACGAAAATCAACAATTCGGATAAAATCCGTTTGCCGGAGAGTAAGCGGTCGTATATGACCATAGAAGAGGTTCGGGCATTGATTGCTACTCCGATGAAAAACGAGGCCGTAAAACAGGCTTATTTGTTCTCCTGCTTCTGCGGACTGCGGATAAGCGATATTATCAGCTTGAAGTGGAAAGACGTGTTTGTTGATAGAGGACAATACCGTTTGGCTGTATCCATGCAAAAGACCAAAGAACCGATTTATCTGCCGCTTTCCCCCGAAGCCTTGAAGTGGATGCCGGAAAGAGGAGACAAGGCGGCAGAAGACCATGTATTCGATTTGCCGAGTCCAACGATGATAAACACGCTTCTCAAACCTTGGGCGAAAGCGGCTGGAATAGATAAGCGGTTTTCATTTCACACGAGCAGGCACACGTTCGCCACGATAATGCTGACGCTTGGTGCAGACCTCTACACGACCTCAAAACTGCTCGGCCATGCAGATGTGAAGATGACACAGGTGTACGCCAAAATCATCAATCAGAAAAAGGACGATGCAGTCAATTTAGTAAACGGATTGTTCGACTAAAGTTTACCAGCCGCGCGTGGCATATATAATTCAGTTTACTTTAGTATTTATATATAAGGGAGAAAAACTAAAGTAAACCGTTTTCGTGCAAATAACTGAAAAGAAAATTGGAGACTGTTCAGTTGTCCGAAACTGCACCTAAAACTGGGATGTCATTGCTCGGACGGTGGTGTTGAAAGACAAACGAGATATAACCCTGTTCTTGTCGGATGAGGCAACACTATAAGGGGCAAATTCTTTCTTATCCCTCTTGTCGGATACCTACTCGACACGAACAGGTATAGGCTAAATTCTCCGATACGCGCAAAACACCCTGCCTATCCATTTGCCGCTTTATAATCACCTCGATAGCGGACAATCTCATCGCTGCTGCTTGCAGATTGTATGGCAACCCTCCCAACGACGTAAGGCGATTGGGGTATTAGGCTCCCCCATAGGGTTTATTACTGGCAGACGGGCAAGCCCGGCACGGATTGATGCTACATCTCATACGATGCGGGGTTGTCCGGTTTCCAGTGTACATACAAAAGGAAACTATGGCAGATTGCACCTACATGGTGAAACTTGCCATCACTTTGCTTTATTTCCATATCTACACCCCGGCAATAAAGTAAAGCCGGGAAATGTCACAGAAAAATGTCACACCGATGGAGTTAAACGCTAACGGCTCAGTAATAGAAATCACGGTTGAATCTGTATTCCTTGCCTTCTTTGGCGACCATCCGCTTGTTGCTCAGGAATGTTGCGAGCTTTACGGCTTTGTTGTGCCCCAGTTTTATTCCTTGCCGTCCGTAGCCCTCTTTCAGCTGTTCAATCAAGTTGTCATAGCCGTTGATATTGCCGCCCTCAAAAGCAGCGTTTAGAGCGGAACGGTGCATATCCTCCGGGATTTCCTTATAAGGGTCAAACGGTTCTTTAACTGGCCGTCCTACCTGCCGTTTCTGTGGCTGGTAAAACTCCACCGTTTCGGGTAGGCATTCATCATTTATTCGGAAAGCAAAAGACTCAAATTTACGGCCACGGATATGAAGAGCTTCCACTACACTTATGGACTTGTCATCCTTGTCTGGCTCTATCTGCATGATGGTTTCCGCCTTGTTGTTCAGTTCCGTGCCGACATGTCCCCGTGCGTGTTCATCATTCTTGTTCTGATGCAGGATGGTATGGATGTGTATCTGCCGGTCATCAGTCCATCGCATGAGTCTGGATATTACATCGGTGGACTCACCGGGAGAATTGATATCATAGACGAAGTCCCGGATGCCGTCGATGATGACCAGTCCCAAGTCTGGTATCATGCCGATTGCCTGTTCCGTTATTGCCAACCGCACTTCGGGTGAATATTTCCGGAGTGCCAGCATCTTCAGGTTGTCGGCATCACAATCTTTCGGCAGGCCTGCCAGCCTCAGGATTCTGTCGAGAACTTTCTGGCAATGGTTCTTGCCCTGTTCCGTGTCAATGTAGAGAATTTTCCTTTTGCCTTCCGGGAAACAGGCACGGTAATGCAGTACCGTGCCATTTATCAGAGCGGCTGCAGCTATGGCCGAGACATTGAAGGTCTTCTTGCTTTTGGCTTTCCCGATGGACGCACTGAAGTTTCCCAGAGTCCCGATTGTGAAATCATCCACCATCAGCACGGAAGCGGACTGGTCGTACGTCCCGGTTACGCTGATGACCGATTCATCTATGTAGGCTCTCAGTTCCTCCGGAGTAGGAATATTGCTGTTCATCTTTTCCATATTCCTACAGTTCTCTTGGTTTAGCCTTACGTCTTGTCGCGGCAAGTATCTGCTCGTGTTCCTCCTCGATGCTCAGTGGCACCTGGCTTTTTCTTCCGGTCTCCAGCCATTTGTCCAGTTCGTCGCGATATACAAACAGATGCTTTCCCTGCTTGATGACAGGTATCCCTCCGTGCTTGGCCTTGTAATAGAAGGATGACTTGGATATTCCAAGGTAGCTGCATACTTCCTCCACAGTCATGGGGACATGAAGATTCTCTTTGGTAGACGGTTCTTTGGTGAGACTTTCCTTCAGAACATTCTCTAAACTCTCAATCTTTTTACACAGTCTGCCGACCATTTCCGGCAAATCATTGAATGTAAGGTTTTCTTTTAGCATGACTAAACGATTTAATTGTTTAACATGCTGCAAACCAATCTAATGATATTACGCAGACTATAATCAGTAAGAACTAATTTTTCCGTCAGCAAAATTTCTCATGCAGTCAAACCGGTAGTCTCCGTTTTCAGGCACATCGATCTTGATTTTGCTTGTAACAGAGTCCCGGAGATTCTTGGAAAGATATTCAATTGTTGCGTTCCCCAGTTCGTGCGGGAATATTTCTTTTATGAATTTTGCCCTGTCGATTAGCGGAATATCAAGTCTCTCTCCGATATTCCATGCAAAATGCCTTAGTGCCGGAGACTTGATGGGATTATCTTCTCTGGAACGGATTGGTTTGTATCGCTCCTGTTGTCCGTAAGCCAAAGCTTCGATGTTCTCATGGAGCGTTTCAAGTTCTTCTTTGGTGAAAAACTTGGCCATTATGTATGTGGTATAATCATGTATGGTGCTGATTATTGCAGTTCGCCTTTCTTTTTTGGCATGTTCCAATTCCTCTATGCGGGCTTCATATTTTTCGAGATATGAAGATTTTTGCGTTACAACGCTGACCGTACTGGTTGTATTTTCAGTTCGAGGAAATTCTTCTTGGATATCAGGATTTGTCTCGGAATGTATAGTCCCTATTGGTGATAACTCCTTGCTGCTAAAAGAAAGATAGTTCTTGGTGAATAGTGAACAGAACAGGCGTTGCAGTACAGCGCATGACATGATTGCAGTTACGGTTCCTAATATGACCGGAGTGGAATAGTCAATCAGGTCAATATGATAATTGTCGTACAATATTGTTGCCACTGTTGTATAGGCGACACATGTAATCGCAAGGACCCGGCTTGTCTTTTTGATGGATATTCGGTTGTTATCTGCCATAAACTGTGATTGTTTGGAATTATGATAGGACAAAAATAGATGTCCGGTTTCAGGCCATTGTAAATAATGACGGAAAAACAGCTGGGAATTAAGAAAAAATATGGTTATAGTATGATTTTCAGCGAAAAATCATACTATAACCGATAACACAGGTACGAATCAGTCAGGTCAGCCCTTTCTTGTCAATGTGATTCTGGTGGTCGCCTCACGCTTGTTGCTGTCCACAACTTTCATGTAGCGTTGGGTGGTGGTGATGCTTTTGTGAGCCATGTTGCTTTGTATGGTACGGATATCAGTACCGGCTGCGGCCTGAAGGGTCGCGTATGTCCTGCGGTATGAATGGAATGTGATGTTTTTGATGATCCCGGCAGAACGGATCCATTCCTTCATCGGCTGCTGTGTCCAGCTCCGTTTCAGACCTTTGAACACAAGACCTTTTTTTTCGGGACTATACCCGATCAGTTTCAGGGCTTCATCGCTTATCGGGATGATATCTTCCGTCTTGGTCTTTTGGGTGATGGTATGGACACATTTCCCTCCGGCAGCGAAGTCGACGATTTCTTCCCAGCAAAGGGAAAGAACATCGCTAAGTCGCAGACTGGTCAGACACGAAAAGAGGGAAGCAGTCTTTAGAACAGGTATCTTGCACGGGGTTTCGGCAAGGCAATACAGCTCTTCCACACTCAGATACTCCTTGGTAACATCTTCCGGTTCGATTTTTTCCAGAAAGTCATTGACGTTGGTCTTTATCATCCTGTTGCGAAACAGAATCTTCAGGAATCCGCGGAAAGTGGACCAGTAGCCGGAAGCGGAGTTCTTTGAAATTGGTCTGTCACGCCGGAGTTGCCTGGCGTTAAGCAGGTATTCCCGGAACTTGTTGCACAGGTCCACATCTATTTCCTCGAAAGTGCATTTGCCGTGGACGAAGTTGTAAAAGTGCTGATAGACGAATTCCCATTTCTGGTCGTGCTTGGGAAGTTGCTTACGGTAGTATTCCAGAAAATCGGCCTTGTATTTCTTCTTGTCGAAGAAATCATACCGTTCATTTATGATGGCTTCAAACCGTCTGCATCGGATAGCTTCTGCTTTCTCTGACATGACGGCATTGAAGTCGCGTTCACGCTGGTTCTTGGGATTGGCATAGATATAAATGTTCAATCCTTCGTGGCGGATGGTCTTCATCGTTTCCTGATCCCGGTAGCCCGGATAATAATCAAGGTAGAACGACAGCATACCTTTCTTCAAAGGGCGTGTCCTCAATGTAACTGTTTTGCATTCTGACATAATGATGAATATTAAATGGTTATAATTGACTTTTGCTGCGAAAATCCTTAATGCTTTTATACAGACCATAATCAGCAGGAAATAATTTTCCGATAATTACAGTCGGTCGCATTTAGCCACTAACGGGCTCCCATGATGTGGTCGAATTCCACTTTCAGGAATCTCACAAAGCGCCCTTTCTTCTCCCGTTTTATTTCGTGGAATTGTAGAATGCCGTAAACTGAATCCCGTGTGAGGCTATACTTTTTCATGGCTTCCTGCACGGTATAGTATTCTGAAGAATCATCTTCGGTTGTCTTCTTGGACAGATCGAAGT
>OCHK01000232.1_pt1 | contig 74201 bp, 63 predicted proteins | sample 1538551 | NCBI WGS metagenome assembly OCHK01 (sample SAMN04571707, study PRJEB22368) | human gut metagenome | biome: human gut; material: stool | host: Homo sapiens | place: Luxembourg | collected 2012-08-31
CGTCATTTAGAGCCATTCATCTCATGACTAAAGTCACGAGCGTTCTGACTTTAACAGTAAATACTCAATATGTAATAGCGCAAATTATACGTGTATTTTACCATCGCATTAATAATAGGAATATACGTATTTTTATACGTATATATCACAAAAAAACCAGCTACCTTTTTGATAACTGGTCTTAACAATTATTTGTCATATTCAAAAGCTTTCTTCGGCTGGTCTTTCAGCGGGGAGGATACTTCCAGCTTCTCGCCTCTTGAAAATTTACGGTATACATTTTTTATTTGTGTTAGATATTGCGCAACTTTCGGATATCTTGTTGCAAGCTCAAACTCATTGACTTTTGTTGCCTTATTATCGTGAATTAGTTTCATATGCATTTCCCCACGAGCCATGTAGCCACAGATATCGTAATTTTCACATCTTGTTTTGATTTTTAAGCTATCAGGGTGAGCATCGTCTGCTGGCACAAAACGGACGAAGGTTTCAAGCCCGCGTTCTGGCCCTCTTTCTCGAAAATACGTTTCTGTTTTCTTTAAAGGATTTTCTGATCCGGATATATCATTAGCCAGCTCTTCTGCAGAAAATTGTCTCCCCGTGAACTGGGCTGACGGATGATTAAGATCTGGATATGCGGTTACGATATAAAAGCCACATGGACACCCTTTTGAATAGGCGTGAGCTAAAGGCTTGTCTCTTTCAAGAACGACACATACTGCTCCTGTAGTCTTTTCTCTGAAATGTTCATCAAAACCGTATCCAGCCGGATCTGAATTTCTCATGTCAACAGAAAAGCTCATTCTTTTGTAATCTTCCGCTGATGTTTCTCGCCAATCCTTTTGTAGCCATTTCGCAATCTCGTTTTTCTTTTCAAGCAATGCACACACGATTTTGTCCTGGGCATCTTCCGGAGTCTCAAAACAACTTGCTCCAGATATAGATTTGGTGTTTATCAATCTTCTAGCCAGTTCTTCTTCTGATTTCCCGCTATGGATACAAGAATGCCCTTCCCCGTTACTAAGAAGGTATTCGTAAGACTCTTTGGAATCCCAAGCATCAAACAAGGTTGTCTCTATCGCCCGTACTAATTCTTTATATTCCATTTCGTATATTTGATTTAAGGAATAATGATCCAGCCCTTTTGTCATAAAATTATCTCCTTTCTGGAGATTAGATATCCTCGGGGTCGATTTCGAGCAAATCTTCTACCGCTGCATGGAGTGCTTTGCTATCAAGCTTTGCAACAACGCAGGCCACTCCTCTACGACTTTTATGCCCCTTAAAATTATAAGAATGAGGCATTTCGTCTGGAATATCTTCTCCTGTATATACTTTATACTCGACATGATTTCGTTCAAGCCAAGGTTCTACCTTGTTAAGCATGAATGAAGGGAATGTGGTACATGTTTCTTTTTCTGTTCTTTGAATATTGAATTCAAACATAATTATTTCCTCCTTATCGGTTATCTTTACTGCCTACATTATAGCCAAAACGAGATGGTTAGTCAAGGCAACCACCTCATTTATTTGGCTTAAATTGTATTTTAATACTATTTTTTGCTAATTTTCATGCGTTTGATAACTTCCTGAGCAAGTGCTGAACGTACGCATTCGTTGTTTTCAAAGCGAATTTCCGCCGCGTATCCCCTCATATCCGTCCATGCTGCGGTAAGCCCGCAGTTTCTTTCATCTAGTGTTGGATTATCAATCTGAGATGTGTCTCCAAGAATAACAACTTTTGTGTCATCTCCTGCACGGGACATGATATCTCGAACTGCTAATGGAGATGTGTTCTGTGCTTCATCTAAACACATAAAAGTGCCCGGAATGCTTCGTCCTCGAATATAAGAAATCGGGCAAATCTCAACAGAAGATATCATGAGTTCTTCTACTTTTTTCTTAACCGCAGTCTTTCCGGCAGAGTCTTTTTTTAACTCTTTAGACTCGTTTTTAAGAAGTCTTGCAAATGCATCTTTAAACGGAGCAACAATCGGATCTAACTTTTCTTCGAGGGTTCCTGGAAGCGCCCCTAACTTTTCTTCTGTTCTCTGTGTGACATTTGAGCGGCCGATTAAAAGCGTATCGTAACTGTTTGTTTTTCTTACCCCATCCAGACCTGCGGCCATAGCAAGAAGAGTTTTTCCTGTCCCAGCTGGACCTTTTAAAATGACAAGCGGGATTTCGCTTACAGGAGCAAGAAGTGCATATAAAGCCATAGCTTGTGCTGCATTGTAAGTCTTTTTTAAACCGTAGCATTTTTGGTCTTTCACACGTACAAGACAATCTCCTTCACGGATAGCCAACACAGATGATGCTTCGTTTTTTAAGATCGCAAATTCTTTTTCTAAAAGACCGCTGTATGCTTCTGGGACTTTTACTTTATCATTTGAGAAAAGATCGTTCATAATTTCAGCTTCTACATTTTCAAAAATTTCATATCCTTTGTAATCATCATCCAATTCTACGTGATCGTTTTTATATTCCTGAATTTTGATATCTACCTCAGCATGGCGGAAAGCAACATCAGCGTTAACACGCATAGATACGTCATTTGTTACAAGTACAAAGTGAGATCTTGGGAAACGTTTTGCAAGCCAGATAGATGTTGAAATAATTCGGTTATCTGGATTATCAAGGCTAAATCCTTTGGGGAGGTTTCCTGCATCAATCCCATTTGGGATGATTTTTAATTCTCCCCTCCCAATTTTAACCCCTTTTGTCAGGTCTCCTTTTTCGCGCAGATCATCAAGGACATGAATAGCTCCACGGACGTTATATCCGATATCCGGGTCTGTTTTCTTTCTATCGAGCTCCTGCATAGTTGTCCCGGTAATAATAACGTTATTATCGTCGAATCCGAAAATTGCGTTTCCTCTTTCTGAATGCGCAATCACGTTCGTGTCAAGAATAAATGATTTAATCATATTTATTTCCTTCTTTCTTTGAATTTTACCTTTGTGGCATTAATGAATCGTCGCCCTTATTCTTCCCTTTTTCTTTCTTTGGCCTTTTTGGTCCTGTTGGGGCTGAGAGGGAATGCTTTGTGTCACTTTTTGCAAGAAGCTTTTCCATTGATGCCGAAAGTTTTTCCCTTTCTAATGCTGTTGGAGTTTTCACAGCTACTTTAGCCGCATCAGGCTGTGATTCTGCGAGTCCTTTGTCTTTTGTCTCTGACAGCCCGTCTTCAATAATTTCTTCCTCCTCTGTTTTCTCTCCTTTGAACATCCCAGTAAGTCTGCTGAAAAATCCTGTTTTTTCTGCTTCTGGAGCTTTTTCACCTGGCTCATCTTTTCCAAGTTTATCCAGTGCATCAATAACTCCAAGCGTAATAGCTCCAGTAGCTATAGCTTCTGCTGCACGCATTTGAGCAGCTGCTTCTTCTTTATGCATTTGCTCTAGTTCTTGTTCTTCTCGAATGCGATCTGCTTCATCTGAAGCTTTTTGGACTTCTTCATTCATGCGGTTCCCAGCTTCTTGCTGGCGGGTAGCATCATCTTCCATTTGTTTTGCGCTTACCTGCACAGGGTTCGTACGCTCTTTGATTGCAGCTTTTAAGCTGATCTGTGTTTTTCCATTGTGGATCTGATTTATTGTATTGCTCTTAACAGGCGTTTTTTCCACCCTTGGAGCTTTTTTCAACTCTTTTGAGTATATTAACTCATCTCCCTGAACTAAGCCGTCCTCTGGCTTTAAAACCTCTTTATCAGCCATAAGCTTTTCTTTATTGTGTCGACTTGGATCTGCGGTAGAAAGTTCATCTGCAGGATGAGCGTTTAATTTATCGCGGCTCTTTCCTTTTGATGCTGCAGATTTTAACGGAGCGATATTATCTCTTTCATCTGTCTTTCTTTTGTGCTTAAACAAACCTTTCTTAGCTGGTCGGTTTTCTTCCTTATGGTCCATGTGCTTTTCTTTGTTTCCTTCTTTGCCTGGAACAAAATCCGGACCTCTTTTTTTTGATTCTTTTAAGAATCCTTTTGTTTTCTTATCTTCCATATCACTTGCCCTCCTTCTTTTTTTGGCTTATTCTTACTTAATATATGTTAGAAGAATTGCAAGATAGGAAAATCTTCTAATTGTTTTTACTTTTCAATTTTTTGAAACAGCTTAATTCCATTGAGCGTTGTCCCACTTAATGGAAGTACTAAGCAAGGTCTTCCATTTATCGTTTTCTGCTCTACAAAGTCAATAAAGTCTTTGCTAACCTGCAATTTCATTCCCTCTGCCTCAAAAATATATTTTTCATCTGCAACAACATCCGCCATTACTTCAAACTCTTCGGATTTAATATCGCTATCAACTCCTGAACGACTCAATAAGTTTGCAACATCTTTTCCGTTCATAATTGGGGTTTCATCATCTCGTTCCATGTCGTCTACATACGATTCGATTTCGCGATTTAGATTTACGATGTTATGGATGTTTGCATTCTCCCCAAGGCTCTCCTGAACCATCTCTTTAAAGGCTTCTTTTTGATCATCTGCGGCCATTGGAAGTACACATCCTAAGATCGTATCAGAAATCTCTTCGTGTGGTTCTGTAGCCTTTTTTGTGTAATACAGGGCATGATGAATGTCCATCTGTCTGTCTGAGAATGCCGGGAATGTAAACGCAACTTCTGGATTTCCTGCAATCCAGTCTCTTTCTGCATTAACGAAAGTCTTGTCATCGTGGCTATAGCAAAGACCTGGTTTAGAAAGATCTACGGGGCAAAGACAGCAGATGAAGAAGGAATAAACATATTCGGATTCTCCAAGGTCTGCTCCATCACTTGCACGGCTTGGAATGCCATAGTTACCATATGCGAGTAAGATCAAATAATTTCCCGTATGGACATAGGTATTTACCAGTTCCTCGAAGAACAGGTCTGCCATATCGTCGTCCTCAAGGCCATCTTTCATCATCTTATAAAGTCTGTTTTGAGTACCTCCATCTTGCTCTGCTTCATTTGGAAATTCCAAATTTAGAAGCGAAAGGTTTAGTTTTCCGGACATCGCTTTCTTTAAAATGTCCATATATTTGTGCTGCTCCTCTTCATCCAAAGATAAGAAAGAACTTTTGTGACTTGCCACAATTTTCTTTTCCCCATTAACATAGCAAGTACGAATCAACTCAATTGAGCTGTTTTCTGGTTTTAATGTTTTCTTGATTTCAGATATATCTTTTTTGTTCATATTTAATTTCCTTTCTCTTTATATTTTACAACTATAATATGTCAGATTTTTGGTTTTGCAAAATTTCTGCATACAGAGAAAATACGGAATATTTCCCAAAAACAAAAAAGAGCCAGGACAGTATATGTACCGTCTCAGCTCTTTTCTTTCTTATCTTTCCCAGTAATATAATTCTATAGATTCTATGCTATCTGGTTTAACATCTCCTATTTCAGCTACCTCTTCAATAAGAGATTCCCACGTTGGGTGTTCTTCTGTAAAGTTGTCTTTGCAAAAAAGCATTCCCCCATCATCACCATCCTCAAAGGTTAAATCTTCTTCCTTTGGACGTTTTTTAAAACTTTTGATTTCAAAATCTATGTACCATGTATAACCATTGTCATAGTCTTCTCTATCCAAATTATCGCATCCATCTTGAATGTGAATTGCTCTATAGGTTCCGTCTAATAGCTTTAACACTGCAGTATGCTCGTAGTGTTCCTTTAAATCTGCATAGCTTTCTTTTGTGTTGTTTTTGAATTTCATACTTTATTTCCTCCTTGTTTTTGGATCATTGAAAATTAATTATCCCAATCAACATCGTTAGGATTTAATTTTCTTTGTCTCAATTGTTTTTCGTAAATACTCTCTTTGCCTTGAATTTCAATTGCTGCCTCATATCTCTTTTGATAAAGATCATAAAGTTCTTTATGTCTAACTGGATCAGGCATATTGACTAAATGTCTCGCTTCGATATTCTCTTGCGCCTTGCTGATTAGCTTTTTAGTTTCTTCGATTCCTTTATCAAAACAATCTTCACAGAAATCAAAATCTTTGTAAGAATAGCATTCGTCTGCTGCCAATTTCTTGCCACATATTGAACAAGTATAGGGCTTGTTTTTCAATGGACTATCAGCGTCCTTGTAAACACAGCTGTACCCGTTTTCTCTACAATATGCGCAATTATTTGGGCAGCCATCACTGCTCCATTCTAATTCGTATTTCACTTTTTGTTTCCTCCTTATTCGCCAGGTATTTTTCTGCGTTATGCAGATAATATCCTAGATCTCCCGTTTCTTCTTTTCGAATCGGGTTAATGTCAACTGGGACACCGCCTATACTAAAAGGCTCTTCATGCAATATGTTGAATAGCACATACTCTTTTGTGTCTGTGTTAAATTCGATTACGACATCTAAATCTGAGTCTGGTCTTTCAAGTCCGCGACTTCTTGAGCCTGTAATCGCAATCCCGACAAGACTGTAATCAATATCACATTCATAAAGTTGTTCTATAACAAATTCTTTTACCATTTGTTCAATCTGATGAGCATCATAGCCATCAATTTTCTGGAATCTGGCATCTGTCCTTTCTTTAAACCCAATTACCTGAACACGTTGTATCAAATTATTCATTTTCCTCCTTTCATCGTTTTATACTCTTTATTTGTCAGATTTCTTGGCAGGTAAGAAATTAACGCAAAAACCCCGCAGTAATTAAACTACGAGGTCTTTTTATCTATTTTAATTCATTATTCGTCTCGCATAGTATCAATTCCGTCATCTTCAATACTATCGATATCGTCATCATCAGACGCTTCCCTATTGGCAGCTCTATCTTTTTCCATCTGGGCTTTTCTCATTTCGACGAAAGCCTCTACCTCATCATCGTCACGATAATTATAAAGATATTCTGTTGCATATGGGACGATTTCCATTGCTCTATCTTTCCAAATATATTCTTTTCCACATCCTGCATTTACGGGGAGCCCATTCTTTTCAAATACAAGGAACTGTGTTTTACGCCCGCGTACCACGACATTTTCTGTCTTTTGTCTCATAACGGGTTCTTTATTTTCATGGAACATTGGATTTCCGTACTCATCTTTTGCTTGCACCATACGAGCATATTCAGAAGCAATCATGATTTTCCCTTTACAGGTCTTGGATGCGACCGCTTCATCGACATTTTCAAGGATCATGACGGGTTCTCCACCTTCGTAAAATAACACTTTTCCTTTTTCGTCACAGGCCTGTCCGCAGAAAGCATGACGTTGAACAGAACGTGCCTGCAAACATCCATCAATGTAGACTTCAGAACCAACGCGAAGACGATTTTTGTCTTCCTTTGCATTTTCACCATATGATTTTACCCATGGATAATCTGTTTTAATTTCTGGCGGGTCAGTTTGGATACGGAATTTTCTATTCATCGCAATCTGATACTGTGTGACAGTAAGTCCTTCTTGTGGCGTGATTTTCTTTGGATCACGACATAATGTTCCAAAAACAAATATCTGGTTAGAAATTTCACGATTGTCTGCTAGATATTGGAGGCACTCCTCATCCGTATTGAAATGAGCTTCTTTCTTAACATAAATTGGGTTGATATAAACTAGCGCACCTGGAAATGAGTTCTTCGTGTTGCAGTGTTCACAGTAAGATGCTTTTTTAATATGTTTTGATGCGATGACGCCCTTAACGAACACGATGTCACGGTGGTGCCACGTTGCTATTTCTGCCATCATATTTTCATCTCTGGTCATGATGATTGGATTATCACATTTCATATACTTCCTGTGATCGCCGACTTCGCGAAGTCCTCTGGCTACGTTAATGTATGCCATAGCATACAGGTTTCTGCCTTCGTCGTCTTTCACGACCCTCACCTCTTTGGCTACTGAGCCAAGGAGGAAAGCTAAATTTTGTTTTGCCATTGAACTTTCACCTCTCCTGTCGGATTTTCTTTCTTTTTCTTTAATATATATGTCAGATTTTATAACTTTGCGGGCGTTAAAATCTGCATTTTTAGATTCCGCACAAACGGTATCATAGATTATATGTCAGAAAATTGCCAAAAATATTACATTTTCGTACATGTATACAACAAAAACAAAAAAACACAAAGGAAATTTCCCTCGTGCCTCTTCGTTTTGTTACTTATCCAATTACTTTAACTCCCGGAAGAGCAAGTGCATCGTCACTGACTTTGTACAACATTTTGCGAACAACTTTCATTGTCATGTCGTAAACAAGAAGACCGTGACCGCCTTCTGCTACTTCGTATTTTTTACGAAAATCCGCTTCGTGTTTGGCGTGAAATACAGCCATAGATGATACAGCAATAAGAACTCTATCCATTCGCTTTTCAGCAGGACGGATGATTTCCGCAATAAACACGATTTCTGTCTCATCTACATCGTCGTCTCCACCAAATTTAGTTTCAACCTGTGTTTTACCATTGATTGTGACAACATTTCCAACTTCAATCATACTTTGGTTTCGAGCGTAAGATTCTGTAAATACATTAACCTGAATAGATCCAGTCATGTCTTCAACAGTAATGAATGCCATTGGCTTACCATCTTTCTTACGTTTTTTTATTTGAACATCACTAATTAACCCATAGATACGAGTTGTTTGTCTATTGATGTTTTTGATAGAAGTAACGCCGATTTCTGAAGGTTCTGGGTAGTTGTCTAATGGATGAGCAGTTACATACGCACCAATAAGCTCGCGCTCAGCACGCATCTTTTCATCTTTATCTTCAAACGTGTCCATTGGAACCTCAATGGCTTCAAACATAGCTACTGCTTCACTATAGGCTTTTTCTGCATTGTCAATACGCTTTTGGAGCTTGGCAGCAGTTGTTACTTCTTTAAGCTCCTGTTTCACTCCAAGCATTTCCTGTTTAGCTTTTACATCACTATCTGTTTCCAAATTGTCAATATAAGGTAACATTTGTCTGGCAGTATCAAGGAATGATCTTTTTTTCTCAATTGTTGCTCCGTATTTTTTAAACTCTTCAATAACTGCAAGCATTGCGGCTCTATTGTTATAGAATTCATCAAAAGCACCTGCTTTAATCAAGTTTTCAATCGCATTCTTCTTAATATTTGTTCTGCCATAGAAATCAGCTAAAGTTTTGAATGGCCCATTTGCCTTTCTCTCTGCAAGAATTTCTTCTGCAGATGAACCTACAGATTTAACAGCTGAAAGACCAAATAAGATCTTGCCGTTTTCTACTGTAAATCCGGTCCCTGAATGATTGATACTAGGCGCACAAACTTCTACGCCCATGTTACGAGCTTCTGCCATAAGTCCAGGAATTGGATCTTTCTTTTGAGTTTTCTCTGCCCACTGCATAGCAGACATTAAGAACTCTGCAGGATAATGGTATTTTAAATAAGCCGTTACATAACTATTGAATGCGTAAGCTGCGGCGTGGCTCTTGTTGAACGCGTAGGCAGCAAATGCTGTCATTTGGTCAAAAAGCGCGTTAGCTGCATCCTCTTTAATACCATTTGCAATACATCCTTTGATCCCTCTCTCTTTGTTTCCAAAAAGGAAATTGTGGCGTTCTGCTTCGATTTCATCAAGATGTTTTTTAGACATCGCACGACGAACAAGATCAGCTCCACCAAGTGAGTATCCAGCAAGCTCTTGGAATATTCTCATGACTTGTTCCTGGTATGTTATAGCACCATATGTAGGGCCTAAAATCGGCTCTAATTCAGGTGTTAAGAATGTCATAGGTTTAACCCCGTTTTTGACATCGATAACATCGTCAAGATACTGCATTGGACCAGGTCTGAACATTGAAACGAGGATAATTAAATCCTCAAAACTTGTTGGCTTGAATCGTTTAAGCATAGATTTCATACCAGCAGATTCGAACTGGAATACAGAATCAGTTTGTGCATTAGAATAAATTTCTGCAAACACTTCCTGATCATCCATAGGAATATTGTAGATATCAATATCGATTCCTTCTTTGTGAAGCTGCCATAAGCAAGTTGTGATAATATCACATGTCTTCAACCCAAGGAAGTCGAATTTTAACATTCCGTTTGCTTCTACTTCGATCATATCACATTGAGTAGTATAAATCCCCAATTTGTCATTCCAGCGAAGTGGAACAAGATCTTTTACCGGGGTACCGTCAGTAATAACAATACCGGCAGCATGAGCGCCATAAGCAGTAAAGCAGCCTTCAAATACTTTTGCCCATTTAATAATTTCTACGGCGTCCTTGTTTTCAGCAAACTCAGAAAGCAAGCTATTGTAAAGAGATACCTGATTATCTAGGATCGTATTAAAAGAAATACCCACATCACTTGGCACGCTTTTTGCGATTTTATCTGCAAGACCTAAAAATTTCTTACCAGCGTCTTTGTTTGTTCCTTCTTTATCAAGGGATAATCCGTAGCATTTTGCAGCTATACGGACAGCCCCTTTAGGAGCCTGCGCGTTTGTAGTCATGATGCCACACACACAATCTTTACCATACTTTTCTTTTACGTACTCAATGACACGTGGTCTTACAGTACGAGAGATATCTGAGTCAATATCCGGCATGGTAATACGTTCCGGATTTAAAAATCTTTCGAAGAGCAAATTATAGCGAATTGGGTCCAAATGAGTAATTTCAAGCATCTGGCAATCGAAAGAACCGACAGCAGATCCACGTCCTGACCCATTATTTACACCAACTTTTGTATCATAGCCTCTTTTTGCAATCCAGCGTTTTAATGCATTGATCTCGATTGGAGCGTTTACTATTTCTTCGGTTGGAATGTAATCATATAATGCAGCGTACTTGTTAAAGTCACGTACTACCATATGATAATCGATAAATCCCATGTTTTCCATGGTTTCTGTCTCATACTTCATTCTTTCCTGATATTCTTCAGGGATTCCGTCAGGGAACATTTTCTTTGCATTGTTCCAAATAATCTCCGTGAACACCTCAACAGCACTACGCCCATCTTCCGACACAAACTTAGGATAATGCTTGTCGAAATTAAATTTCACATCGCAAGCATCAACGACATTTTGGATATTATCCATAGCTTCGTCAACTACATCCACCGGAAGGATTCTGCAAAGCCAGTCAATCATTTCTCCGTTTGTACGGTAGTACAACTGATCATCACCTGGTTGAAGTTCTTCCCACTTTTCGAAACGAAGACTTCTAAGCATCTGACGTCTAAGAAGCTCTTCTGGCTCGTTTGTAATAGTATGTACGTCGTTAGTTGCAACGATTTTCACACCGTACTTTCTTGCCATTTCAGCCATCTTTGGGTAAATCTCTTCTTCAATGTCAATACCGTGGTACTGAACCTCAACATAAAGATCTTCTCCAAATACATCGACTAATTCTTGCATTTTAGCTTCTGCCTGAACTTGAATTTTTTCATCGTTTAACAGCATAGCTTTTTGCTCTTGAATTCTTACGTTGTAATTTTCGGCTTTTTTCTGAATCTTCTTAAGTTCATTTGCTTCTTTCCTTTTTGCCGAGATTCTTCCTTTTAAAGCTGCTACTTTTTCTTTTAGCATTTCAGCTTCTACTGCTGCAGCTTCGATTTTTTCCAAATCAGCTTTAAGCTCTGCTACAGCTGCTTCATAAAGTTCGCTTCCTGCTAGTTTTTCAACTTCTTTTTTGCGTTTTTCAAGACTTTTTGCAGCTAGTTTCTTCGCTGCATTCATCTGAGCTCTAGCTTCAGTCATTTCATTTTCAAGTTTCTCAATTTTCGCGTCGGCAGCATCAACGCGAGCCTGTTCAACTATGATCCCGCAAGCTTTATCTCTTCGTTTTTCAATCTTTTCAATCTCATGGTTTACTCTTTCGTTCGTACGAAGAATTGCTGCTACAGGTCCGTTAATACACGCTGTTGTAGCAATAACTTCACCATGTCCAGGCATACCAGGAGCAAAATGCTCTTTCAGTGCTGCCATTGAAAGTTCACACATTCCATCTTGTCTCTGGTTTTCAGAGACTGCTCTTGATATTTCTCTCTTACCAGCATCAGATTTTGCAATCAAAATGAGGTGTTGGTTTCCTTCGAAATAAGATTCGATACCTGGAACAAACTTAAGACCTGATTTCTTAGCTGCTGCTTTGAATGGATACCATTCTGCTGCAACACCATGTTGTGTTACAAATACTGTGGTACCACCGTTTGCCGCAATATATTTACAAACAGCTGACGGCTGATTGTCTGAATCACAGGCGTCTTTTGAGTGCGCGTGAATTTCAGTTGCGACTACATCTTTACGGCTTTCCCACTTCTTGTCTAATTCTTCTCTTGTTATCATTATCATATTGTTTCCTCCTGTTACACTATCTGTGCCTACATTGTTTCCTTTGTTTATATTGAATTTTGTATCCATAACAATTCTCCCTTCATCTTATGAATCATTATTTATATGTCGGATTCTTATTGAAATAAAAAAGAACCTTAACAAACATAAATATCTCGTTAAGGTTTTTGCGAAAACTTTTCGCAGAAATGTTGTTTTCCAATTATTCGTCATCATCGAAGAAATTAACCGCTTCCGCATCGCCGAATTCATCGTCTTCGAAAAAGCCGATATCATCCATCAACGCACTTTCAATATCTTTTTCTTCATTTTCCATGATCTGAATATCTTCAAACATTCGCATATTATTAATTGGAGTATCCTCGTGTTTTCTATATCTTCTGTTGTAACGTTTGAATTCCGTATACGCTGCACGCATTAATCTCGTTGCTTGATCGGATGTTACATCCGGAATAAAGGTTTTGCAAATTTCCAATGCATCCGCAGTTGTTGGGCTACATCCTGTCCTATCTGTAAAATCAAGAGCCGCCGCCATAAAAGCCTTGTGCCTGTCCGATAGTGCCTCTACTGTATTCCAAAATTTCTCCTCGGATTTGCTTTGTATTACAAGCTTCGATGGATCTCCAACCGTTGGATCTGCTACCCCTTTAACCATTCCGTCCAACGATTCTACATTAACCGTTAAATCATCAATACGTTCAATTGTCGTTGGAGAAATGTCTTTATTCATATGGATTTTAATCCATTTAGAAAGGTCTAACGACGATACGTTAGTAAGTCCAGCTCCAGTAAGTTGTCTTCTTGCTCGGATAATAATTACTGAAGAATCCATGTAATGTTTAGTCAATACATGCCCACGACCTTTTTCACGGGCCTTCATAAATGTAGCTTTTACGTATGGATCGAAAAATGTAAATAAGGAATGAATCCCATCGAAATTTTTGATGTGATCCCTAATGGTTGAAAATAATTCTAAGTTAACCAAGTCTTCTATTTCTGTTCTTGGTGGATCCTGATACTTTACTGCAAGCTTCTTATAATGATTAAGAGTTGCCAGATATGCTAGTTCACACCCGGTATCAATTAGTTCCTTTACTCCAGAATTTACAGCTAAACGAATATCCATATTTAGCTCATCAGATAATTTTGGGTTTTTTGGATCAAAGCAAGAGATAGCATTCCTCATATCTGTTTTTATTTTTTGTTGTTCTTCTAATGATAAATTTACTAAATTTTTGTCTTTTTCCATTGTATTTCATAACTCCTTTTCGGTGCAAAAGTATATACACAAAAGAAGAGACGAAACTGATAAATTTAGTCCCTTCTGATAGTTAGTTTGATTTTGAATATTGATTCTTCACATACTCAACATGTTTTCTTCTTTGATATTCTGTGCTCTCTTTTTTCTCGATAATAGCTTGGAATTCCAAAATCTGTTTATCAGATAGCTCATCGGGAAGACTATCTAACTTCTTTAAATCACTCAATCCCTGAACTAAAACGGTGTTTGTATCTATCTGGTCGAGTTCTTTGATTGATAATTCTTTTGCAACTATTACAACAACATTATAAACTGTTGGAGCCTCAATTCCTTCTTTTTTAAGATAAGATTCCAATGTCTTTATATGATTAGCGTTCTGCTTAATAGGGTTATACATTGTAGCAATTTTCTTGCCGTTTCTTGTAATGTCCCAAAAATATTCTATAGCGCTCCCGGAAACTTCATCCGTACGATATTTACACTCGACCACAAAAACACCTTTTCTAGTCACCTGAATAATATCGATTTCAGCTGTCCCCTTCGTGTGCTGCAGAACAACGTTTGGAATCGGATTTGTATGGAATATACTATTTAGTTGTTTCATTACTTTTTTCTCCAGCGAATAACCATCAAGTTCTTCTTCCTTTGCTGGAATAGCTGGCTTCGTGTAAAAATACATGATTACTGAAATTGCAGCTACGAATAATGAAACCAGAATGGTAAAACTAATGTCTGGATCTGCATAAGTCCTCATAACAACACCATCTTCCTTTTAGTATTTTTTAGTATTCGTCGACCATGACAACTTCTTCTTCGATCATGTTTTCTGTTCCGGAGTCTTCTTCTGCATTAGCATAGGAATTAAGTTCATTTTCTTCTCTTTCCATAATCCATACATCATCCATCATGTTTGGCACATTATTTGCAATTTCATCAGAACGATATCTTCTGTGATAACGGCCAAATTCGCGGAAGGAGGCTCTCATGAGTCTTAGGGCCTGTTCCTTTGTGACATTCGGCAAGAAGGTTTTACAGATTTCATACGCCTGAGCCGCTGTTTTTGGAGCTTCCCCTGTTGTCGCTGTATATTCAAGAGCAGCTTCTATAAAACAGCTGTGTCTTTCGGAAAGACTTTTAATGCTCTTTTGAAATTCTTCCTGGCGTTCTTTTTCCATCATAATTGCGGCAGGGTCCGCCATGCTTGGATCTGCAATTTGAGTGCTCATCCCATCAATAGATGATTCATTCTTGGTCATATCATGAATCTTTCCAATTGTAACAGCTGAAATATCCTTGTTGTACTTTGCCTTAATCCACTGAGATAAATCTACATCAGATACCTCCGTAATGCCAAACCCTTCAAGTTCACGCTCTGCACGTTTAATAATAACGGACATGTCCATGTAATACTTTGTCATGATACATCCACGAGCTTCTTCACGCGCCTTCATAAACGCAGACAGTACAGGTTTTTTAAAGTATGTGATCAACGCATATTTTGCATTATAATTTTTAATATTGTCTCTAACTGTTTCGTACAGCGGAGCATTTACAAGATCCTCTACCGTAGTCCTTGGAATATCCTGGTATTTCACAGCAAGTCTTGCATAATGTGGCTTTATAAGAGCCATCGCCGTAAGACATCCGAGGTCAAAAAGTTCTTTTACCCCAGAATTTACAGCCAAACGAATGTCTTCCTGAGTTTCCATGCTAACCTTAGGTTTTATAGGATCCACATTTTCATATACGTCCATCAATCTATTTCTGATTTCGGTTTGTTGTTTTTTTGTGAGTACAAATTCTCCGTTTTTAATTGCTGATTTTTCCATTATGGTATATCTCCTTTACCAATTGATTAAGAAATCGCCTATCCGCATTTTGCAATACACTTACTGCGTGAATAATACTTGGAACATCATCTACTGGGGTGTTTTTTAGCATCCCAGATAAATTTACAATCTCTACATCTGAGAGACTTTTGTCTTCCATCAATAAAAATGCGTATTCTTCATTTCTCATTTTTTAATTAGTCCTTTCCCAAAATACAGTTCTTTTTTACCTCAGAACCGTAAAATCTCGAATACAAAATCGGTCTGAATGAAATTAAAGATTCCCAAGCCTAAATTTCATTAATTACGACCTTCTCGTCTTTTGCATGTTTAAATAAATCTCAATATCGTCTTCTTTAAATGTCGCATCTGTCGCTACTAAAGCGTCCCAAGTCCAGATACCCGCATGTTCGCCAAGGTTAAGAATTTCATCCTTTAAAGCAGCCGAAGTCGCCCTTTTAACGCTTGTTAAAACTTTCGACGCAGTAATATCTGGCGGACATTTTGCGTAGATATGGACATATTCGTCTTTGCATAAAATCTTGATTGGAGTTACCCCAAGATTCGCTAACTCTGTTTGCGCCGCATTACGGAAACTTTCTTCTGCTCCCTCCTTCTTGAAAATTTTTCGGCGGAATTTCGTACAGAAGACGAAATGAATATTTAATTCAGTTAAAATTTTTTTGTACATTGTGTATTTTTCATTCATACCTTTATTATACTCACGCGTATGTGGTTAGTCAATGTAACCAATGCAAAATTTACAAAAAAAGCCGATTCATCTCACCTCCTATAGAGAGTGTGAGAATCCTCGACGAATTTAGTTATTTTTTTACCTAATCGGTTCAGAGCGGTTTTTATGACGTGCATGCGACTTTTCCTGTTCTATTTCAAGTCTGCAATTTTCTAATTCCTGTTCTGATTCCAGAATACTCTGTTTGATTTCAATTCTTTTTCTTTTTCCTATTTCCGGATACATATCAATTAAACGAAACATTTCTTGATGCTCAACTACACTATCAAAATTCATTCTATACATTGCATCTTTTAGTGCCTCTTTTTCCTGATCTGCAAATAGTCTTTGTTTTTTTGCTGTTCCTGGCTTTGTCCAGTATGCAGAACCGGAGTCAAATAATGGGGCAAATCCAATAATTTTTCCAGTTTCGACATCTCTAATAAAACCAAAATTCCCAAGGTGTCTGTCATCATTCCCAATAATCTTATCTGCCGTAATCATATTATTGATATATTCCTGTGCATTAGCAATCCCATATTTTTCGCACATTAACAACAGATGCTCATACACAGTTTCATCTTTTTTTCTTGGAATTTTCGAGTAAATATAAGACGCTGGGACAAATTCTGTGTTCTCATTAACGAAATTCTTACACTTCGAGCAGAGCCTCAAGCCATCAACAGCCAATTCATACTTAACGAAAGGTAGAAGCTCTAGCCTTTCTAGTGTAATAGATGCAAGAACCTCGCTTAAGGGCTCCTGATGATAAAACTTACTCCCAGCTTTTATAAGGTATGATTCTCCGTTTTCTTCGCGGATCCAACGCTTTCTAAGCACACCATTTGTAGTTATATCCGGGGTTGAAAGCGATAAATTTTCCTCTCTTACTTCCCATGGTGAGAAAAACATTTTTCCAAAGTCCTCTGCATAGGAATTTGTAAAGAAATTAAGTTTATCCCAGGTCTCACCCTCATTAAACTGAAACCAGTACTGATCTGATAGGGAAAACATGTTGTTAAAGTTCGCAAAACCGGAAAAGCGAGACCTTATTTCGGTCATGCCGTCTCTTTTTTCCGGGATTATCCTTTTCGACAACCAATCGTTAATCGTATTCGTTGTTAAACGATCCTGCAAAACGATTGGAAGACAAACTTCATCTAAAACACGATAAATTTGCGTTACCTTTGTTCTTTCAATTTCAAGCTCTACCAATGGTTTACGCTTATTATAAAGTATTGCCCTTGCCATCTGTCTTCCTCTTTCTCTTATTTTTTACATGTCATCCTCGTATTCAGATACGTGGCAGTACATTGTATCATTGTCTTTCCATCTGGCCGTTAAACGAAGTTTATTTCCCTGATACATGAATGTTACAGGCTTTCCGTCACTTGTATCTCCTACTTTTTCTTCTCCGTTTACATTGATATAGTACACAAAGTCTGCGTCCCCTTTTTCGTTATTAGAGAGTCCTGCGGGTAATACATGAACAACAACTCCATCATCATCTAAAACAATATGCCCACTTGTTCCATGATGTTTTGACTTAGCTCGGATAATAATATCGTCATCTGGGTTGTTTTCTCTAATTTTGTACCATGAAGCAAAAATTCCACCATCCATGCGGCCTCGGATTTCCACTTTATGCCCAGCAATATCAATGCTTGCGACTCCATCCTTCGATACAACTACGTGAGATTTGCGGTTAATGATTGCACAAGCTAAAATCTCCGGTTCGTCTTCATCAATGCTCAACGGCATTACCAAAAGTCTTGCATTTTCACTAATGCTTCCGTCTGCATTGCTTACACGGATTCTATCAAAGTTAAATGTAAAGTCATCCTTATGCATGTGGTCTGGCATATTTGATCGCTTTGTTTTAGGCACTGGGGTCAGTTTCGGTTCAGGATTAATAACTTCTTCTTTAGTCTTTTCCTCTGGAACAGCTTCTTCCTGTTTTTCTGTTGGTTCCGGTTCTCCAAGATCAGACTCTTGTTCTACAACATCTTCTTCTGGTTCACTAATGTTTTCTGGTCCGTCTTCCTCAAACGGTTCGAAGTCTTCAGGCCCCATCTCAAATTCAGGTTCACCGATTACTCTTTCCGTTACATCAAACTCTGGTTCTTCCGTCGCATTAAGATCCATGTTATCCCCATTAAATTCCTCTTCCAATGTAGGTTCTTCTACGTATTCTTCCGGTTCTTGGAGCTCAGTCTCTTCCGTTCCTTCTTCCTGTTCTTGGAATTCTGTAACTTCTGTTTCTTCTTCTATTTCTTGTGTGGCAGATTCTTCCTGTTCCTCTTTTAATTCGTCTGGAGGAAGCGTCATGTCTTCAATGTCTGTGACGTATTCTTCATCATCTACCTTTTCTGTAGGTTCATGATGACGGATGAAAACCTCCTTGTCTGCTTGCTTTGCCTCTGCAACAGGTAGCTCAGCCATTGTCGCAACATACTTAATTTCTCCAATCTCAATAATTTTCTTTCCGTTTTCTGTTTTATACGGATATCCACTCTCGATTAATGCGTGAAATGCATTTAGGTATATTTCTCCTGCTTTTTTTAAATTAAAAGAGTTGAAGTCGTCTAAGTTCCTACATGCGTTGATAATTTGTTTAGCATCTTTTAAAATTCGTAAATAATTTTCAATAAAGTTCATTATTCTTTTCTGCTGCCTTTGGCAGCTCTCCTTTCGTGATTTAGCTGGTTTATGGCAATAGTCCAAAGATTCGTCCAAAGAAACTTTTCTTCTTTCTTGGGTATTTCTCATTGAATTCCATGTATAGAGACCTTGTATCTCTTGCTTCTATTTCTTCTTCCATTCTTTCTTTTGTAATGAAATAAGAACGCACGGTATGTCCCCATTCGTGTCCGCACTCCTCGCAATAGCAATTCTTTATTGGCTCTGAGGGGACGAATCGGATAAGTTCTCCATGTTTTAAGGATTCTCGCTGCATATATTCCGCATCCCCTTGATTGCGTGGCTGCTTTATATACCTACCTGTTACCCTGCTCCCACATTTTGGGCATGGGGGAACATAATAATACAAATGTTTTATTTTAATCATATTCTTCTCCTTTCCACTCAAAGCACCGGAACTGCCCTAATATATATCAGTTGAGATCTAATTCCTAATCGTCACTATTTTCATCCTCTTTGACATCTACTAATTTCAAATTCTTGCTTTTTATTACATTACGGCCACCATAGATATTAATGATAAAGCCATGGTCCCTGCCAATTCTTTTTAACCCGGCCGCGTCTACTTGCAGTGGCTTCCAGCTATTCGAATCTGGTATTTTTTTTGCCCATTTCTCATACTCATACAGGTCTGTGAATGCAAGGTATAAGTAATTTTCAGGGGCAGAATCTTTTGCAACTGTTGCGTAAGCGATGCTCACCGTTTTCGAGTTTATAATTCGAATTGGGACAACAAAATTACATTCTGCAAAATCTCTTAGATATTTAGTATTCTGTGTGTGAACGAGCCTTGTAATATCTGCACTCAATCTACAGTTGTAATAATGTTTATCCAGATGTCGTTCCCGAAGAAGCCTTATTTCCCTTTTTCCTTCGTTAATAAAAACTATTTCATTAGCTCCCGAGGCAAAACAGTAAGAACATATCGTTTTCTTTTTCTGCGTACTTTTATCTACGTAATAAGTTCCATTAGTGTTCTTGATAAATTCTTCTGCATCTTTCCTATTGTCGATAAGAAAAGCTTGCCTTTCTTCGTTAATATAAGCCATTTTTGTAAGTTTGCTCATGATTAGAAGCTTTAAACATTCGGGATTGACGGTTTTATTGTTGTTCTTCATAATACAAAACCTCTCGCCGATCTATATTCTTGGTTTTGGCGCATTAGCAGCGCTCTACTAATAATATGTCAGAATTTTGTTGCGTATTGCCAAATAATACAAGGAAAATCTGAATTTCGTGAAAACAAAAAGAGCACCGGAGTCGGATGCTCTTGGGAAAATCACAAGTCATTATTCAAACAAATCGATGAATGCTGGATCTGTTGTTTTTGCTTTGTACTCTTCTACATCATTTCCGGATGCTATGAAAGATACCCATGCAGTAGCAATCTTTTTGCCATCAACTTTGTTGTATTCATATAGTGTGCCAATAACAGCTACTTTATCTCCGCTTTTTACGAGCTTAGTATAGTCCTCAGCAGTATTGAATACTATTGAAGGTTTGCCCTCTTTAAGTATAAGAGATACTTCGCTATCTGTAAGTTCATCTATTGTTGCAGTTGTAAGAAAATTATAACCAACAATCTTGTCCATGTGATCATATAGGTCTTCTGATGAAATATAGGTATGATCTTCATTTGCATGCAGCATCTTTACAGCATCAAGCGATTCAGGCCTATTGTCTTTTTCTTCCTCCTGCACTTCTTCATTTTCTGTTTTATTTTCACTGTTCGCTGATTGGTTTGTGTTGTCTGTCACTTCTGTTGCGGTTTCAGTAGCTATTTTTTTCGTATCTTCTTCTTTTGCTCCAAATCTTGATATGCATGTAACAATGATTGCAATTACAATAATAACTCCTAATGCAAACAGCGCTTTCTTCTTACGTTCCATATTTCTTTTCCTTTCCTTTGGTTTTTCGATTTCTTTAACATATATATGTCAGATTATATCTTTCTGGCTGTCTTGTGTACAGCTTTTTAGAATGTTTTGTGAACTACTCGGCTACAAGTAACCGAGCTTCCTTGGGCTACGCCCTTAGAACTTTTCCTGTGTTACCGGTATGTTAGCTATGTGCTGCATGCACAGAGTGTCACCTCTATGAGTTGATGCATAGGACCGTAGTTTTCCGCATGGTCTTGTATTATCCACGCAGTGTATTTCAGGCTATCCCCTCTGTTCCAGAGGTTCTTGTGTTATTTACTATTGTGTGCAGTAGATTCTTACTGCTTCGTTTTTGATGTTGATAGCCGCATTATAGTCGCGATTATGTGTTGTGCTACAATGCGGGCATGTCCATTCTCTAACAGACAAGTCTTTAGTTTTCTTACTGAGACATCCACATTCATGACGCATCTGGGAAGATGGAAACCATCTGCTGATCTTGATGACACGTTTTCCAGCATCAGTTGCTTTATATGTTATCATTCTAACAAACCTACCCCATCCTTTATCAGAAACACTCTTTCCAAAATTCAGTGCCTGTGACATGCCTTTCATATCAAGATCTTCGATTCCAACAATGTCATAGGCATCTACTAATTTTCGTGACAGCTTATGCAGAAAATCGTTACGCTGATGCGTGGTTTTTGCATACAGTTTGGCAATTTTCAGCTTTTGTTTCTGATAGTTAGAAGAGCCTTTCTTCATGTGAGACAGCTTACGCTGCTCTCTGGCAAGTCTATCCTGTGCATGCAGATATGCATGCGGTGAATCAACCTCATTGCCATCAGAATCAACGTAAAAGCTATGCATGGACATGTCTAACCCGATTGCATTATCTGGATCAATATCGTGTACTGCCTTTACTTTGGTGTATTCAAATAAAAGCGAAATATAGTACTTTCCACTTGGTTCTCGTGAAACCGTAACACTTTTAAGATTGCCACCCTGCTTGACAGGACGATGATTTTTGACCATCAATTCACCAGGGATCTTTGGAAGAGTGACATACATGTATTTATCAGATGTACGATAAGAGATGTTTCCATTCACAACATTTGTTGTATAGGAATCATGATGGTCATTCTTCTTTTTGAACTTTGGATACTTTGCACGCTTTTTGAAGAAATTCTGAAATGCAGTGTTGAGATTAAGCTGCACATTAGCTAATGCAAGAGCATCTACATCTGCAAGCCAATGGCAGCACGAAATATGCTTATACCACGCTGGTGTAAGATTCAAATTCTCGCCAAAATACCTGTATGCTTTTGACTTGTCATCAAGCATTCTGTTATACAGATAACGCACACAGCCAAATGTCTGTGCAAACATAACCTTCTGTTCCTCTGTAGGAACAGACTGAAATTTGTAAGCTTTTCGTATTATTTCAGCAGAAGTTTTCTTGGTTTTTCTGAGTGACATAAGGTATCCTTTCTACACTGATATTATACCATAGCAAATGCAGCAAATCGCTTATTTATGCGGAAATATTGAATTTATCAGCAATTCATCCCGCAGATGAATCAGCAGGATTTCTTGCTCGAATTTTCATTAAAAAAGTCTTATTTGTTCTTCCCATGTTCTAACTTTTCATGTTCCATCATTTCCTGAGGAGTTAAAACATCCTCCAAGCCACAATGTCTACAGATACACTCATAAAGAACTCGATCTTCATCTTTAAATCCTTGTTTACAGATAAAACCGTGGAAGTCTTTGGAACCATGGATTAGGCTGAGTGACTCATGAGCGATTTCGCCTTTTTTAAAGTTCCCATATACCCCATGTTTTACTACAGTTCCATCTTCAAAACGAACATCAATGTCTGTAGCACCTCCATATCGAATGATAGCAGCTTCCATTCCGCAGTTCATCATCCGGGTTTCGCCAAGACGGTTTTCTGCAGAAACTTTGGTGTTTGGATTGGCAATTTCGCCTTTTTTAAACCGGTCATACTTTTTATGTACTACTACTTTTCCATCTTCAAAACGCACGTCGATATCACGTACCCCATTGTATCGAATAATTGTAGCCTTCATTCCACAGTTCATTATTCGGGTTTCGCCAAGACGTGGATTAATATTATGATTAACAATTGTACCTATTTTAAACTCCCCATATCTCCTATTCTTTACCACAGTCCCATCTTCAAAACGAATATCTATATCTGTATGTTTTCCATATCGAATAATAGTGGCTTTCATACCACAGTTCATCATTCGGATTTCACCAAGACGAGCTTCGGCAAATGAGTTAACGTTTGGATTGGCAATTTCGCCTTTTTTAAACTGGTCATACTTTTTATGTACTACTACTTTTCCATCTTCAAAACGAATATCTATATCGTTACATCCACCATATCGAATAATAGTAGCTTTCATTCCACAGTTCATCATGCGTGTTTCGCCAAGACGATCTTTTACAAAAGCTCTAATGTTTGGATTGGCAATTTCACCTCTTTTAAATGCTCTATACGCTTTATGCACTACTACTTTTCCATCTTCAAAACGAACATCAATATCTGCATACTTCCCATATCGAATAATAGTAGCATCCATACCACAGTTCATCATTCGTGTTTCGCCAAGTCTATCTGTTTTTGTTGCCATAAAAATCCTCCTAAAGAACACCGCATTTTTTATTACAGTTTACCTTTTATATATGTCAGAATATTTCAAATGCTTATTTCTTACATACAGCAAAAAAAAGACACCAGCTATTGCCAGTGCCTTAATCTTACGAACACCTTATCATCCCTCTTTTGAAATAAGTTGTCACAATATGCCAGAAAATCTGCGATGTAGAAAAAGGCCTGCTAAACGGCAGACCTTCCTCTTTAAAAGCGTTTACTTATTCACATACTTTGTTGCTTCGTCACGAGAAAGTCCATATGATTCCATAAGTTCTTTTATGATCTCTTCATCCGAAAAACTATGTTTTCTAAATGATGATACTAAAATCTTTATGGAATTGATTCTTTCTTCTGCTACTGCTTTTTCCATTACATCACACATCTTAATGTCCTCCTTCTTTTCTGTTTCAGAAATCTGTTCTATGTAAAAAGATACGAATTAGAAAAAGGCCTGCTAAACGGCAGACCTTCCACTTTAACATTGTTACGTTGGTTTTTCTTATTGCGTTATCTTTCCGGGAAGTTGTAACCGTACAAAATCATTCGATTTTTCAGCTCTTCCACAGTAATTCCAAGGCGCTTAGAACCAACTTCAGGAGTTAAAAGCAAATCTTGAACTAAACTGTATATCATAAGATTACCGCCTTCTGCACGACCTTCTATCATACTTTTTTGCTTCATTTCGTTCAATGCGTTACACACAATCGTCCTACCTCCTTCTTTTTTTCCGTAAAGGCTTGGTTCACCGGTTAATATAGCCGTAAGATTCCATATCGAGTTTGATATACGTCTTCTCCTTTTCCTGTTCCATTCTTGTATTGTTACATCTATAATGTGCCAGAAAATCTGCGATGTAGAAAAAGGCCCGCCAAACCGGCAAGCCTCTCTTTATTTTTTACTTATTCACATACTTTGTTGCTTCGTCACGAGAAAAATTGAATTTTTCCATAACTTTTTCAATAATAGCTTCACTTGAAATGCCGAACTCTTCAAGCGAAGATATTAAAACCTTTATTGAATTGATTCTTTCTTCTTCACGAACTTCCTCTTTGCCCTTATTTACCGCTCTTTCCATTACATCACACATCTTAATGTCCTCCTTCTTTTCTGCTTCAGAAAATTTTACATTATACCTGTCGTCTCCGGTCAGCACCTGCAGAAGTTTCAACATTTCGTCTACATGCTTTATTTTGTGCTCATCCGGCACATAGTCTTTGTTTTTCCTTTTCTGAACAAAGAAATCTGCAACTATTCGAAAATCACTTTGGAACATCTGCACCGTTTCATCATCTAAAAAAGCAATGTTAAAGATATTTGCCTTGTAGTCATTTACATATGGCTCCAGTTCCTTTGGAATATCAATAACCCCTTTCAGATTATGAGGTGATGACCATTCTTTCATCCCAAAGTGAAGTACCAGTGACACGACCGGAACAATGGGATTCTCATCATTTTCCGACAACAGCTGCCGTCGGTAAGAAGCTCCATCGTAGCTAAAAACTCTTAATGGCATATATTTCTCTTCTGCAGTCTGGTTTTCCAGTCCACAGATTGCAACAAGAACGTTACCATCCTGCCAATATTTAGCCACATCCCTTTCCTGTTCATGCAGTTTGCCTGCCTCGGCTTTATACTGTGATTTTACCTTTGTTTCTTTCAATGATTCTTCTTTCACGATCCGATTTCCGCGAAATAAAAGAACATTGACAATGTCTGCGAAGACGTCATTATAGTCTTCCAGAAGTTTTTCTGTTATGTCTTTTTGTCCCATAGATTGTTATCCTTTCCCTAATCTGATGTAAAAACGATCAGGGAAAGCTCATAGGCATCCCTGATCTAATGTTTCGGGGATTCCCCTATTCTACTGGATTTATGTACATCCTTCTTATCCTTATCATACAAAACATTATTTGTATCGTCAACCAGTTCACGATTGACAGAATATTAGAATCTTTCCAGCGTTTTTGTTGCGTTATGTTGTAATCATAGTCGTTTCCTCCTTTTTCTGACTCCATTTTTTCTATGCTTCATTTATAATATGTTAGATAATCTCCATCGTAGAAAAAAGGCTCGATGAACGGCAGAACCTTCCACTTTTAACTAAATGCTATTCCATGGCTTTGTCGATAATTTGCTACCATAAGTTGCCCCTCACTTTTTTATATTTGTTCTTACTTTTTATATATGTCAGAATATCAAAAATACTTATTTCTTCCATACAGCAAAAAAGACACCAGCTTTTGCCAGTGTCTAAGTATTTTAATTTCCAGGAGCTCTATATGCTACTGACCAGTTTCCAAATCCAACTACTGAAATTTCTCGCCCTGTCTGGTCTCCACCTTGAGCCCCAGTAATTCCACCAACCTCATCGCAGTGGGCCCCTACAGTTTGACCGTTTCCAATATAGATTTCTGTATGTCCCTCTCGTAACAAGATATCTCCTGCAACCAGAGAAGAATAATCTCCATTTGAGAATGTGATCTTTTGGAATCCGAGCTGAGTAAGAACGGAATCCATACTTCCTGTAGCAAAAGCGTACGAACAAATGGAAGCAATTGGCCATCCGGTATTGTACAATGAATAATACACAAGTGATGAGCAATCGTAATCTGGGTTGCCATTTCGATTTATTTGTGAGTATCCATGTGAGTCGTCTGCTGCGATTTCAAGAGCCCATTGCATATATGCTGTTCCTCCGCTACCAGAGATCTTGCCGTAGTATGTCTCTGCGAGTTTACCACGGGTATCATCTTCTGTGGCGCTTCCATATCTTTCCCAATAATGTCCAAACATCGAACCAGCTTCATACGGGTCAGATGTTGACTGGAATTGTGACCAAAGAGATTGACTCCACTGCATTGTAGCTCCAGGCACGGAACCATCTCCACTCATCTCAGCCCAAGCAAGCTCTAGCTGGCACTGTTTGTCAGTCCAATCTTTTCCTTTGCTTGCTGCGTAATTTTTGAGAACCGTCAATCGGCCTCCGAGCCATTGGAACAGTCCACTTGCTCCACTGCTGGAGTTTACACATGTTGGATCAAATGATGACTCACGAGAAATGTTAGCTAAGATACCAGCAATCGCCACATCACTTAATCCCTTGTTAGAGAAGAAATCGTAAATTTCTCTTTCCTGCTCCGTAAGAGCACCTCCGCCAAATGAGTTCGACGTGTTTATATTGAAAATCAGGTCGAATATTTTTGGTTCAAGTTGCATAAAATGATATGGGAGAGCATCTCCTTGCTCCGTTGCATCAGTGTCCCATACTCCCTTGTAATTTGGATCGTTTTCTTCCAGTATTTTAAGGTCTGTACAGACGTGGACGATAATACTACATGAAAGTTGCATTCCCGTTGTCGTAACATCGGAACGTCCATCATTTAATGTGACGTCGGAACCAGATGGTGATACGGTATATGCGACTTCTGCTCCTTTCCAATCAGCAACAGCATAATCTAAGATATCGAAGCAATACTGGTTGTATTTTTCAACATCTGCAGGACTTGCGTAGTAACCGCCAAGAGTAGACATTGCAAGAATTTCTTTCATGAAATATGTTCTTGAATTCATTGAACTTGCTGCGGAAGACGCAGATACTCTTGAATTTCCATCCCAGCTTCCAAGGTTTACCCCTTGCGTAATTGTTTTTCCTCCCCATTCTGGGTGGCACGATGCAGTACCTGGGTTTGCATGACTACTATTATACCAAGTGTCTCTATTGACAACAAACTCAACGATTACCTGCCCGTTATTATGCCCCCATTTTGTACAGCCTGGGTCACTTTGGTTCTTAATATCCCCGATAATTGTATGGAGCACAGTTCCATCTGATTGATAGAAATCAACAAGATCTCCTACTTGTCCGAAAGTCGTCGTGCACGCAATAACGTATCTGCCATCAATAACCCCAAAGCCTTCGTCATCAAAATTCATCCCAGCCTTTTCTCTTAATTTGTATTGCAATGAGTCTGGAGCTGTAATACACTGCCAACCCATGTACGCAAAATATCGACCAAGGCCACTTGGAACGCTGATAACTGTTCCAGACGTTGGGGCGCTTGTGCCTCCTGTGGATACGCCGGCAGAAGAACCGCTTGGTTTTTTATTATTCACGGTAACCGCAGCCCCATCTGCGGCAAATCTACGGATAACATAAGGGCTTTCGTGATCCGCTTTTCGATCATGTGTGATCCCATATGATTTACCTTTTGCCTCATAGATATATCCATTACCATCATAAATACCAACATGATGGTCTCCATAAACAATAACATCTCCAGCCTGAGCCTTTTCAAGACTTGCAACAGGCCTTCCAGCTGTTTTCCATTCTACAGCTGTTCTGTATCCTCCGTTGTAAACTCCCGCTTCCATAAGTACATGCCATACATAGTGAGAACAGTCGACGGCGGTATCTGATGGGCCACTTCCCCATTGGTTGCCGCCCCACAGATATTTGCCACCTACACGTTTTTTTGCTGCTTCGATGATTTTTCCAGCTTCACCTGTTGCGGTAATATCTGTTCCAGTATCTCCAACTTTTATAGCCCCACTTCCAATAGTGAGCGGGTTGCCATCCTTATCGTCGAACTCGAAGTTTACCGATACGCCTCCAACGGAAAGTGATTCTGTCTTTGTGGCCGTCAGCGTTTCTGCGGGGATGATAACTTCTTTGGTTTTTTTCCCATCTGGACCTCTTTCATCTTTCGGAATGACGCGTGTTTCTGTATGTGCCGGATACGTTGTTGTTACGGAATATGTGTAATTCGTTGTGAAATCTTTTGCATTTTTGAATGTAATTCCACTTGAATCGATCGAAGACCCGTTCAGCGTAGCCGATGAAATCTTAATATCATGAAGATTTTTTGTGCTTGCATCATCCCCGGTTACAGTCCCTCCATTTGCCAGTGCTTGATACGCATTTAATCTCTGCCCCATTTTTGTCATGGCATTTTTTGTCATTACTGGGGCATCTTCGTTTCCATATTCGCTGGAAATATGAGCTTGAGGTAAATAATAGACATCATTAAAGCTTTGATCTGATTTTGAACTGTTTCTGACCTGGCCAGCAGTACCAGCCCCGAGCGCTAGTGTTGTCGTAAGAGATGCGGCGACGACTTTCTTTACTGTTGCTTTCGCGATTTTTTTTGTCGCCTGTTTTGCTGGCTCTTCTGCTACAGCTCCAACTGCAGTCTGTTGATTTAAGCCCCACATTCTTCGGAATCTTAAACTTTGCGAACTTGCTTTTTTCGCATCTTGCGCAGAGGCAGCTAACGCGCCTGCTTTACCTGTCCCAGCTCTGGCCCCTCGGCCTACATTCATTTTAGCTGTTCTTGACTTGGCCGCTCGATTTGTGCTTTTAGTTCTTCTAGAGCTGCCTGTCTTTAAGCGAGAAAGTCCGCCTTCGTTTTCTTCAGCAGCCTCTAAAAGTTCCCCCGCACGTCCTTCTGATATTGTCCCGTCTCGACTTAATTTAATAGCCTTGTTTTTTGCTACAGAACCTCTTAAATATTCGCTTGTAGCGTTTTCAGTTCTTAAACGGTCACGAGCTCGTTCTTTTGCTTGACGGCCACCAACCTGAGGGCCTTTTCCTGGATTTTCTGCTTTCTTAATTCCAGCAACGGTACCGCTAGACGAAATTCCTGGGGTTCCCTGTTTTCCAATGCGGATCTTTCCATTTTCTTTTGTGGTTACAGTTTGTTCCGCATTCATTGTTCCATGAGGAGAAATTTTAAGTTTATCCCCGTTCTTGATGACAATATCTTCTTTTTTCCCGGCGATTCCTTTTCCATTTACTGCATGGCTCCTTTTTACAGCTTCATCAGAATCGATAATTCGGGTTTCCGATTTGCCTCTCATATGCTTATCGACAGAAGTATCTTTTGCTTTCAGCCCACCGAGTTTTACTTTTCCGGTTTTTTCATCGTAAGAAAAAGAGGAATCTTTTGATGCAACCTTTCCTTTTGTAAAGCCTTTTGCCTCAATGTCTTCTGTCGCAGAAACTTTCTTTCCATTTACTTTGATCGTTTGAGATCCGTCGAGTTTTCTTTTTCCAGAAAGTCCCACTTCATCTTGATTGAGATGTCTTACAAACGAATCTGTTTTTTCTGTTTTTTTACTAATATCAATGTGAGCAATTCCTGCTTTTTTAGAAGTTCCTGTTACATCAGCGAAACCACCGTCTTCTTGACTGCTAAATTTTGGACGCATGCCATCTTTTTTGTGGAGAAGTGCAGCAGCTGCCTCGCTTGTTGCTCCTGCGGCCCCTACAGCCCCTGTGAACGCGTTTATCTTTGCCCCCTTCTGCAATACGTCTGTGGTTTTTTTCGCGGTTTTAGCAGCATCTGGCGCAGCTTTAGAAGCATCCTGAATTCCAGGTGCTCCTGTAATTGAACCACCAGAAGACATTCCTACACCACGTCCACTCGGAGTCATCGCATTATAACCATTTTGGGCCGACTGACCGTAAGGACCTTTTTCAAGAGAACGGACGTATTCTACGTCACGTTTTTCTTTTCCGTTAACTGGTTCTGCAGGCTTTACACTTGGCTTGTCATTGCCAAGTCCTGGATATTGCCAGCCACCTGCGGCAGAATCTTCTTTTGGGGCTTCTGAAATACCAGAGGCACCCGTAACGGATCCACTTGGCGAAGAGCCACGCTCTCTTGTCGGCATTGCGTTGTTTCCGCTGTTTAGATACCCTAAAGCCCCAATTGAGCTTTTTGCAGCGCTCTGAACTGATTTCGCTTGCTTATTTCGTTCTTCGTCTACGTTATTACTGTTGCGAGCCGTTGATGAAGCAATTCCGCTTCCTATAGACGATGCCCCACTGGTAACGCTTTTTGCAGCGTTCTTCGCAGCATCTGCCTGCTGGATTGCTCCAGCGGTTCCTTCAACATTCGATGCCCCAGGGACTCCTTGTTTTTTCAACAAATTTGCTGCGGCAGAGTTAAGCGATTTTTCTTCTGCACTCTGGCTAATTCCTGCTGCATCGGTGACACTATGAGGTGTCATTTCTTCAACTGACTTGTGTTCTCTTGGAACTGTACGCCACTGATTGTAATCCGGTACACGTTCTCGTTCCATCTCGAAGACGTTAGAGCTATCTTCCTTTCTAGCATCTTTGCTATTAAGAGTGGTTGAAGGTGTAACATTTCCGATTTCAGCCTCTAAGTCATCTATTTTACCGAGCGTTTCAGTCGCATCTGGTGCCCCAGGGACTCCCTGCTTTTTAAGCATCTTTGTTGCTGAAGAGTTAAGCGATTTTTCTTCTGTACTCTGGCTAATTCCTGCTGCATCAGTGACACTATGAGATGTCGTTTCTTCAACGGGCTTGTGTTCTCTTGGAGTTGTGCGCCACTGGCTATAATCCGGTATGCGTTCGCGTTCCATTTCAAACGCGCTAGAGTTACCTTCCTCTCCAGCATCTTTGCTATTAAGAGTGGTTGAAGGCGCAACATTTCCGATTTCAGCTTCTAAGTCATCTATTTTCCCGAGTGTTCCAGTTGCATCTGATGTCCTAGGAGCTCCCTGCTTTTTAAGCATATTCGTTGCTGAAGTTTTAAACGTGTTGCTTTTTACTTCTTGTTCGATTCCAGCAGCTTCAGTAACGTTAGGCGATTCTATTTCTTCGTTTACGCTATCTGTTCTTGGAGTTGTGCGCCACTGGCTATAATCCGGTATGCGTTCTCGTTCCATTTCAAACGCGCTAGAGTTACCTTCCCCTCCAGCATCTTTACTATTAAGAGTGGTTGAAGGTGTAACATTTCCGATTTCAGCTTCTAAGTCATCTATTTTACCGAGCGTTTCAGTCGCATCTGGTGCCCCAGGGACTCCCTGCTTTTTAAGCATCTTTGTTGCCGAAGTTTTAAACGTATTGTTTTTTACTTCTTGTTCGATTCCGGCGGCTTCAGTGACATTAGGTGATTTTACTTCTTCGTCTACATTGTCTGTTCTTGGAGCTGTACGCCACTGGCTATAATCTGGTATGCGTTCGCGTTCCATCTCGAAGGTGTTAGAGTTACCCTCTTCGTTGAGTGCGTGTTTAACCTCTGTATCATCTGCGTTCTCTGATTCAGGTAACGACTGCCTATCTATTATATCGTCGGCAGCAGTTTTTATTTCTAAGGCAGAAGATTCCTGGTTGGCGACTTCCACTCCTGAAGGTGTACCCGTGGCATTCTGGCTCTGGGTCGCGTGTTGAGTATGTCTATGAGCACGTTCATAGATTTCACGGATTCTTTTATCCGCCTCATCTTTGGCCATCTGTTTTGCTTTTTTCTGATCTTCTAACCATTTTTCATCAATTGCTGCGACTTCTTCATCTACGTCAGCTGCGGAACTGGTCTTTTCATCTATTTCTTCTTCGGGGCTGTCGAATTCTTCTGAGCTTGCGGGATTTGTTCCATTAGCATACTGGCTGTAATCATATTCCCTTTCTCTTACTAACTCTTCATCTTCTCCTAGAGCATCTTCTTTATTATTTTCTTCAGGTTTATCAACGTCATTCTTTCCGACTTTTTCGATGTTTTCTTCTTCATTTTCATCATTAAAGAAGTTAAATTTTTTTAAGGATTCATCATCGAGATCTGTATTTTTTTCGAGTTCTCCTTCTGTTTTCATTTCTTCTTCGAATTCTTTTTCTAATTCGTCGGCGTATTCGTCGAAATTTGCGAAGAAATCAAAATCGCCGGACGACTTTGGTGGTTCGTTTCTATTGCTCGCCATTTTTGATCACTCCTTTCTTTTTCTTTTAGCGATTAGCCGCGCTTTCTTTTGCGAATTACGGCAATTGTAGCTGCAGCAATCACTGCGATTGAAGGAATAATGAATTTTAAATAACTCGCAAAGCCTTTTTTACCTGAGTTTGCTTCTTCTCCTTCTGGAATTTCCTCTTGCTTTGCCTTGTCTGTTTCGTCATCTTCTGCATCGGTTGAATCGTAACCAGTTTGTTTTGCGACGTTTTCGTCATATATAGCCCCGGCATCACTTTCAGAATAAATTCCACTTAGCGCGTTGCCGTCATCATCTCGATATGATGTGAGTTCATAAGCGTACTTATCTATAAATCCTTTATCCGCTACTATAACAACTGTAGAAGGGGCTACACTTTCTGTAGATTCTGTAACCGTAACATCTGCTCTTTGGGCGAACACTTTAGTTCCGGCATCTCCATAGTCTTTATCTTCTTCTGCCAGATATGAAACAGTACGATAACTACCAACCGCGATTTTATCACTTACTGTTGGATTTTCTGGAGTCAACGTATAATAGTGATGAACTCCACCATCGAATGTTGGGCAAAGATCCACTGTTACTGGATACTTGTGGTTTTCATCAAAAATAGCACAAATTGTTACTTTCCCCTTGATTGCGTCTTTCGAATCTTCTTCTTCCTCTAATGGCGCGCTTCTTGCATAAGCTTCTGTAATCAGTGGAGTCGAAAAACTGCCATACACACAGGCACTTGCCACCACCAAAGATAAAGATGTAAATAAAACTTTTTTCTTCATTTCTCGCACCTCATTTTCATTTAAGATTTCGCGGCAACTCTCTTTTACATACCGCATGAAACTATATCTTAATACTGTACAAACATGGTTTGTGTTTTGATATTATTTATATGTCAGAAATTCTTTCGGGTAAGAAGCTTGTGCTATAGAATGTCGCATTTTTTAATTTATTTGCTGATTTGAAGCACAAAAAAAAGACCTACCAGATATAATTTCTGGCAGGTCTTTATTTTTTCAAATAAGATACCAGAATTCCAGTGTGTCTTATTTGCCTTCTCCATGTTCTGATTTTTCGTGTTCTATCATTTCCTGAGGAGTTAAAACATCCTCTAAGCCACAATGTCTACAGATGCATTCGTAAAGAACTCGATCTTCATCTATAAATCCTCGTTTACAGATAAAACCGTGGAAGTCTTTGGAGCCGTTTCCTCGACTTATTGATGAGTGTGAGATCTCACCATTTTTAAATGTATCATATGCCTTATGTTCCACCACAGCCCCGTCTTCAAAACGAATATCTATATCATCATATCTACCATATTGAATAATAGCAGCTTCCATACCACAATTCATCATTCGGGTTTCACCAAGACGGGCTTCTGCAAAAGCTTTAATGTTTGGATTGGCAATTTTTCCTTTTTTAAATGCATCATACGTCTTATGCTCTACTACAGTCCCATCTTCAAAACGCACATCTATATCATGTACCCCATTATATCGAATAATAGTAGCTTCCATGCCGCAGTTCATCATTTGGGTTTCGCCAAGACGAGCTTCGGCGGTAGTGCTCGGGTGAGCAATCTCCCCTTTTTTAAACTCTTTATACCTTTTACATTTAGCAATTGCTCCATCTTTAAAGCGAACATCTATATCGTCACTTCTGCCATATCGAATAATAGTCGCTTCCATTCCGCAGTTCATCATTCGGGTTTCTCCAAGACGGTTTTCGGCGGCGGGACGAGCAATGTTTCCTTTTTTAAACGCTTTATATTCTTTATGTTTCGCCACAACCCCATCTTCAAAACGAACATCTATATCGTTATATCCCCCATATCGAATAATAGTAGCTTCCATACCACAGTTCATCATATGTGTTTCGCCAAGTCTATCTGTTTTTGTTGCCATAAGTTACCCCTCGCTTTTTTGCATTTGCTCCTGCATTGCTGTTACAAAATCTTATTTGTTCTCCCCATGTTCTGATTTTTCGTGTTCTATCATTTCCTGAGGAGTTAAAACATCCTCTAAGCCGCAATGTTTACAGATGCATTTGTAAAGAACTCGATCTTTATCTTTAAATCCTTGTTTACAGATAAAACCGTGGAAGTTTTTAGAGTCACACCCTAATCTTATTAACGGATGAGCGATTGTACCATTTTTGAATGAATTATATGTTCTATGTTCCACCACAGTTCCATCTTCGAAACGAATATCAATGTCTTTGGCTGTATTATATCGAATGATAGTTGTTTCCATCCCACAATTCATCATGCGGGTTTTGCCAAGACGGGAAGCTTTCATGTTTGGATTGGCAATTTCACCTTTTTTAAATTCTCTATATTTCCTATGTTTCACTACAGCTCCATCTTCAAAACGTACGTTTATATTGTCGCATCTATTGTATCGAATAATAGTAGCTTCCATACCGCATTTCATCATTCGTGTTTCGCCAAGACGAGCTTTGGCAGTAGTGCTTGGATGAGCGATGTTACCTTTTTCAAATGCATTATATACTTTGTGTTCCGCCACAGTTCCATCTTTAAAACAGACATCAATATCTCTAACGCCTCCATATCGAATAATAGTGGCTTCCATACCGCAATTCATCATACGTGTTTCTCCAAGACGGTTTTTAGCAAATGCTTTCATGTTTGGATTGGCAATTTCACCTTTTTTAAATGCACTATACGCTTTATGCTTCACCACAGCTCCATCTTCAAAACAGACATCAATATCTGTATACTTCCCATATCGAATAATAGTAGCTTCCATGCCACAGTTCATCATTCGAGTTTCGCCAAAGCAGTTTTTAGCAGATGCTTTAATGTTTGGATTGGCAATTTCACCTTTTTTAAATGCACTATACGCTTTATGTTCCACCATAGATCCATCTTCAAAACGGACGTCAATGTCCATAGCGTTTTTATATTGAATAATAGTAGCTTCCATGCCACAGTTCATCATTTTGGTTTCACCAAGACGATTTTCAGTAGAGGCTTTAATGTTTGGATTGGCAATTTCACCTTTTTTAAATTCTCTATATTGTCTATGTTTCACCAAAGTCCCATCTTTGAAACGCACATCGATGTCTTTATTTGTATTATATCGAATAATAGTAGCTTCCATGCCACAGTTCATCATTCGAGTTTCGCCAAGGCGGTTTTTTGCGGATACTTTCATGTTTGGATTTGCAATTCCGCCTTCTTTAAACAAGTTATACGTCTTATGTTTTGCTATAGCTCCGTCTTTAAAACGGACATCGATATCTTTAGCACTTCCGTATCGAATAATAGTAGCCTCCATTTTGCACTTCATCTCCCGTGCTTCACCAAGGCGGTCTTTAGTATTTGGATGGGCTATATAACCTTTTTTAAACGCTCTATACGTTTTATGTTTCACCACAGTCCCATCCTCGAAATGCACATCAATATCTGTAGCACCTCCATATCGAATGATTGTAGCTTCCATACCACAACTCATCATTTTAGTTTTTCCAAGTCTATCTGTTTTTATTGCCATAAGTTACCCCTCACTTTTTTTGCATTTGCTCCTGCATTGCTGTTACAAATGCCGGAATGGATACATGACTTGTATTGGCTACAGCAATCGCAAGTTTATATTTACTCTTATGTTTCTTTAATTCAGCTTCAGAATTGCAAAGCACTCCTCTTTTGTCCAGATATCTTCGTACAGCCTCTTTTGCTCTTTCTTTTTCATTTCTGGCATCTACATCTTTTCTATATCTGGCACTGAAACGATACAATAGTTCTTCCACCCCATCCCACGGTTCATAGTCACCAATTTGAATATTTATAACCTCTTTTGCTTTTTCTAGAGCGTTTTCCTTAGAAGAACCGTTATTGCGACTCCACGCTCCTTCGTAAATCAATTTATCTAAAAGAATGACCCCGTTTTCTGAACAGTCGACAACAACAGGTTTTTCTGTTGCTCCGATATGATTGACCCTACCAAGGATTTGCTCAAAAGCTAAGAAGCTGCCTATATTTCTTAAAAGTAAGATTGCTTCTGTTCCTTTAAAATGAACTCCTTCTAAAAGCATATTGCAAGATATAATGACAACTTTTTCTGTAGTGTGGTATTCATCCAATACTTCTTTTAAATTATCTAACTGAGAATGCAAAATTAAAACTTTGTACCCGTCAAATATACGACGTATCATAGCCTCATTTTCTTTTATTGCTGCGATTGATGACACAAATACCAACCATTTGTTTTTCGTGTGTTTATGACATATCTCTGTGATCTTTTCTTCAGAATCGACGTACGAAATTTTTGCACGGACCGCTTGAGCTGACTCATCTTCTACTTCTTTTAAATCATATTCTGGATGACCAAGGTGGTAATCAAATCCTGGCATTAACCCGCACGCCATAGCCTCAGACGTCGTAATTCCATCAATATAACCCTCAAAATAATCGACGACATTTATCCCGTCTTCTCTTTTTGGCGTTGCCGTAATACCTAAAAAAGGAATATTAGACCGTTCCATACATGTAAGGAGCGTTTTTCCGTAAACGTCAGAGCCAAGATGATGACATTCATCAATGCACACTAATGAAGCTCCTTCTATGATAGACATTCCTTTCTCAACGTTAGAAAAAGACTGATTTGTTACAAATTCTACTCTGCCTTTGAATTCTTCAAATTCTTCGTATTCATGTATATTTTCCTCTATAGCATATTTTGGAAGGACATAAATTATTTTTCCTTCTGTAAAATAGTATTTTAATAACCCCATAAAAACATAAGTTTTCCCGGTCCCAACTCCAGATGTATAGATCTGAGTCCTTATACCGGCTTTATATCCTTTTTCCAATTTGTCTAGCGCATTTTGATTATGCCCTTTTAATATCAATTCTGTCATAAAATCTATTTCTTCCTTTCTACTTCCCTGTTTCTTCATTGTCTATAACATCTTTTCGCAAGCAAAAAATATGCTTGTTTAGCTGTTCGCTGATAATCTTTTTTCTTTGTTCTAAATCCCGCAAATACCAGTTATTGCGTGATCGATATTTTTCATTTTACCGTTCTCCTTTTTTTTGTTACCTCTTTCTTATTACATTTATATTATGCACCTTATAGGTATATATGTCAACCATTTTACACAAATATAACAACATAATCTACAATTTTGACGTACTCTCATCATTAAAATGACGAGATTCTCTTTCTCACAACGCGAGAAATGAAGCATCGCAAAGCTTTCAGCATGGTTCTAGACCTTGCATATAGTCTTTGCATAGCTTCTGTTTTTCGAGCATTTCCAATCCATGTGGACTGTACTCTGTAAATGCTCTGTATTTGATATCTTCTTTCCCTAGAAGCTCCTTAAGAGTAAATGTATCTCCAACTTTATATGTTTGACGACATCTTTTCGCAAGCAGAAAATATGCTTGTTTAGCTGTTCGCTGATAATCTCTTTCTTTGTTCTAAAGCCCACAAATACCAGTTGTTGAGGATTTTCTTTGCTGTAGGACGGTAGATAGTCCCTCCTATAGCCTGTTCCATTTCATTAACAAATCCATCAAAATTAGAATCGTATTCGCAGCCCACTGTAATGCTGTCGAATTTCGAAGTTTTTTGGAAATATAACACACTTGCCGCTTGCATTTTTTGCGCCCCAAACTGACTCTGATCAACTTCCTTTATTAAACGGATCATATCTCTACTTTTCATTGCAGTCATCTCCTTTAACAATATATAATTGTACACTTGAGGAATTTTTGCCCGCTGGTTCGACGCCTGGCAGTTTCCCACTTTTAACTAAATGATAGAAACATCTTCCTAAACTTAACTTTACCCCTCTATCTATCTCGTCCCAGTCTGTAAATAACGACATTACTGTAAAAGGTTTATTTGCCGGCTGTTCAATAGCTTTATTTTTTAAATAATCATACAGAGAATCGAAATCATCATTCCCTATAGAATATCTTTTAACATACTGCGAGATAGACAAGCCTTTTTCTTTTGAAAGCTTTACAACTTCCAAATACTCCTTGTCTGTTAATGTTACTACAACCTGATTTGACATAACATCCTCCTTTTCTATTAGGTTATATAACCTGTTTACATTTCTGATTATATAATTTAATTAGAAAGACGTCAAGGTTTTAATGGATTTTTAAATACTTTTTTATAAAAATTGTTTTCATACATAGTAAATATGTAACACTGAAAAATGGAGTTCAAAAAAGGAGGAAACAAAATGAACAAACAAGAATTTACAACAATGGTAACAGAGGAACTGCAAAAGATGGCGTGGGAGAATGGGTATCAGATCGAAATTGAACCCATTTCCGTAAAAAAGATGCAGGATCCGTCTTATGATGGTATCTGCTTTCGGCGTTATGGCTCCCCAATTGGAGCTTGCATCAACCTTGACGATGCTTACGAAGCCTATGATAATGGTATGACATTTATTGCTATTATCACTAGATTATATGATCAGATTTTGGATGCGTTGAAACAGGCTCCAGAAATCAATGTCGTAGACATCTCCGACTATGAGAAAGCAAAAAATTCTCTTTATATCGACCTGGTTTCTTATGAGACCAATAAGGATATGCTTAAAAATATTCCATTTAAACAAATCTCTGATATGGCAATATATTGCCGTCTGTTAATGAGACAAGATGCTAATGGAATTATGAGCATTGTTGTCAATAACACGATGTTGAAGACATTCGGGGTCTCAAACGAACAGCTTTTTTCAGATGCTTTGTGTAATTCTACAAAAATAAGACCATCTGAACTTTGCTCTATGTATTCCGCATTAGAAAAATTCATGAACGAATTCCCTGGCAGACTTATGGATAATATGCCGTTTTATGATGATCTTTTGCCAATGTACGTTCTTTCTAACAAGGAACACTTAAATGGTGCTGCCACCCTGTTTTACCCAGGAACAATGCAGCTGGTTGCTTCAGAATTTGGCGGAAGCTACTATATCCTTCCGTCTTCCATTCACGAAGTTATATTAATTCCAGATGATGGAGATATGGACGTCGAATTTCTTTTGTCTATGGTAGTTTCTGTTAACAAGGATGGGGTTTTGCCTGAGGATAAGTTAACAGATTCTGTATATTATTATGACGCAGAAAAAAATGAATTTTCCCGTTGTAATAAATAGCGCAACACATTAAACAAGAACCCGTCTTTTTGCAGGCGGGTTTTTTGAATTAAAAGAAAAAAAGCTTTTTCAAAATCCCCTCTTATTCTCTTCCCTTTCCGAATACACTATGGAAATGAGAACTTTTGCATCAAGAAACCTCTGATTCCAATTTCCAACAAGCTCTTTTGATTTCCCCGGCAGCAAATTTCCTTTCTTGAAGGCTGTTTTGTTTTTTCAAAGGGTGTTTTTGAATATAAAAAGACTCACCATTACTGGCAAGCCTCTCCATTTTGTTTTGTTGCTCGTTTACCAAATACTCTAACTATTCCTCTGTGTAGAGAATAATTAGAATTTTTCATCAGTGTGCTTTTTGTTTTGGCACGAATTCAATTTTAAGCATCATATCCATGCCTTCCGCTAATCTTTTTAATAAATTGATAGACGGATTCCTTGTCCCGTTCTCCAACTTACTAATATCTGCCTGATGAATACCCGTTTTTTCTGCAAGCTGCTTTTGAGTAAGATTCTGAGATGTTCTGGCATCAACTATTGCTCTTATGATGTCGAATTCCGGCTGCAGATTATCGTATTCTTTTTTAAATTCCGGATTCTGCATCTGTTCTTTTAAATAATCATTAAATTTTCTCATTTTTTACCATTCCTTTCCAGATAATCATCTCGATACGCTTTCGCTCTGTTAATTACTGCCCTCGGAGTTTTCCGTGTCTTTTTAACAAATCCATTGGTCATTATTATTTTGCCATTATAATAAAAGAAATATAACACTCTGGAAATATCGTTTCCGACCTTACAACGCAATTCAAATATTCCATCGCCCAATGGTTTACTGTACGGTTCCCTTAAAAGATTCCCCTTTTCCTGAAGTATTTTTATAAGGCCAACCGACTTTGCTTTCATTCTGATATTCAAACCATCCAAAAACTCTTCAACCGGAATATCACCATTTTCTTTTTCATAAAATTCAACAGTAAATTTATTCATTTTTCTTTCCTTATGTTCTCTACTAATAGTATATGGTATATATGCCATATTGTCAATATTGTTTTAATCTTCGTCTAACAATCACTTAATATTTGTCGTTTTTTCTCTCTTATAACAAAATTCTATGCTGTTGAGCTGGAAATAACATCATAATACAGATAAATGATTTCAGAAACACGCATTTCGGAAAAATATCTTGGTAGATTATTTAAAAAGACACTAGCTTTCACCAGTGCCTCATTTGCCCTCTCCATGTTCTAATTTTTCATGTTCCATCATTTCCTGAGGAGTTAAAACATCCTCCAATCCACAATCTTTACAGATGCATTCGTAAAGAACTCGATCTTCGTCTTTAAATCCTTGTCTACAGATAAAACCATGGAAATCTTTGGAACCGTGCTTTAAACTAATTAACAGATGAGCAATTCCGCCTTTTTTAAATGCGCTATATACTTTATGTTCAACTATTGCTCCATCTTCAAAGCAAACGTCTATGTCTGCATATTTAGCATATTGAATAATAGTGGCTTCCATACCACAATTCATCATATTTGTTTCACCAAGGCGGTCTTTGGCAGAAACCTTGGTGCTTGGATGAGCAATACTCCCTTTTTTAAACTTGCTATACACCACATGCTCCTTTATAACCCCATCTTCAAAACGCACATCAATGTCTGTAGCACCTCCATATCGAATAATAGTAGCCTCTATACCACAGCTCATCATTCGAGTTTCATCAAATCGGGAAGCTTTAATGTTTGGATTGGCAATTCCACCTTTTTTAAATTTGCTATAAGATTTATGCTTCACTACGGTTCCATCTTCAAAACGCACATCTATATCTATGGCTTTTCCATATCGAATAATTGTCGCTTCCATACCACAGTTCATCATGCAGGTTTCGCCAAGTCTATTTGTTTTTGTTGCCATAAATCACCCCTTGTTTTTTTGCATTTGTTCTTATCTTTTATATATGTCAGAATATCTCAAATATTTATTTTGGGTATTTAAAAGATCCTAAAACCATTATATCAAGATGACGCGATATTAGGATTTTCCAATATTTTCCAACCAGTTATTTAACAAAAAAAGACACCAGCTTTCGCCAGTGTCTTAATCTTATGGATACTCTACCATCTTTCTTTCCAAATAAGTTGTCATAATGCGGTTGGGGAAATCATCAATCCCGTTTAATCAAAGCGGCATCGGAGTCTGGGCAATCATAATGACTGCCAAAACAGCACCCGCAAATGCTGCTACGCCGATAACTGCCGCTATTTTTTTGCTGAGGTTCTTCTTTACTGCCTTACAGATTAACATAGCAAAAAACACGCAAACAGCCGCAGCCGCAAGCGCAATAATCAGTGTCTCCCATAACCATGAAAGTTCGTATAATATTCTCATTCGCTCACCATACCTTTCTCTGGCAAACACTGTTATTTGTCCACCTTTTCTTTCTACTATTTTACATTATTATACATCATTAATAATGTATCGTCTGCACGTTTCATCTTTTTTCACTTTTTATAGTTTCAAGCTGTTTAGAAGTTTCGTCTTCAATTCTGTCTTGATGATTCGGTCCTTTCAGGCCGTGTTATTCAAGTTCTTCTTGGAACAACGAATTCTTCTTCATTGGAAGCTACTTCTAAGAAACCTAAAATAGCAAAAAAGAAACGTCCTGATGCAAATCTGCTTAAACAAAACTTATTAAATGTATATCACCAGCAATAAAAAAAAGAGGTTCTACACTTAGATGTGTAGTTCCTCTTTTTTACGCCTTATTGTAAATCTCGTAATCTTACTTTGACGTAAAACGAGATTTGGAGTTGTTTAACGAGATTTGGAGTTGTATATTAACACTAGATGTTAACCTTCAACTCTAATTCTCGTTAAGTCCTTTCTTTTGCACAAATATAACAACATAATCTACAATTGTAAATATGCTTTTAAAAAACAAAACCCTGAGTGTGTATCAGAAATATTCAACTGCAAATGCTTTTATCTTATAAACACCAGGCTTTACTATATCAATCTCGCCGTTATCTCTCATAACACCAAGTGCTTTTGCAAATGCTCTGTATTTGATATCTTCTTTTCCCAGAAGTTCCTTAAGAGTAAATGTATCTCCAATTTTATATGTTTCACTGATATACTCTCGTATCACAGATTTTGCCGTTTTCTGCTTCAGCTTTTCCAAAGAGATATTCAATCTATAGATACCTATTCTTCTTGAAACAAGATATCCTCTCTTTTTCAGGATCATAAAGATTATCTTCAGTTGCTCAATATCAATATTTTCAATCTGCTGCTTTGTGATGTCGATATCCTCATTCTCCTGATAATGAGTAAAAAGATAGACTGCAACTTTTGCATGCATAGAATCATAGCCATCCAGACTCACTTCGTTATACTTCGTTACTGGCAGTGTGTTCGTTGATACGCCACTTCCCAGGCTTTTCAGAAGGTTCTTCTTATCAATATGGAATACTTGACGCGTATTCATATCCAATAATTCCGCTTCATCATTATGAAAGCCTAATAAGCTGTATTGCCTGGAAGTTCTTTCCTCCACGAAACGCAGCAGCCATTTATCCTGACGTATTTTGCATACCGGGCATCTGGGCTTCTTGTAAAACGCATGGATGCGTTCACTAAACTCATGCCCGCAGGTGTCATGTGTGATTACTACATCCTCAATGCCGTTCGTATATGAAGAAAGCGTAAACGGACCATAGCTTCGCACCTTAGCTGCAACCTCATCAAACGGGGTTGTCTCGCAGGTACCGTTTCTGATATCGTCCGAAACCATCTTCAGTACCTGATACGGAGTATTCGCAAAGCTTTCTCTCCTCCTGTAATCGAAGAATTCCATTTCATCCTTCCATCCGGTAAGTTTTGCATTTGTTGTAAACCTGCCGTTTGATGAAACCCGGATCATCTTATCAAAAATTTTCCCTTCATCCTTTTCCATGCAACAGGGGCATGACCATCCAGATTCTATCCCGTATGCAGTTGCAGCAAATGTTGTTCCACACGCTTTATGTTTTAGTTCAAGAATCCCGCCTCTTTTATCGACAACCGTATATCCTTCTGGAACGATATACTTCCCCTGCTTTTCTACTGCTTTCCGGAAAGATTCAACGTCTCCGAACAGAGCGTATGCGCAGCACATAAGAATATTGAAACGTTCTCCCAGAATGATATTCCTCATCATTGTAGATTCTTTATACATGCGAGAAGCTAATGCCTCCGGATTTTCAAAACCAAGTTTCGTCATAATACAAAGATATCTATCCTCAAGATCAGGCTCTTCTTTCGCTTTTGCACCTAATGCCTGTCTTACAGTATAAAGATCCGTACTGATATTAGCCTTTAGCAGTTCATCTGCAAACTTAGCATATTTGACCTGCTCCTCTAAATCAAAACCGGTAACCGGTTCGAACCGTTTAGCCATTCCTTTCCTGTCTTTTATTATTTTCATAAGCGGCTTTCTGTGTTTATGACATGTTTTTACACCATACAGATGATGTCCACGCCTTAAATAATATCCTTCTTTTAGACAATCCGGACACACATAAACATCATCAATATATCCTGCCGTAATATGTCCTACAATGTTTGGATAGTCACGTTTCTTACGTACCATCGCATTAACAGTCAGGTACTGCTTCACCTTACTCATAAATGGCAGATATGCTGGCAACACTGTATGGTCAGCAATAATTTCTGCACCGGTATAATATGATGATAATCGTGGCAGTAGAAAACCGATATCCTCTAAGGAGTCCAATCTGAGTTTGGTATCGTCCTTATCAGGAAAAATCCCTCTATGATTGAAAAAGGTTTTTGGGTTTGTAAATCCGTTTGCCTCAGCCAGGCGGAGCAAATATGAATACAACAATTCTTCTTTATACATCTTTGGAATGTTAAGCAATCTCATTTTAATAACCTCGCATTTTTAAATACAAGTAGTATATGTCAGAAAATTGATTGATTCAGAACTTCCACATAGCAAGAAACGCCGACCTTAAGGTCGACGTTATTGCTTAATTCATATAAATTGCAACTATGTAATTACATGTTACTTAAAAAGAGCGAAAATAAATAAATTTTTCAATAAAATACAGTCAGTGACCTTTTCCAATGATCACTGGCTGAAATATGAGAAAAAATATATTACGTTATAAATCTGAATCTTTTATCAAATTAATATTCTTATTTTCGACGTAGTTTCTTGAATATTTCCTCTTTTCTCTTTTTATTTCTTAATTCATTAAGAAGCGCCTCTAAACTCTCATCTTCTGAACTGTGGCGAGAAATAACATGAAATCCAGCTCTCTCATCTGTTTCATATACAATCCAACCATTCTCGTTCGTGCATCCTATAACATTAGCTGCTTTAGGAATTTCTACTGAATCACCTATATTATATTTATTTAACCCTTCTGTCTTAACAATTCTATAAAACTCTTCTCTATTCACCGTTTAATCCTCCTATATTTCATGTATCATTCCTAGTTCCTTCAAGCTTTCAACAGACATAGGCAACTCAAGCTGAGTTCCTCCTCCGCTGCCAAACGCTTCCGCAATATCTCCATAATATGTTTTACCTGGCTCATGTGTATATTCTTCCGCTGGCCAATTATTTCTGTCATATTCTTTCTGGAATTCTCCACGCATGAAATCATTTTCCTCAGCTGTTAACTCCGGATTATTGTACTCATTTATAGCATCTTGTAACTGACCAAAATCTCTGTCTACTTCGTACGAATGATGTGAAGGTTCGTCCGCAATATTATCTTCAGTAAAATGATATGGTAATCCTCTACTTTCAATAGGCTGAGGTGTGTCTCCATCCAAAGGTGCTACATATCTACCATTCTCAGCACCTAATCTATCAAATTTATCCCCTACTTGAGGATTTACCTCTTCTGGCTTTCCTTCGAATCCACCATTTCCTGGCCAATCATAATTCACATCATCATAACGTTCTCCTGTGGCTTTATTCTCGGCTATAGGAAGGTCTTTTAGATATTCTGATTTTTCAGGTACTAACGTATCTCCACGTTCTTCTCTTGGAGTATCATCGTATGCTTGTTTCATATCATCAACAAGTTTCTCTTTCGCTTCTGGTGTCATATTTCCTTCAGAATCTCTTCCCTCGTATGCCTTGTCTTTAATATTATCTAGCTTATTACTTAGCGATTCAGGATTCTCCGTCTCTATGTTTTCATCTGGGTTCTCTGATTCAGTATTGTCATCTGGATTCTCTGACTCAGTTCCCTCATCTGGATTCTCTGCGTCTGACTCGTATTTGCGATATGATTCCTGAACGTTATCTGGAAGTTCTGAAAGTTTAACTTCTTGAACGTTTGATTCATCTACTGTTGATACATCCAAAAGCGAATCATCTATCTCTTCATTACCTGAAGCTTCTTCTGTAGACCCTTCCATATCAACAGCATTCCGTTCTGGTTCATTTAATCGAGAACGATTATATGTTTCTTTATTCGATATATCTTCTTGATGTAAGTCATCACCTAATACCGAATGCTCTGTCATATTCGGCTCACTGCCATTTTCCTCAACACGCTGGTCGAGTTCCTTCTGGTCATGATATTCATCCTGACTCATATCACGGATTTCTGCTTCATATGCCTCTTTAGCATCAACAGCCTGATTTACATCGTTAATACTGAAACCATTGTTTTCTGCCTCATTATAAACCGGGTTGTTTATAGTTTCAAGCTGTTCAGAAGGCTCGTCTTCAATTTTATCATTTTTATCCAGTTGTGATGCTGTATCATCCTGTTCACTTATGTCTTCATTTCCGCTTATTTCATCAAGCTCCGCCTCATTATCCAGTGTGTCTAATCCATCTAAAACTTTGCCAAGCTCTTCGTGTTCCTGGTTTGCCTGTTCTATCTGTTCTCTATTGGCACGTTGGAGTTCCTGGTTTTGTACTTCTATCTCACGCGTATTATTTTCTATTCCCATGTCATATTCCTCGTATAATTACTCGTTTTTATCATTTTCTATCGGCATACCACATTCTGTACAGAATTTGCTTCCTTCCATGATTTCAGCGCCACAATTAGTACAGAATCTTTGTTTCGGCTTCTGAGAAGATTCCTTTGCTTCACTTTCTTCGCGTAAGTCTTTTCCGAAGTTTTGATTAATTACTTCAGTAGTTTCTGTAACTTTATCAGATGCAACTTTGATTGCATTTGATAATGGTTCAACCTGAGCAAAATCTACAGATGCAATCTTTTTACATTCCTTGACTAAAAGCACGGCGGCAATAACCATTATCAACATCGAAAAGAAATAGATTGTCATATCAGAACTATGATAGATGATCAATCCTATAAATTCAGATGATAATAAAGTTAAATAAATAGCAGACAACAACACATTAAGATTTAGCAAGTGCATGTTTGGACGTTGTTTGCGAGTGTTTTGGTAATGAATTATTAAAATCGCAATAAGAATAATCAATAAGGAAAACACAATTGGAATCCCAAATGCGCTCACTGTCCTTTCTGTAATTTCAAAAAGACCTTCATAACGAAGGGTATATTCAAACCCTTTAGCTAATTTAAGTAAAGATATGTTAGTTTTAGCATATTCTGGCGGACCAGATACACCAAAAAACGAGTCGCTTACCTTTCCCTCAGAATTACATATAGGCAAAACAATAAATGCAACTATTAAAAAAAGAGATAATATAATAACTGGTTTTTTGCTTTTTTCATATAAATCAATATTTGCTTTTTTCGTTTTGCTATTCCATATGATAACACCGTTTTTTTCTGCAATAGAAAAGTTTAAAATAGTACAATAAATCAAAATAGTTATTACAACAACAGTAATAATAGTTGTATTTTCATTTCTCGCAAGAATATATTGATAAAAGCCCATGTAAACAAGACAAATAATCACGTTGTTTTTTGCATATTGGCCTGAATTTTCTTGTTTTTCTAATATGTGATTTATGTACAATAAGAGTGGAGAAATAAAAACAAAAAGATACAAAATCAACAAAACAAAAAATAATACCCATTTCAAAATTCCTGGCAAAGGATAATTGGAGGGCAAGATACCGCCCATTGCAGTTACATGCATATGGAAAGCTTTCCCATTATCTACATAAACTGGAAGAAACCACGAAATCCCTACTATTAGATAAAGAATAGTCTGTTTATCAATGTTTTTTCGTGGGTCAAACATTTTTCGATTGTTACTTATAAATTTAGCAGTTTCTTTTGCTTTCTCTATAATTCTACTAATCATATTCTCATTTTCCTTTCATTTTATCAGTCAGATATTTGCACTGAATTTCTATAGCAGCATATCTTCCATGATATTCATTTAATTTATAAACAGCTTATTATAATCTAAAACGGTTTATTTATTTTTTCTATGAGCTTGCGTTCTACAGCTACATAATCAATCCCGTTCTGCTCCACATTCTGAGCATGAACCAGATATGGAAGAATTGAATTATTGTATGCCGGAGGAAGTGAAATATATTTTTCAAGTTCTTTTCTAAAGCTGTTCTTCCACTCTCTTATCTCATACTCATCAGGCTGATCATTTTTCTTTATTTTTGATTCCAGAGCTTTTATTAGATTTTTCGTGCAGGAAATGTTTAAAAGAGAAGTTGTAAAAAATTCAATATCTCTCCCTTTTTCGAGACGGGACAGCGTATATTTCATACAGCACTTCATTTCTTTTTTCTTCAATGAACCAATCTTAGTATTTTCAATTACGTCATACATATGCTCAAGGCTGATTTCTTTATCTCTAATGTACTGGTTCATCAGTTCTTCAATTACGTTTCCTCGAAGTATCCTTAATTCATCAAATAATACCGGATTTATCTTTTTCTCGTATTTGTTTGAGTATGCATCAATATGAGTAAGAACTGCTTCAAGCCAGTTGTTCTGCATTACAACTGCAATTCCTGTTGGAAGTTTGGACAATTCAGCAATCTGTTCATCGTTAAGACCGACAGCATTCCCGGCTGTCTGGCAGTCTGTCTTTTCTGGAAGACGCATAATAATCTTTGTATTCGTATTTTTTATTGCAGCAATATCTACTGCTGTTGGGGACTGGTCAACAATTACAAATCCTTCCCCATACGTACGCATTTCTGCAATACTGTTGCAGATCATTTCAACAGATTTCTTCACAACATTCCCACCTGCTGTAGAGGAATCGACTTTTTTCAGAAGGTTATGGGCTTCTTCAAGCACGGTAATGTGTCTAAGTTTTGAATTCGACTCATTTGCATTTGCCATTCGATATTCTGAAAGCTTCAGGACAAGAATTCCCATGATCAATGACTTTGTTTCCGTAGAACCAACACGGCTTAAATCTACTATTGTATTTTCATCAAAAAATGTGCTGTCCGGAATATCATAGGAATCACAGAAAATCTGGCCTGATATACCATTAGTCAGTGATGTTACTCTGGTTACCAGAGCGCCAGTATAATCCCCCTTGGTATCAGCAGAATAACTGGATTCATTGATTACTTTAGGTAAAACCTGCATTAAATCACTGAATGTTGGATATACAGGCTCTCCTTCACCTAAATAAATGGAATTTAAAAGATCCCAGCCTTTTTCGATGTAGCTTTTTTCTACCGCGTCTTTTAAAATAGCAGGCATAGCAGCATACATTTCCCAGCACGCATTAAAAATCTCTATCAGTCTGTCCAGGTGTTCAAGAATATGAATCCCCGGATCAAAACGGAAAGGGTTTAATTTAAGCATCTGTCCTATCAGAGAGTTTGTTGTAAAAATGTTGATGTTTTCGACTGCACCAAAAACATCTTTATATTCCCCTTTTGCCGGTTCAACAATTAAAAATGGAATATCGTTTTCCATGAATTTTTCCAGCAGTCCATAAACCGTATTCGATTTACCTGACCCCGTAGAACCGGTAATAAAGCAGTGAGACGAAAAACTGTCCAGGTCTAATTTGACCTCTGTTTTTTCTGTCTCTCCCATATGGTGTATGCTTCCAATTCTGATCTTCTTTGATTCTTTCGTTCTGCTTTGTACAATAACATTCCTTCCAAACGAAGCTACAGAGCTAATTGCAAGTCCTGATATTGACTTGTGTGGAACTCCCAAAAATAAAGGCAGTTCCTTACCACTGATATAATTCCCAGGAGTCACATACTGTTTGGCATACAGATTTTCCATTTCCTGTGGCGGTTCTATTTCTATGACTGGATGTCTGCCGCATGTTAAGTATTCCAGCACCTTCTTTGTATTACCTGATTTATTTTCCGAACTCCAGATATTAAAGTATGAGTTTTCAACATCCGTATCATCTCCAATCATCAGCGCCTTGAACGTACTTGCTGCCATTGCAGATGTTTCTATGCTTTCTGCCACGAAATATCCAGCACATTCCCAGATTCCGAATGCTTCACAGGATTTGATTCTCTCCAACTGCTCATCGATCTTGTCAAGCATATTAGTTATTGCTTTATTTTCCTGCTCGATTGTCATTGTGTTTGAAGAACCGGTTGAAGCTGTATCAGCATAAGAGGATCCATGCCCTACAGTATCCGTAATTCCTTTGGAAGTTGTTTTCGAAAATGATGGACCACCGCTCAATCCAAGACTGGATCCGCTTGAACTGCCGCCATTAAGACCAAAACCAAAAAGGTTTAGTCCTCCACTTGTGTTGGAACCACTATTCATACCAAAATTACCATTGGATGAGAACCCAACGGTTTTTGAGACACTTTCATTGACTGATGTTGAAAAATTATCAAACACGCTTTTTGAAACAGAAGAATTCTCATTCTCTCCATATGCAAGCGATACCTTTGCAAGCGGCGAAAGACTGGAATATAGTTCTTCAAGCCCTTTTTTACGTTCTTCCAGCTGTTCCTTATTTACCGGTTCTGCGATAAATAACGCATTATATATCTGTCCCTGCATGGTATCAATATACTTTTCAAGGCCCTGGACAAATTTTTCCTTGTCTTCATCTCTTGAAGCTGGCACGACTGTTATGCTGGAAACATTCTTGCACAGATCGTTATTTTCCGTACGACCGATATTGTCTACTATTCTTCGTATTTCAGATGCTTTGTTGATTCGAGTAAGTGTACTTCCCGGAAAATTGCCAATAAAACTTTTTTCAAGAACCTTATCGGCTATAGTTATATTATTTTTCTCTTTTACCCCGATGTAAAAGGACGTTGAATCAGCTGTTCCTTCAACAAGCAGAAAAACTGTGCTGTTGATTTCCTGCAGAGCACTATACACAGATATCAGCTTATCATTGATATTTTCGTTTTCATCATAGATAAGCTTGTCCAGTCTAAATAGTCGAATCAGACGTTTTTCTTCTTCATAATCGGGAAGTTCCATCACTTCTGAATCGGACAAATCGATTAGATATTTTTTGTTTATAAACTTGTCTGCTATGGAAAGTCCTGTTCTTAACATAAGATCTCGTTCTTCTTTAATAGCGACTAAATCAATTTTATTATCCATATCTTTCCCTCTTGCTAAACAGTCATACTTACAATCACAAAAAGAACCGCAAGTATAGCCAGTACAGTATATGTATTTTTGCATTTATTTTCTTCCAGGTGTTTTAATGCTAATGCCTTTAACATGTTATAGGCGCAAATACCAGCTGCTATAAAAAACACGAATCCAAAAGGATTTATTAAAACTGTAATAAATCCTGATATTACAGATACCACAAATGCTAAAAGCCCTTTTCTGTAATATTCCATGCTGTCAGAAGTCCTTTTTGAAAATGTACTGGCAACTTCAACTATGCATTTGCCGACAACTCCTGTTTTTACAGCCTTAAATTCAAATGTGCAGGAACCAACTTTATTTGCAGTTATTACAAAAGTACCGTCGCTTTTTGCTTCTAGTGATGCGACATCGGAATCTGAACACGTATATGTGATTCGGGAATCAGATACATTGCGTGGAGAAATTGTGATGCTGATCGATTTCTTTTCATTTACATCCAATTCAAGCCTATGCGGCTTTATAGTTATGCTTTCTATGCAGATATCCGATACATGTACCGGTTTGCTATCAAATATCGTTTTTTCACCATTTATCACTGTATAAAAAATAACATTCGCTGTACCCGCGCTCTTTGGAGCCAATACATTATCTCTGATTTCTAGTATAGCTGTATTGTCTGAATCCATCTGAAATGGAACATCTGCAGTTTTATCTGGATACAAATAGACTTCTGGTTTGTATGTATCACGTATTTTAAGTTCTGGGATATCTGCTGCATAATAAACTGGTTCAACTGAAATGCATGATGTAAATAAAAGCTGATCCTGTTTATCAAGTATCGAGTAAGCTGAACTAATTTTATCTGCAATTGTTCTAATTTGTTTGATGACACTGAAGTAATCAACAATGCTGTTAAATATTTCAGTTTTTCGTATTGCTGGCACATTCCAGATATATTGCTTTTTACCGTCAATATTTTTCCCGATACATTCAGCCTTATTGCTTTCCGACGTACTGAGAATAATACGCGCAGTGCTTTTTCTGTATGCAGCCAGAGCAGAAATATCATCGTCAACAATACAAAAAGCTTTTTCAGGAGTATCGACCGCTACATACGCAGCATTACTTTCGACAAAGTCCTTGTTTTTGCAGAACACTTGCAGCTTATAAAACGGTTCTGTACTGATATTATATTTTTCTGCTAAGCCCTGAAGAGATCTTAACCTATCATTAACATCTATATGATTATTATGGTTTTCTTTCCTTAATGAAAGGCATTTATAAGCAGCATCTTCGGATGCATAAACTGATATTATGCCTTCCAAAAATTCCTTTTCAAAATATTCCCCACAAACTGACAGATTGAAATCATCATATATTGCTGTCCCTATTTTTTCAGATATCTCATCCGCCCAATCCAAGAGCGATGAATTTTCATAATCCTGAAAATCTGTCTTTCCCGTCATCTTACTTCCATTACAGAAGAATATAAATTTCTCCTTGAATGGATCTGATTGTATTTTTGCCTGTTCCATCACTTAACGCTTCCTCCTTCTATCTGCTCTATTTTTTATTCATTTCTATTGCCACAATATGGGCAAAATTTCGCCCCGGCAGGAATTACTTCATTACAAGATGCACAAATCTTTTTTGCATCCTGCGTTTTAAGAGACTCATTCACTATTGCAGTAACAGGTTCTTCTTTGTTGTCGGCTGTATCATCATAGCTGTCTTCTGCTGCATTTGTCACATTAATAAAAACTGGCGTCTGTTCGTTGTTTTCTTCATCTTCTGAATCAGATGAATTATCATTTTCATCCATGCTCTTCATTTTATAATCGCATCCCATTTTCTGTAGATTGCCAATTCGAGCGTCAATTTCTTTTCTTGGTCCCAAAAGTGTATCCAGGTATTCACATAGCTCATTTCCATACCCAATATTAAAGCAGAATTCATCGGATAAAGATTCGTTTTTAAATACTTTTCCATTTAGAAAGTATACAAGTTTTCCAAAACCAATTCCCAGAACGGCTTTTTGAGCATTTGCAGGAAGTGTAAAGAATGTATCTGTTATTCCCAGCGTATTTTCATTTAACGCCCTGATAATATCTACGGGTTTTTTATTGCTCAGGTTAACCTTCTTTTCGATATTCTGAGTATCGGTATATTTAACATAAACCCGAACACCTTCCGGAATCGTTGAATCGACTCTTCTTGCTGCTTCCTCAACTTCTTTTAACAGCGGTTTTAATACGCGAAGATGTTCTTCTCTTGTTATTTCCTGATATCCAAATGTCATACGCTGACCAAGATTGGATACTGTTTCTGCTATTCCACTCAAATTGACTTGTTCAAGCTTTGATAATCCAATAGTTTTCAGTTTTTCATAGTCTACTTCTTTTAATTTGCCAAGGCTTGCTTCTTTTATCTTGTTTAAATCAACATCCTTCAACTTACCCAGATTTACCTCTTTCACTTTATTAATATTAACTTCTTTCAATCTGCTTAAGTCTATATTATTGTCTTTTGCTTTTGCGTCAATTTTTTCTCCCGCTTCTTTAACTACGTTCGAAATGTCGTCTAATAAATCTTTCCAGTCCATTCGCATATTCTCCTAATATTAAAAAGTTATAAGTATTTATAATATAATTATATTTTGTATTGGTTTCACTACCTAACCCTCATTATAGCACAAGCAAAACAGTAATCAAAAAAAATAGTTCTCTTTCAGATTTTCATCACGCAAAAAGGACACGCCTATCACAGACGTGTCTTTCACTAAATTTTCTTTCTAATATAGCAGCTCAGTTCATAAAACGTCGGACTTTTTGCCAAAAGCTTTCACACTATAAAATATGTAACAATAATTCGAAGTTGTAAATCCTTTAAGTCCTATAAACTTTGGCAAATTCGAGATTAAAGCCCTTAGGCTGTATGAGAAAATAAAATTCACTGATTTTTCTGACATATTATAGGTACAACACCATTCAGGGATAATTTTATCCCTATATTTAGGGACAATTTGCAACATATAACGACAAAAAGCAGTCCTAAGATACCCTGTGAGTTAGTCTTTTTCAGACTTGTACTCTCGGACGATACGTTGAAACATCTTTTCACCGACAGAACGTCTGTCAGGAGTTTTATTTGTAAGTTTTGCTCTGGCGTTGTTAAACGGAATCAGCCCATTTACATAATCCTGAACTACATTTCGGCCATCTTGAGTGAGTGTCCAGTAGTGTACGTTCCGTGAAGGTCTGCCGGGTTTTCTTTTTTCAGAGTTAGGTTTTTGCGTATTACGGCGTTTTCTGTGAGCGGATATCTGATTTAAAACGCTGTTAAGTAAAGCATAATCAGAGTGTTCATTATTGTCCTGATAGTTTATCGACGTAATCCGCAGATCTACCCCACTGGAGTGGCACGTACGGATAACCCCTTGTATTGCTGGAATTTCACTAGCAAGCACGTACAGATGGGATACATACACGATATCCCCTTTTTTAATAGGTCTATCTGCGGAAGGTTTATGTAGCTGTTCTTCCGTATCGGAATATATAAGCTCGGTCAGGTCTCTACTAAATCTAAATCCTGGTATTGCTTGAGGTTCGCCACCAAGCCAGTGGCGCCGGTCAGGCACAAGTTGTTCGGCAATTTTGCGTTGCTCATATATTTTTGCGTCTTTTGTATCTCGGAAAAACCACCAATTTTCCATAGGCGAACCTCCTTTCATGTGTTTTTGTAGTGGTTAGTAGCAGTAACCACTACATTATAACATGTAATGAGAGAGCGCAGTTAATAAGCCCATAATAATAAACGCAATAATTGCATGTTTATTAATTATAAGTTGTTTATAAGTAAGCAAGCAGGTTTATATGCATTTTTAGAACGCATTAATTGTAAAAAGCAGGCGCAAAGCGCCAGGATTTTACGCGTCAAGAAGCAAATTACCATTCTGATTATGACATATACCTGATGAGTACAGAAAACCAAGAAAGGAGTATATATATGCGTATTTCAAACAGATTTCCCCCTCTTGACGATGAATTATCTATTTCATATGTTATGAGGCTTGCATTTGCAAATGGATTTCCAAATGAAGCTGATTTTCTTAGGGCTTTTGTCTCTACTGACAACGGTCTGCAGCATACAAATGACTTTTGTCTGGACACTAAGGCTCTGGCTGACAAAATCAACATTATGGATCCTATCGAACAATTAGCGCAGACAACTGTTATCCCTGCACTCTGGCCGCTGCTGCCTGCATCCATGCAGGACCGGCACATCAGAAAAGCATTTAACGGATGCAAGCGTTTTGGCAGTGACAAAGTAAATCTTTTAACTCCACAGCTTCATTACTGTCCCGAATGTATGAAACAGGACAATTACCTTCACCGCATACATAATGTACCGGGAATCTATTACTGTCCCTTTCACAAAACCATATTAAGAAACTTTCATGATAACTCTGAGGTTATCCCACTAGTTTCATACGAAGCTCAGGCAGCTTATCAGGAGCTCTTTATTGCTCTTCTTAAAAAGTGGATAAAGGCTGACTACAGAGCCTCCAAGCAGGCACTTGTAAAACGCGTCAGAGATATGACATCTGTTCCGATTTATGAATACCTTAGTGATATTCTCTCAGAATACGGTATTGATGATTATTCCGCTGCAAGGCTTTCTTCGTCACTTAACAGTTATATGCCCGGGGTTCCCATGCACATTCTCATAATGCTGTTCGGGACAGTCTTTCCTAGTGCAGACCTCCTGATGGATTATCTCGCAAAAGTCTCAGAGTCATACGATTTAGAAGAGGTCTCCACTGAAGAATACGATCTTCTTAACAGGACTTCCTTTGGAGTAATCCACTTAAGGCACAAAGCATGCGGTCATTCATTCTACACCACAGAAAACAGCATCCGGGAAGGCTGGCTATGTCCGAGGTGTGACGCACAATTATCTGACCAGGATTTCTTTGAACAGATTGTTGCACACAAAGGACGTGGCGAATATCGCATCAAAAAAGGATATCGTGGTCTACGTTATAAGGTTGCATTAGAACACTCCTGCGGACAGCTGCTTGAAGTATCGGCTTCAAAATATCTCTATTACGGAGCGAAATGTGCGTGTACACACACATTATTGCTTTCAGATGCTGATAAACAGGTTCGGGAAGCAGGCAACTTCAGGTTACTGTCTTTTTCTGGAACCGATAAAGATGCCACTATTCTTAGTGAGGACTGTGGACATACGTTTGTTTTTCATTACGCAAAATTCATCCGGCATCCCTGCTGCAAAGCCTGCTCTCCGCGCTGTCCTGATGAAGACATGTTCCGCAAAGAACTCTATGATCTGGTTGGAAATGATTATGAGCTTGTTGGCAGCTATACTACCCGTCTGGCGGAAACGATGTTTTTACACAAGACATGTGGAAGAACCTTTTCGATGCGACCAAGCCATATCTTAACCGGTCATAGATGCCCCTGCTGCATCCGACAGTATCGTAAGTCTGAATTTGTGGAATTTGTTGATGCTTATACCTGCGGAAGGTATGAGGTAAAAAGCTTTGTTGGAAAATCCAAGGCACTGATTCTTGATAAATCATCCGGGCAGGAAATGCTTGATGAGAGATGTTTTATCATCCAGGAGCTTACCCGTCCTACCCCATCGAGCAGATATCCTCATGAAAAACCACCTGATAAGCCTCTGTTGCTTGCATCTGACAGGGTATTAGCTGCTATACAGGAACTCTACCCTGATCCAGACAGTATGATCACCACCAGAGGAATACAGGTTTCTGGGTTATCCACAAAACAGATTGGCCGAATCATGGCAAATCAGCTGACTAAACTTAATGTTCTGGAACGCATCGGCCCCGGAACCTACAAATACAAAGAGAGGTAAATATAATGAACAGAATCAGTAATAAAACAAAAGAAAATCGTGGCTACGGGAAAGGTGAAGGTAAAAACTATAAGCCTTATATCCAGGCCCACGAGTTTAACTCACAGGGAACTACTGTAACTCTTCGCGACTGGATTACCAGTCGCTCGGTAGAACTTCTCTCTCAGGGAGAAGCTGAATACTGGCATATTCTTAGATTTAACGATGACATTATCGACATTCGTGAACAGATTCCTCTTCCAAAAGAAGACACAACAGCTATTGCTGAAGAAATGGGCTGTGAGCCTGCTGGCAAGGGACGTACAACTATGACATCTGACTTCTTTATCGTGTACGCAGATCAGCATATGGAAGTTCACTCTTTCAAGAAAAACATGCGCAGCATTGAACGTCAGCGCACATTAGAGCTTTTAAACATCGAGAAAACTTTCTGGGAAAGAAAGAACGTTTCTTTTCGAATGGTATTCGGTACAGACATCAATCATATTCTTGCCAGCAATATTCGCGTGTGTAGCTACTATTACGAAGAAAGTTCAGTTTTCGATGAGACATCGTGCCTGAAGCACCTGATCATCAGAAAGAAAATCGATGTAGACCTTACAAAAGAAAAAATTGATATTCCCGTATTGAGGGATGTGCACAGAAAGGAGATTGCCACATGGATGAAATCCAGAGAAATGTAAATAAAGGTTTGTGCAGAGGTTCTATCCTCAATGTAAGATCTGCCGACAGACTCAAAACTGGCAAATACAGAGTCCTTAATATCAGGAATGGACTTGTTACTCTCTGCGAGATGGATGTATCTTCTTTTAAGCTCAATGTACAGGTTTTAACGTATCTTCAGGATATGCTTTACGATGGCATGATTGAAATTGAGTCTGAAGAAAAGCTCGTTTTTGATTATGAGAAGCTTTCTGAATATCAGAAAAATATTTACACCCGTAATCTTTCCATCGTTAATGCTGTCGCAGATGCGTATGGACCGGATTATCTGGACCTAGCAACGCACAAACCGAAGCCGTTATTAAAAAAGTTTGAAGATGAGTATGGTTTGTCAAACTTTACTGTCCGACGAATTATTCGTCTTTATATTCAAAGTGGATTTAATAATTCTTCGCTTCTTGATCAAGCTCAATTCATGCAGAAAAAACAGGATAACTATTCCTGCTATGCGAAGAAAACCGGAAGAAAATGTGAAAATGTTATAACAGGAAAATGTCTTACCTCTGAAGACATTGCTCATTTTGCAGAGGCTTTGGAAAAATATAAAAAAGGACGTAAAAAGACATTTAAATCTGTTTTTCTCCTGATGAGTGATAAATATTATTCGGAAGAAATTACCTGTGATGATGGTACTCAGCTTATCAAACTGTTACCAGCTTCTGAGCGTCCTTCCTTCCGTCAGTTTACATACTATTGCAGCAAACATCTTTCAAAGGAGGAAAAGGACCGTATCAAAACAAGCGCCATGGAACAGCGAAACAATAAGAGGCTTCTGCTTTCAGACTCCAGATATAACGTCGAAGGCCCTGCCGACCGCGTTCAAATGGATGAGGTTGAAGTTGATATGTCCATTGTATCATCATTGGACCCATCAATAACCGTCGGTCGCCCAATCGTATATGTTATGCATGATGTGTTCGGTTCGAATATTCTCGCAATAGGAATCAGCTTTGACAACAACTCCGTTCTCGGAATGACGAACTGTTTCCTTAATCTTGCCCAAAACAAAGTCGAATACTGTGCCAGATACGGAATTACCATTTCAGAAGATATGTGGCCGTCCTGCTACCTTCCAGGTAGAATCCTTGTAGACCGTGGTGCTGAATACCGCAGTTATGAAGCTAAACGAATCTTTCGTGAACTTAACATCCACCGCGAACTGGCCCCCGCAGGTTCTGGTTCCATGAAGGGTCTAGTAGAACAATGGTTTCACCAGATGCATTCCTCACAGAATCCTTCTCTTGAAAAGCATGGGTTGATTGAGAAAAGACACGATTCCAAACATCATAAGGAAGCCTGTCTGACAATCGATGATTTTACAGTCATGCTGATCAACTTTGTGATTCACCATAACTGTTCGGTGCTCTCTGATTATCCATTAACCGCTGACATGATCTCTAAAAGAGTAGACCCGGTTCCAGTGGAGATTTTTAAATATGGCTGCGAAAAATATGGAACTCCAAAACCGATTTCCAATATTCCACAGTATTATTTCAGTCTCATGCTTCCACAGAGTGCAAAATACGATCGCCGTGGAATCCGCTGCAACGACCTATTCTATATCAACAGAAATGATCATGAACTTCTTGCTGACATGTATAATGCACACACTAAACGTATTAAGTTTCCTGTGCGTATTGATCCACGTGATGTAGGCTCTGTATACTATATCAGAAATAATCGTATCATGAGAGCATCATTGAATTCTGATAAGACGGGAAATGCAGATGTTGCAGGAATGACGTTAAGCGAATGGACATTGATTATCAAATCTCTTCGAGCAAGACGCCGAAGCCTTGAGATCAATAAGCAGCAGTTTGATGCTTATATCGAAAAAGCAAACGAACTGATTGTTAAAAACGCAAAGAAGGTTGTGACTAATCAGCCAGCAACCCAGAATCTTTTAGAAAACCGGGCAAAAGAAAAACATCTCGAATCAAATAGTCTTCGAATGTTTGACTATCTTAACCAGTATCTTGATGAGCAGTTTGGGGAAACTGTATCTGCATCCCTGTCAGAAGCAGGAATGCCTAATACTTACGAAGTGCTTGATTGTGATATAGATGATGAGAACACCAATATCGGTGGATTGTCTTCAGATACTTCTGAAATGATAGAAACTCGGGAAAATTCTGATGACTCTGACATCAATATTGCCGAAAACCCAGCCGCATACCTTGCAAAACTTCTTGCTGAAGGCTGGACCCCAGGAGGTGACAAATAAAAATGAAGTGTTTTAATGATACATATGAATACGCAGATGACGTAGATCCTAAAACCAATCAATATGGCATTGTGGATTTCAGCAAGATTGAGTATGTTGAAGCACGATACGTTAAACATTTTGATCCGGAGAATAATGGCAATCCCTGTATCGAAGCACTGCCCAGACCTAGAAGCCTTGAAGAATGTACCCTGGATTATTTCAAGCCTATCCTTGGGTATAACATGTCAGAAATACAGGCGCTTCCTTCCGGAGAGCGTATCTACAGACTCAATCAGCTCCGTAAACTCAGGCTCCCTATAGCGTTTGACTATATGCTGGAAGTGGAAATGCACAACGCATTGATTCGTTCCTATGAAAACAGATATCAGTTCTACGACCCAGAAATCCCAGTATGGATGGCCGTTGACCGAAGCAACGGAGTCAAGTTCCCGGCGCAGGCTAAAAATGATACTTGTGGAAAATATATTACCAACAAGACTTCCAGTGTCAGTGGCTGGTCTCTTCTCGGTGGATCCGGAACAGGAAAAAGTTCTGCCATAGATATCCTGAAATCTCACTATCCACAGGTAATAGAGCATCCTCTCACCAAGGGAAACCTGAAACAGATTGTATTTCTGCATGTTTCATGCCCTGCAAACTCAAACTTCAAGGTCCTCTATTCGACCATTGGACGCGAAATAGATAATGCCCTTAGTTACACGACCAGTGTATATCAGAATCTCCTGAGTAATTCAAAAGATCCTATAAGCACGGTTGTTCAGCTGATACAGAATTTCTGTATTGGAATCATCATCTTTGATGAGATTCAGGAAATCGACTTCGCCGGTACCAAATCAAATACCTTTGCCAGTTTAGTTACTATAGGAGAACTTTCAGGTGTAGCAATAGCTGTATCCGGTCTCGAATCTGCATACAGCAAAATGTTTAAGAAAGTCTATACAGCAAGACGCGTCGGGAAGGTCATTTCTTCTAATCGCTACTGTTTTGATAAACCCAGTCTCAAAACCCTTATGAGCTTGATTTTCTCTTATCAGTGGTTTGATAAAAAGGTGTCACTCACTGATGAAATCGTTGACCGTTTTGAACTGTATACAGGTGGCCGTATTGATCAGCTGATTACACTTTATTCATACATGAACTACTGATATCTCCGGAAAACAAACGGCCAGAAATAAACGGCAAATTTGTGGATCTTTGTATTGAGAAATACTATGGGGATATGAGGAAGCTTCTTGCCGAAGCTACCATTCATCATAAGAAAAACGGTGATTTTGACGGACGCATGCTTGAAGCTTTTGAAAAAGCAAAGCAGAACCTCAATGACCTCCTAGGAGACGATGAGCAGGCAGATATGGCTGAGCATCTTTCTTCGAAGGAGACTTTACAAACTATGAATTCATTTGCCAATACACAAAGCAATGTTGTTCAAAATGTGCAGAAACTGTTCCCACAGTTTGAGATACCTCAAATCATCGAAACGCTGAAAACTGTTTATAACGAACCTGGCAGCAGCTGTCTTGATGATTCGGTACTTTCAGGTCGTGTTATTCAAGTTCTTCTTGGAACAACGAATTCTTCTTCATTGGAAGCTACTTCTAAGAAACCTAAAATAGCAAAAAAGAAACGTCCTGATGCAAATCTGCTTAAACAAAACTTATTAAATGTATATCAGCAGCAATAAAAAAGAGGTTCTACACTTTGATGTGTAGTTCCTCTTTTTTCGCTTTATTGTAAATCTCGTAATCTTACTTTGATGTAAAACGAGATTTAGAGTTGTTTAACGAGATTTGGAGTTGTGTGTTAACATGATTAACGAAGAGAACTGATTAAATGGAAAATCACAACTACTCATCTTTTGTATTCATCATATGGTAAAGTTCAGTTGTTTCCGCCCATTCGTTGTTGAAAGGCAGAATTGTTTTCCCATTGTAAATAAGCCCATGACCCGGCTGGCTGTTTGTAATATACGTAAGCTGCGAATCAGGAATCTGGAGCAGATCTCCAAGATTGGTTCTGTCCAATTTTGGAAGAGACTGCATGATGATGAATGATGTATTGTTGATGATGTTACGAGAATCTGCAGTTCTAAGTAAATCTTCAGTATTCTGCATAATACCAGTTGGCACACCCCACCATTTACGGGCTCTTTTCCATACCTGCATAAGGAATTTTGCAGCAGAATCCGATTGCAGAAGCAAATAAAATTCATCAATGTAAATCCATGTCCATATTCCTTTCTTTCTGTTTTCAATCATTTTGTTCCAGATATCGTTCAGACATACATGAAGACCGAGGTCTTTCATACCAGTACCAAGGTTCTTGATGTTATAGACTACAAACGCACTGTTTGTTTCTACATTTGAACGGTGTGCAAATGTTGCAAAGGAACCGGTCGCATATACTTCGATAATGTTTGCTATCGTTCTGGCTTCTGGTTCTGGCTGTCTAAGCAACTCATTATACAAGTTGTTCAGTGTCGGCATTGCCGCCTTATCACAAGTAATATCTGATCCGGACTGCTTTAACTCATTCATGTGGTTCAAATAGTTCCTGTAAATTGTATTAACGCAACGACCAACAATTGATTTTGCCTGTGGGTCGAGCGATCTCCCCTGCCCCAACATGATTTCAATCATTGAAACAATATAGTCGAGCTTCATGGAAACAGGATCAGATTCACCATCGTAATCAATATCCATGTCAAGTGGATTTACGTAGGTCTTAGAACCTGGTGAAAGATCCACAATTTCTCCATGCATCGCCCTAGCAAGTCCTGTGTACTCTGCTTCTGGGTCAATTACATATACCTGGTTCTTAGATGAACGAAGAAGTACGGAGACCATCTCCGCTTTCGCTGTGAATGATTTTCCGGCTCCTGATTCACCAAAGATAAGCCCGTTATAGTTACGACCGGACAATCTCGAATAAAGAATTAGGTTGTTCGATGTTTGATTTAATCCGTAGTAGATACCCTCCTTTTGGTAGAGTTCTAATGATGTATACGGAATATAAATCGATGCGGATTCTGTCGTATACAAACGTTGCGTCGAAATTTCTCTTAAACAAAGCGGAAGCGTTGAATTTAATCCTTGTTCCTGTTGGAAATCCAATGTCTTAATTGGGCAAAGATGTTTGTTTGCTACTGACGTGATCATCTTTGTGTTTTCTTCCAGTTCTTCCTTTGTATTTGCAAAAACGCATACGCTGAAAGAAATATAATACAACTTTTGGTCACGACCGATTACATCATCAAGAAGGTCTCTTGTCTGCTTTTGCGAAAGAGCAAGGTCCGGAGAAATCAGGTCAAATGTGTATCCATTTTGGGCGGCTTTCTTCTGATTTGCTGCAATCTGTGCATTTACAGCGGTCATGTGGTCTTTGATCATTCTCATTGCCTTTGCAGTATCAATCGGCTGATGATTGATAGATACAATCATGCTGCAGTTGATGTCTGAAAGGTCGGAGATGAATTCGGTTGATAAAATTGTAGGAACCGATTCAAGATATAATGCACGGCCGTAAGTTTCACCAAGCGTAAAATAACTTGGTTTGAATTCCATTCCGGCTGGGCCAATGACATCTTTTGATGTAATTCCTGCTTTCGATAACAAATCGTAATTGAAATAAGGTGTTTTCCCGTCTTCTTTATACGCATTGTAGAAGACAGACTGCCCATCTTGGTTGTATACGCTAAACAGAAGCTCTAGTCTTTCATCAATTTTCTGAGGTTTGACAGAAACATCTGGGGAAATTCTCTTGATCCCTTTTTCGATTTCCTTATCGATGCTGTCAAGGGTCGTCATTGCGTGAGCAACATCGTCATCTTCTACATTTACAACGAGGTACTTGCTTTGCGCTAAGGAACGGTTTCCTTCTGTTAATTTATCAAGAAGCATACCATTCATTTCCTGTCGGTATTTATTTAAGTCATCTCTTTGAAGACGAAAACGAATATCCTCAAGCGATGCTCTTCTATCAGCTGCATGGTTTTGAATTACGATTTGAAATCTAGTGTTTGAAGAGAATGAATTGAGAAAATTCCCGTATGCACGGAAGATTGCTACCTGATCCGCGTCTGGAGCAATCTTAAAGTTGATGTCTTCTAAATTATAAGCTCTGGTAAATTGTCCTGGTCTTGTTTCAATTGTCCCGTGGTGTTTGTAAAGCATCGTATAAGGAATACTTTCCTGTACTGTCTTTGGAATAACACGGTGGGTGCTTTTTTTCTTCTTGCCTGTTCCAAACAGGCTATCAAATAATCCCATTTTGTTCCCCCTTATATGGCAGCTTTATATTCTTCTAAGTCTGCTTTTCTTTTCTTTGCGGCTTGTTTTGTCAATTTTGGTGGTTTTTTGTTTTTCTGATCCGAAACGGCTTTTGATTTTTCGGGATCCAGATATGCATATCTGTTTACTGTTTTGTATCTTCTTTTTGCCGGAGCGATATACATTGGCAATACACATTTAAGCAAAAATACGTCCAAATACAATCCGTAAAATTTCACATATCCACAAGCGATTGGTGGAGCCATAGCGATTACGACAATTGTTAATGCTAGTGAAATATCCATTTCTAAAGTCTTTAGTAATAAAAAGGTAAGAGGGATACCATATGTCGAAGCAATACCAAGACACACAAGCTGTCTTGCATCAAAAATTCCAATCAGCTTTGGGCTGAAATCTCTGATATCTTTTGACATTTCTATTTCAATCATTCTTTCTTTCCCTCCTCTTTATTAAGATCCAACGACTTCGTCTGCAATACCACCCGTTTGCATCATCGCCATTGCACAGACTACGTTTGACAATAACATCATAATGGCATCCATAACACCTGGAGCACCAATGTCTGCAGCGCCTTTTCGCTTATCTTCCAAATTAGCTGTATCAATATTGTCATTGTTGAGAATTCTTTTATAAAAGTACATCGACAAGCAATAACCGATCCAGGCAACTAAGAAATAAATAGCAATCTTTAGGAAACACGCTAGGTATTTCTTTAAAAAGCGCACTCCTGACCCCCTTGCTCCTTCATAAGAGATTGTTGCGACCGCCATTGGAGCTAATATCTGCCTTATCTTTAATTCAAAGATTGCTGAATACATCAAAAACAAAGCAACAAGCATTGGTAGATATGCAACATACATAAACATATCAAGATACTTGACCATATTCTGTTCTGGAAGGTAATGTTCTCCAGTTTGGCCTGCTCCGTCTCCTTCTACTACTGCACCAAGATATTCGAACCCTGGGATATTTTTCAAGATTGCGATCATTTTCTTTTCGTTATCTCCAGTAAAGTCGATCCCAGAAGGATAGCTGGTCGAAAGCTCTTCTTGCTGAGCTTCCGATACCTGCGTTACAATAAGATTTCCGAGTCCATATAATGAACTCATGACCGTCGAAATCGATGTAACCATAAGCACGGCGATTGCTGTGCTCGCAAAAATTCTAAACCAATAGATCATGTCCACGTCTACTTCTCCACGAGACCCTTCTTTGATAATCCCGATAATCATAAACAAGACAACGAACACGTGAGCGATACCTGTGATTAAGCTTTGGACTCCAGATGCAGCACTATATTCGCCCGGAGCTGCAAATTCTGTTAATACACTATAGCCTTCTGTCATTTTATCAAAAATAGTGACGCCAAAACCACTTAAAAAGTTTTGCCATTTGTCAATCCATTCCTGGTCGTTTACTGTTGCAGCACTTACCTCTGGCATCACATAGATCGTTACCACCGCTACAACCATAATTATAAACAGCAGAACCCATCCATATTTTTTTAAAAACGCGGGAAGACTAAATCTCTTATTTTTATTCATTTTTATCTTCTCCTTTACTAAAAAAGTCTTCATCTCCACAGGGGAGATGGAGACCTTCTCTTTGCGTGATATATCTTCTATATCGCATTTTCTGCTATTTGCTTAATTCTCATTAAGCTCCTGAAGTATCAACCCAATCAGCAAATGGGATAAGTGCAAGTACAATTCTTAAAAGAATCAATACAAGACCAGTTGCAATAAACATTGCTGCTTTTTGCTGACCTGGCGCATCTTCTTGAGCGTGAGAAATTACAAGTTTTACAAATCCAACGATAACAAAAAGGATACCAAGAACGTTTGTAATCAAGTAAACTACACTTAAGATTCCCGTGATCACTTCTTTGGTAGGTCCACCTGCAAACACTAACGGAGATGCAGTTGCAATTGCTCCAGCCAACATTACAGCGTTAGTTGCAAGAGTTGCAGAATTTTTTACTTTGTTCGCTTTGTCAGCGATCTTCATTCCTAATGCATTCATTTGAGTATTTCCTCCTTCCTCTGAGCATTTCTAAATTCCGTGCGGGAACGCACATAAGATATATGTCAGAAAACCGTTCAGATCGCAGAGTTCCCGCAGCGAAATTTAGCACCTGCTCTCAAAGGGTTTTATATGTTTCGCAAATACCTATATTTAGTTTGACATATCATTGACACATAACTGTCCCGCAACAGCTTTTTAGCTGTCTTTATATATATGTCGGAATTTTATTTTCAAAAGATAAAAAATAGAAATTAATTTTTGATATTTAAAAACTGGTTGGAATTTTGGCTAAATTATTTATCATGAAAAACGAAAAAAAGGATATCTTTTGAGAAAAGAAAAAAGCCATCGGGTATATCGACAGCTGTTTCCTTTTTGCTTTCTCGTGAAAATATTCCTCTTATCTTTTCATTATATTAAATAACACCCTCATTGTGCAGTTCCAAGAAGATTTCTCGAAGTACCGGGACGCAGATAGAATTACCTGCAAGAGAACTAATTTGTTGATTTGTAATTCCATTCTTTCGCATAAGATTATAATCTTTATCTGTAAAACCCATTAAGCGCAAATGTTCTTTTGCTGTAAGCATTCGAAGTTCCCCATTAATATAGATAGCCTGGCGAGGATGCGTTGTTAGCGTTTTTGCAATGCCTCTACCAACTCTTCCGCGTCTGGTTTTTGAATTTGGGAATTCAAGATTGATGATATCGCCGTCATATACTTCTTTATATCCCTGTTTTGTAGCCTCTCTTACAGCTAAATCCCCGTTTGGAAGTCGGAAAAAAATATTCTTTTCTGCTTCAGACAATGGATAATCATCCGCCTTTACCATAGGGTCCAAATAATCCTTTACACTCTTCTGTAACGGAAACGGTTGCGGAAAAGTAAACCCTTTGTCCACATCTTTTCGGATGGATACCGTATATAAACGTTCCCTCGCTTGAGGAATCCCGTATCCAGCTGCATTTAAGATTGCAAAATAGGAATTATATCCCATCTTATCCATCTCTTGTAAGTAGTGGTCGTGGTGGACTTTATGCTTTACTTTGCTTCCGTTAGAAATTAAGTTTGGCACATTCTCCCATAATATTATCTTTGGCCTTTCTACGAGTTCGTGATCAACAATCTCTAACGTTCTCTCATAAAGAATAGAACGTCCGGTATTGATGTTGTTTAATCCATTCTTACTGAAATCTTGGCAGGGGCTTCCGTGTACCAAGATATCACATCTCATGTTCCAGCAGGTAATATCCTGTGGATAATAGTTTATATCGAAGATACTGTTATACGCCATAACAGCATACGGAAGAATTTCGACATAATCCAAAGATTTAATATCGAATCCAGCCTCTTCCAAAGAACGTCTCGGTGCTCCAACGCCACCAAACAATTCAAGAAGCTGAATTTTGTCAGTAGAAATGTTTTGTTGTTTTTTTGTTGCCATTTTTGTTTCCTCCTTAAAATATGCTTGTTTCGCTTTGTTTTTCTTGTTACTTGTTTAATTTTTCCTCCTTTCTCATCAATAATTTTTTACAAAAATAATATGTCTGACAATCCTTTCTATATGAAAAATTGAGCAAAAGAAAAAACCGCTGCCACTTATAAGTAGCAACGGCACAAGTTTTTGGCTTATCTATCGCCAGGACCTCCGTCCATTTTCTTTGACATATCTTTGTTTGCATCGGCAATATCTTTTTTGATGTCATCTCTAGCTTCCCCAAAGGTTTTCCCTGCTTCTGTTGCTTTTTTGATTTCATCAAGGATATCTTTAGCGCGAGGGCTTTTGATTTTCTCAAGATTTCTTTCCGCAGCTTGAGCACGTTTTTTTGCTACGCCAGCTCTAAATGCTTCAATTCCTTTTTGAGCGCCGGCCCAAGCTTTAACAAATGCGATTTTTAAGCTTGTTTTTTTATCAATAAAACTTTCTTTGCGCTGCATCTGTTTTCTTGCTTTTTCCGCTTCTGCCTCGATTGCCTCAGGCGTTTTTGGTGTTCCAAAATAATCTTTTAACGGATTTCCCTTCGCCGCATCGAGAATTGTCTGGAATCCACCCTTCATACGCTGAGAGCGGCTGTATTCGCCAGTATTAATAGAAGCTTCTTTTGTTTCAAACTTTTTATGAAGGCTTTCCTTCAAAATTTCTGCCTGACTCTTTACTGATTCGACAGATTTAGCTGTTTTAGCATCAATTCCTGCATTTTTTGATTCCGCTCTATTTTCAAACTTTTCAGATGCCTCGATGGCATCGATCCAAGAATCAATTCTTGCCGTGTCTCTGACCGCTGTCTTATCAAGGTCTTCTGATAATTTTTGAGCGGCTTTTTCCTGCTCTTCGTGATAAACCGCATCCACTTTGTTATGTTCTGCAAGAACTGCGGCAGTAAGAGATCTCGGGTTCCCGTTCTTGTCGTGTAAGAACTTTTCCGTTGCCCTGCTTACTCTATTGCCGAGGATCTTCGTTCCTTTTTCAAAGTTTTCTCTTGATTTGTCTACGAATTGGCGGAATGGATCCGGGCGACCATCCTCTCTGTCCATCTGGATAAGCTTTTTTTCAAGCTCTGTTACCTTGTCGTTGTACCCTTTCCACTGTTCAAAAATTCCATTCAGGACTTCTTTATCTGCCCCAGCTTTTACAGCCTCGTGGAGAGCCTCGTTTAAAGATTTAAGCCCTTCTTTTGCATTCTTAAGGTCTATCTTTGTAGCTTCCCATTCAGCACGAGTCTTTTTAATGTCATCAGCAGTCGTTTTGTCGAGATCTTCGTCTGGAATATCAAAATTTTCTTTTGCCTGTTCCGTTCTGTTTTCTCGGTCCTGTTCTTCGGCTTCCTTCTTTTTGTTTTCTTCATTAGCCATAAATAGTAATCCTCACTTTCTTCCTGTTCTGGTCACCACAGCAGCAGAAAATTGTGTACTGCAGAACTTAGTGACCTATTTATAATTTATATGTGAGAAAAAATATTGTGAAACAGAAAATTATTTAGCATTCTTTTGCTGCTTTAGCTGCTACTGTTGCAATCTCCTCGTAGTAAGGGCATTCTAATACATCGCAGATATCCTTAAGAAAAGCTTTGCGTTTTTCCAGATCATACCCATCTCCTTTTTTGTAAGGAGCCTCATGATTGTATTTTTCTGTCAGCAGCGCATTTACTTTCATAACTTTAAATGCTGTCTCTAACGTGAAGTTAAAATGTACTTTTTCAATTTCATTATAAACATTCTGTATATTAAGTCCTACGTATGCATCTATTTTTTCTCTTACTTTTTCTTTTCCCACCATTTTACTGATAAACATAAGGTCACAGAAGTTATAAAGAAGGTTGTCTGCAGTATAAGCAAAAGCATATAATTCAAGCTCAAGGCCCCCATCGTATGTCCTGCCTTGTTTAGGCATAAATTTCCCTGCCAGCTTTAGGAATTTTTCTGTAGATGCCTTTGTTTGAGGAATATCCGCCTGAAAATCCATGAGCATTAAAATATTAAGTAGAATATCGTGTTCAAATTCTTCAAAAGTCTTTTCTAAGTCTTTTCCATTTTTTACGTACTTGTCATATGCGTATGTTTTTTTAAAAATATTTTCCATTTTTATCTTTAGTAGAGGGCTGTATTATAAGCTGTAAAGTATTGACAAATAAGCGTTTCTTACATTCTTTACGTGATATACTGTCCACTACGTTCTCCTTTCAATTTTATCATAATTTTGGCAGAATACCCCCACCTCTATAGGTGGTGGGATGAATGCCTTCTTAAATAACAGCTGTCCATGCATTACAATGCTGCAATACATGAACCTTCTTTAATGAGCAGACTTTCCCATTCGTCAATTTGACGCAGGTCCCATTGTTCTGCATTCCTGTTACGAAATATACTTTTCCGTCATATAAAACCTTGTCTCCGGGTCTCAGCGAGTAATGTTGTCTTCTTATGGATACACGGCCTCTGGAAATCTTGTGAGCGCGATATATACGTTCATCAAGCTCTGTATGCCTTGAAATCTTTCGATTCGTTCTTCCACAGGATAGCTGAGAACCTGTTTTTACAGAGCCATCTCTAAGATCGCGATATTTTGCATCATAGAACCTGCTCAATACACGGCTGTTACGTCGGCATTTTCTGTAATGCTTAAAGTTGCTTCGATGCTTTGGATGAAATTCTCCCATACAGTATGCATCGTTAGAGTGTGTTTTCTTGACGTTTAAGGTCTTTCTTGCGAGCTTGGTTGCCGCTCCGTAAGTAACTTTGATATCTACGGTTGGTGTCATAACTTTAAGCTTCTTTACCATGCTGTAGCGGACCGTCGTCATAAAAGTCGCGCCTTTGAACGTCTTTAGCTCTGGTTTTAAGTTATACAATTTTCCGCCCGGCTTATGGTTCTTTGGTGTGTGACAGTTCTCACATACAGAACCAAGATTTGCCATTCGATTGCTTCTGTTTCCAGATAGATATCCGATATGATGGATCCTTAGCTTTACCCCGTCTTTGATTGCGGACTTCCCACAACAGATACATTTATAGTTATCTCTTGCAAATACAGCTTCTCTTAGTGTGGCATAGCCATACTGTTCACCCCTTTGGTAATCTGTTCCCTCGGGGATCGGGAGTCCAGCTTCTATGGCTTTTAATACTTGCGTATCAAACTGTCCCATTTCAAAGACAGCCTTCGTGATTGGGAATACTTTATAATACTCCTCATACAGATGAATATGTACGTCTCTTTTATTGCGGATGGATGGAGCAAATCCATCTTTGCTGATTATGCCCCTGCGGTTATCGAATCGCTTCTTTCTGTAACGCAGACGATTTCGTCTGGTTCTGCGATATTTACGACTATCGCTATGTCGTTTTACTTCGTCCTTAAGCAGATCTCTTTGCTCGTTGACGAATTCCTTTGTATCTGAACAGATGGAAATACCGATATTCTGGTATCCGGTATCGCATTTGTATTCTATTGGTTGTGTATACCCGTCAGTCCTGTCTACTAACTTAATGGTAAATACAGGTCTGTATCTGTATATGACAGCTCTCCTTGATTTTAAGAGCCTTCTGGCTCTGTAGGAATTAGTTGGCATCAGCTTCCTGCCTGATGCACTTATTACGGCTACAGTATCCAAAGCTGATACCTCCTTCTTCTAAAATATTTTGGCTTACGCCTTCGACCATAAAGCTGTCGGGTTCTTCCCTTACGGGAGTGGTTCACATCGCCAATGTTAATGACAGGTTTTTCGATATACACACTTCTCCTACCCATCAGAGATATTTAATGTATATCCGTAGAAGTCAGAACTTGTGAAGCATCCTGACGTACCTATCTATTCTGTCTTAACGTAGCACTCGAAGTGCTTAGGCTGATCACTTAAGGCTGACGATACTCTGTCAGTCTTGCAGGCAGCTTTAATGGAATTGATTTTAAATATCAATCCCACTGGCTTGCCTGTGGGTTAGTGAACTTATCTACGCCACCCAGCAAATCCGTTCTGTATTCAAACGATTTTACATTATTAACTTTCATATTTTTTATTTCCCCTTTTTTGTTATTTTTGGACTGACCAAACAACTCCCTGTGGTCCAATGATTTCGGAAATACCGGCATTGATAATCATTCGTTTACAGATTGGGCAAGGCTCACATTCCGCCATATCGTGTTCGTGCGGCTTTCCGCCTTCTATCGCAATATCATACCCATTAAGATACAAGATTGCTCCAATAGCTTTATCGCGCGATACAGACAACAATGCATTCTGTTCTGCGTGCACTGCCGGACAATCGCTATAGTCTCCGGAGTTATGTTTTGCGTTCTTACGCGGACATTCCGTATGCACGTCACAGCAGTTCTGCTCATTACGCGCAGCTCCATTATACCCCGTTGCTGCTATTTCATCGTTCTTTACAATTACGGCACCATAATGTCTTTTTAAACAGGTGCTTCTTTTTGATACTGCTAATGCAATTCCAAGATAATAATCGTTTTTGCTAATTCTATTCATATTTTTTCCTTTCCTGCTTTTCTTTATTATATATGTCAGATTTTTTTATTTTTTTAATTTCCCATACAACCTATTGCGTTTTTTATACAAAAAAGAGACTTATTTTCTAAGCCTCTTTCTTTTTTATTTCTTTTAATGTTTTAACGTCCTCTATACCATCGGAATCCACTTTTTTAGAATAATGGATACAGCAATTGCTTTCTACAGCCGTTTGAATCCTTGTTCATTTTGCATCGCATTTTGTATCTTTTTAATTAATTTCCCAAAAATCATCCACAACAACTTCTTTGCCTGAATCTTCCGTACAAATATTATGTCCATTTTCTTTCTTGCATTTGTTGAAATATCGAACCTCATTATTAGTGACAGCTTTGAATTTACCATCACCAGCTGAATCAACTGAAGATAATGTTACAGATGCACCGCCATAAGCACCAATTAAAAGTGCGACTACAGCTATCTTGGACGAAAGCTTACCAAACGCCTCTTTTACAGACAAGTCGTCAGCTCTAGAACCAATAAATGCCAAAACAAATGCAACACAGAATAAAAAAGCAACTAAAAATGCTAAAATCTTCATCAAAAAGCCTCCCTCTACAAAACTTTTAAATTTTTTAATAGTGTTGCCACTGTTCAAATATGGTAATAACACCGATAGTAAGCCAGTCTTGTTGAGCCATTCCAGAAACTTCCATATCTCACTTAACTTGATTGTATTCTTCTTCTGACAGTCGAATGAGCATAGTTTTAGGGCTTTTCTTATTCATCGGTTTTACCACTTTCCTGCTCATCATCTAGTACTTTGAAATAGTTAGGCCACACTCCACATTCACGAATCTCATATTTCATTAATAGATGGTTCCCTTCAGCATCTTTCTCAACGCCATATATTTTATTTGGATCCATATTAGGAAATAATGCATCAAAAGGCTTATTTACTTTACTGAAACAGCTGAATGCCTCATAATAAGCTAAATCTTCGTTTTCAGGGCTGCCTTTTTTCAAAGCTAAAATACGACCTCCAACGCTGATTAAATCACCGTTATTTCTAATCAACTTCATCCACCTGCCATGTGGATTGCATTCATTCGTCTCCATATGCCACTTATCTCGATACACCGCTAAAACAGCATGTCCTTCAAGATAAATAAACCCGTAACAATAATGCTCATCTTGTTTTGCATAATCATCGAAATGATAATAAGGAGCTGGCACATAGATAAAATATGTTCTACCATCTGTACCTTTAAATCTGCCAACTGTAAAATATCTATAAACTTCATCCATACTATTTATCCTTCTTTCTAGATTGTGGCAGTACTGCCATCTTTTTTATTTTCAAGAATCAATCATCTCATACTCTACTGTCCAAGTTTTAGGATAAGCAACTTCGATTGAAGCAATATAATCCTCCGTCTTTCCATAGTCTGGAAGCTTTTCAAGACAATTTTCTGGCATAAGCAATTCCGGAAATTGCTCCAATATTTTATTACGTACAAGATCAAATTTAATCTGATCGTATCTCGTATATAGCAACAACAAGCTATTGTAATCACAGTCATCTGTCTCCCACATACATTGTGGACTTACATCAACATCACATACTTTAAAAAAGTATTCCAGTAATGTCACAATCTTTTCTTTACTAGAAGAAGGGTAGAGTTTTAACATATAAACTGGTGTATATACATAGCTATCGGCATTTCTAGTAACAAATTTATATCTATTCTCATTTTTATCCCAAGTAGTTAAACTATCTAGCGTTACATACAAAGGTATGTCATCCTTTATTTCTAGCTTTTTTAATTCAAATGATCTCATTTTAAACACCTCTCTTTAATTGAATGTATATTCATCAACATCAACATATTCTTGTATTTTTCTAAACATTGATTCTCTATGTAACATTTTCTCTTCAATACTGTTATACTGTTTGATTGCTAAGTACACTCTATATCCCATTTTAGACTCCAGCCTTTCATTTTTATACTATATTATTTTACCACAATATATATACTACGTCCGCTAAATATACCAAAAAAAGACTACATAAGTGGAGCCTTTTTCCTTTTAATCTTTATTCAGTTAGAACAGTTCTTCTAACCGTTTCCATTCAAATTATTATTTTGTTGTGTTTTATTCTCCATTTTTCACAACTATAATATAAATATGTAAGAAATTTTGACGTACTCTCATCATTGAAGTGACGAGATTCTCTTTCTTACAATGTAAGAAATGAAGCATCGCAAAGCTTTCAGCTTGACTCGAAGTCCTGCATATAGTCTTTGCATAGCTTCTGTTTTTCGAGCATTTCCAATCCATGTGGAC